>Ga0256406_1003299_pt1 | contig 20296 bp, 21 predicted proteins | sample RumenRJG_03DNA_FD_185986 | JGI IMG/M metagenome (GOLD analysis project Ga0256406, IMG submission 185986) | Bovine rumen microbial communities from Lethbridge, Alberta, Canada - RJG_03 | ecosystem: Host-associated > Mammals > Digestive system > Stomach > Rumen | place: Canada: Alberta | collected... | reverse complement strand
GTATAACGGGCATACCGTTAATGAGCAGCAATACATCACCACGACGATCACCTGCCAATGGGTGAGTGGCGCGGAAACGAGGCTGACGAACAATCTGATAGCGGCTCTGTCCAGCACTGATTTCAGTTGGGTCAAAAATCTTTAGATAAACTTCCTTACCGCAGTTTACCTCATCATCGGCATTGTCGCGTTTGATGCTTACAAACTTGCCATTGATGAACTTGTTCACCTTGTATGGGCTACCACACATGTTCACCTTGTCGATAATTTGTTGCATTTCCGTAGGTGTTAGAGGGTAGTTGCCTAAACGCTCACGGTCTCGGTTCATGTCGAAGATGATGTCGGCCCAATTCTTAACCAACTCTTCTTCGGTAGGCTGTACCAATACCTCGCTGCTCCAGCCGTGTTCTGAAAGCAGGTGACAGAGAGCCAACTCAAATGCAGACTCTTTCTCAAATGGGTGTATGTTCAGTTCGTTGCTCATATATTGAATGTTTTATGCTATCATTTTATCTAGGCACGCTTTCTTCATCTGTTTAAGTTTCTCGACTTGTTGCGTCTGTAGTGAGATTCGCTTGTCGAGACTACGGAAGAAGGAGGCGATACGACGTTGCTCCTCTAAGTCTTCGGGGAATGTGATATATGTAGTAGAAATTGCCTTCTTCGAGATGCTTGATATTTTTGTTCCCTGTATCAAGGGAAGCAACTGGTCGTGATATGAGCTGGCATTTAGGCAATAGCCAAGAAAGCCTTCACTGAATTGTAATGTTGGCCTACAAGGTATCGTATGAAGCCCAGAAACTACAGTATCATCATGGAGGGACAGAATCTCTGCACATTTACCTACAGTGTTGTCTTCTGCGGCATCGGCAAATACAACATCACCATCTTGTAGTTGACACGATGCTGCTAACGAGTTTGCCAACGTCTCATTTTTTATGTATGGTAACTGTTCTATATTCATATCTATGATGTCACCAAATTTTATCAGTATATCGCCATAGTGTACATTCATCACGTTGCCTGTTTCTTCTAATTCTGCTCTTGAAAGAGAATTGTTTTTGAGGAAAACAAATATCTCTATAAAGCTCTTTCTAATCCATGCGCCATTAAATCCTTTGAATCGAATGGGGGGGTATTTTCTGATTGCTGCGGGAACATACTGTTCAGGCAGGCTGTTTTCATCTGTTTCAATCGATTCAACTGCTGTTGTTGATTAGAAATCTGAGAGTCTAAGCGATGAAAGAATGATGCAATTTGCTTCTGTTCCGAAATATCTTGTGGGATTTTGATGTGTCCGGTTAATGCAGTCTCGTCACTTATATTCATAGTGTTTTTGGCACCTTTATTGACCAATGGACGCATGTAATCATTGAGACGCCACGCTGGATCAAAATAATAATGGATGAAATCGGGCCAAACTCCCTCTTTTGGTGTATACACAGCATATAAGACTGAAACTATTCCAGTCTTCCCTGTATTCTGCTTAACAATTCCAAAAGGCTTTGAACGTAACGGAGATTTTGTGTAGACAATCTCACCATTTTTTAAGACCCCATAATTGCTAACAGACTTACCTGCATAACTCCTTCCTAGTAACTCTATTTGATTCATAACTCCATAGTCATCAGAAACTGATAAAACATCTTCAATTCCATATTTATTATCTGTATTTCTTGCTTTTGATATGTCCAAGCATTCAGATAGCTGTTTGGTAATCCATTCCGTTTCATATCCATTAAAGCGGATGGGGGGGGTACATTCTGACTGCTTCGGGAACATAGAGTCAAGACATGCCGACTTAATTTGTTCCAATTGCTCAAATTGATGCTTGTGCAGAGCTATTTGTTTATCAAGACGACGGAAGAAAGATGCGATTCTATGCTGTTCTTCGTAACTTGGGAATAGAAAATCCATACCAGCAAATTCTGCAAAGCTAATAGAGCGACCATCACGTATTCCATAAGTAATAGTCTTCAGTCGGTTAATAAATTCTTTCGACATGAAGATGATCTTCCAGAAGTAATCATCATGCATCTCAGGTTCTTTGAAACCGAACACTGTATACGCAGGGGACGTGATACCTTCTACAGAAGAATGAGCAAAGCCTCCTTGGAAAGAGCGCAGATGAATAACGAACTGACCAGGTTTAACAACCTTGTATGTAACTTCATTGGCTCGATCATGGCTTATATCATAGCCACTTTCACTACGTACAGCCATTCCTCTTATGTCTTGACATGCAGAAAGGACTGGTAAGTCGGGACGATTGCGTTCGTTGAATGTGACAAATAGTTCAGAAGCTTTGAGCCTTTCCCATTCTCCATCAAATCCCTTGAAGCGAAGTCTAGGTTTAGTTTCACCTTCTTGTGGAAAGAGAAGACGGGTGCAATCTTCCAAATTCCCGTTGGAAGACTCATCGTTGGTGGTAAGAATCAGTTCATCCACCTGACCGTCGATGCCTTGTAATGTTATCTCTTGCTTTGCCATAGTCGTTTCCTATTACTTATTAAGTTGCTGTAATCCTTCTAATGCGAACTCATCACCAGTGAGGTCGGCCACAAGATCTGACAATTCCTGTTGAGCTTCAGCGAGCTGCTGACCAAGGTCGTTATATGATACTGCATACTTCTTGGCAAGCGCCGTTATCTGCTTTTCCAATTCAGTGAGTACGGCGGTAAGTGTTCCATTGATTCCTTCAATCACAGGCTCAATCCATTTCATGTGAAGGAATTGCTCTACTTCGTCGTCGGTTAGGCCCTCAATCGCGTTCTTGGTCTTTTCAATCAAAGCAAGATTCTCTTCTTTGATTGCCTTATTCAGCTTAGATTGTTCATCCCAAAGTTTTACAAACTGTTTCAACTTCTCCTTTGTATCAGGTTCAATGTCATCGCCCTTGGATTTAGCATCCTTTTTGATTTTTGCTTTGTCAAGTTTAGGATTATCATCGCCCTCCAGATATTCTTGAGACTCTTCATCGGTAAAGCCATCACGCAGTTCATCAATTTCGGAATCTATTTCTTCATTGCGAGCTGCTTTGTCGCTTATAGCTTTCAGTTCGGATTGGAACTTTGTTTGCTGAACCAAAGCGAAAGGAATGATTCGACCCTTCAGGCCATCGGGAACTTCAATATCCTCGTCACCCTTCTTCACCAACTTATAGGCAGTTTCAACCACACGGGCTGCATCTAGGCCATCCGTCTGTAAGGTCTCAATGTCGTTTGCTATAGTCTGCCATCCGTTGCTCATGGCCTGATATGCGGCATAACGGTCAACCAATGGAATGTCGGCCAAACGCAGGAATATGTCATCGGCAATCTCATAACGTTCCTTCAATTCGCGCACTGATGCCACGTTGGTAATCAGGCGGCTGTGCAGCTCATCGGCAAAACCCTCAAAGGCTTTGTTGAAACGCTGACGTAACTTTGCAGTGTCTTCATCATGTTCAATGGCTGTTGTCACATCATCTGTGGTTATTGCAGAGTATGGCTTGTCCTGTGCTGGTTGGAATAAGTCTCGACGCAGAGAGGGGAGGGCTTCCCAATAGTTCTTCAGGAGTTCAATCTCGCTATTGGGAATACCGCCGAACATCGTAGCGTAGATATCATACTGCTCTGGTGCCTCAGACGAATCTACATAACGAGGAATATTCAGATTATAATTGTTTTGCCTAATAGTTTCACGGCTTACCTTGCGCGAGAAACCTGGCTCGTCGCTACGCATACGAACGGTGTCTGCTATTCGTTTGATGTCACAGTCACGAAGCTTGTTGTTCTTTCCATCCTTGACAAAGCCCTTCGAGGCATCTATTATCAGCACATCGTCGTTCTGGCGGTGTTGTTTCAATACCATGATGAGTGTAGGTATGCCAGTGCCAAAGAAGATATTCGCTGGCAATCCGATGATACAATCTATCTGGTTCTTTTCAATCAACTTCTTGCGAATCTTACCTTCACCATCGTCTTCAGGATCACCACGGAATAGTACACCGTGAGGGAGAACAATAGTTAATATGCCATCGGGCTTCAGGTGGTGAAGTTCATGCAACAAGAACGCATAATCGGCCTTGCTCTTGGGAGCAACGCCATAATCCTTGAAACGAGCATCCATTTCCGCATCCGATGGATCCCAGTGTTGTGAATATGGAGGATTGGATACTACAGCATCCACATATAGTGGCCGTCCTGCATTTGGCCCTGTCTTTTCTATCGGCCAATCTTCTCCAAGCGAATCAGCACAACGAGTATCAATGTTTCCAGGACGGATGCCACGCATCACCAAGTTCATTCGCGTCAAGTTGTAGGTATTCTCCTTCAGTTCCTGAGCGTAGTATTTTACACGGTTGCGGTCTTCAATATGACGGCCAACACTCTTACCTATAGTAATAAGAAGAGAGCCAGAACCACTCGTTGGGTCGTATATCTCGATTTGCTGTTTATTCTTATGGTGTTCAGCAACAATCTCTGACATCAACATTGCCACTTCGTGCGGTGTATAGAACTCACCTGCTTTCTTTCCTGCATTGGCAGCAAAGTTGCTGATAAGGTATTCATAGACATAACCAAGAACATCATAATCCTGTGAACCATCCGTGGGAATGTCCTTGATAAGTTTGATGAGTTCCTTCAACGCCTTGGTCTGGGATGCAGGATTCTCACCAAGTTTACTTAGTCCAGCTTGTAAGGTAATAAAGATACTCTCGTAAACGTGCTTGTATGTCGGACTAACCAACGAATCAAAACGGTTGAGCGCGACACTCAAGTCTGCTACGCTAAACGTGGTCTCAGGTAAAAGCCATGTAGAGAATAGGTTCTTATACTCGATAAAGTAACCTATGCTTCGCTTGCAGTCCTCGATTGTGAGTGCCATATCTTCATCTTCATAGTCTTCCACGAGGTCGGGCAAATCTTCGTCTGTCCATCCGCTACGCTTCAGGTGGGCCACTTCATTGTCCGAAAGAAACTTGTAGAATATTAGGCCAAGTATGTAGTCCTTGTATTCGTTGGCATCAATCTTCGACCTCATTTTATTGGCCGATGCCCAGATTTTATTTGCGAGCTGTTGCTTGTTCATATAGTATGCGTACTTTTATCAATTTACGGTGCAAATTTATTAGTCGATTGTGCAGCCTTTCTGCACTGATGAGTATTTTTTCAATGTATCTTTGATTTTTTCTTTCATTTGGCTTCTTAACCATGAAGGAGAAAGAACTTCCACTTGTGGCCCAAATGAAAAAATACGTGCTTCAAGTTCTTTGTTGGGGCGCACGGTTATCTGTATTGTATGGTCATCTTCACTCAAAATGACCTGTGAAGAATGAATTGGCTTTGACACAACATAAGGGAAACGTGCAGCATCGAACTTCAAAATCACTTTCTCTGCAACGGGGTGCTCTTTAGGTACTGTCACTCCAACAACGTCCTTAAAAAACTCTTTGAAATCAATCTCGGCATTTGGGATGAAAGGCACATTGGCACGTGAGAATTTTACAATGCGGTCAAGTGCCCTGTTCGTCAGTCGGTTTCCTTTCTCACTTTCTTCGAGACCTAATAAGAACCATCTGTTGTTGAACTGCTTTACATGGTATGGATGAATAATTGTATCATGCTCATTACCATAATAAGAGCGGTATAAGACGCGAATAGGTTGGTGATTGATAGCAGAGTCAATAAGTTCGGAAAGAAATTCCAGCCCTTTTAACTGCTCGTTTTGTTCAAACGATACTACATTATCTGAGTTCCCCTTGACCCCAAAACGATATTCCAGATTTGAAATGACTTCTTCAAGCCATGCGTTCTTTGTCCCACCACGAAATCTTGAAAGCATCTCAATCGTAGAGCGTAGCTTTGTCACCTCTTCCACAGAAAGCTCATTGTTGAAGATAGAAAACCCACGTCGCTCATAGCGATAATAGCACTTCTTGCCACTGATAGGATAAGCCACAATGGGAGCGTCGAAAGTTACGCGGTCGCGCATGTACTTGATGTCCTCTCGTATCTGACGCAGGCTCACCTCTGTTCCGTATAGGTCGTAAAGAGCCTCATTGACTTTATCAAGGAGGTCTTCTATCTCATACTTCCTGCTGAAGTCGCTGAAGCAGCGGTCAAGTATCTGGTATCGCAATTGAGCATTCTTGTTTGTAGGCATAGGGCAATAAGCGATTTCTATTCATTTGTGTCTTCTGCATCAACATCGATGGCTACATCCATCCGAATCAGTTCGTTGATGTCACATTTCAGGTAACGGGCAATTTCGATAAGGTTCTCCAAGGTGGGTTGAGAAGTGTTGGTGACCCACTTCGATACGGTGGCGGGGTCTCTGCCCAATTTTTCGGCCAGTTGCTTGTTCGTAACCATCCGTTCAGCCATCATCACCTTAATCCTGTTTAATGGTTTATGCTCCATGTCTGTCACGTTTATATATTAATAATGTGCAAAAATAATGATTTTCCTACTAATACACGACGAAAATTCGCAAAAATTAAGGTTTGAATAGAAAAAAAGTTGTGTTTTGACCATTTTTGTGCGATAAATGTGCTAAATTTGCATCAGAAATTACTGTCAACTGATGGTTTACAAAAATACAGGAAATGGAAAATTTTTCGTTCTGTGCAGAAAGGCTGCACAAAGGGTATCTAACTTTGCATTCGATAACGTGAATATTAACTTCAAATCCTGTTAGAGATGAAAGAACTGAAATGCCCCAAGTGCGGAAATGTTTTCCAAGTTGATGAAGCTGATTATGCTTCTATCGTCAGTCAAGTAAAGACCGCCGAGTTTGACGCAGAGGTCAGCCGTCGCCTGTCCGAACTTCACGAGCGTCATAAGGCAGAGCAGGAACTGGCAACTGCAAAGACGGAGCAGTCATTCCAGACGCAGCTCAACAAGAAGCTGCTGGAGTTGGGTGCCAAAGATGCGGAAATTGAGCGTCTGAAGAGTCAGTTGGAAAGCATCGAGGCGCAGAAGAAAAGCGAGCTGACATCGGCATTGGCCAAGAAAGACCAGGAGATAGCACAACTGAATGCCACTATTTCGCAGAGTGACAGCAAACTGCAACTGGCAGTGATGGAGGAACGCAGTAAGGCGCAGCAGACCGTGCAGAAGAAGGATTCTGAGATTTCCAACTTACGTTCTGCCGTCGAGTTGGAAAAGAAAGAGGCAAAGATTCATGAGGCTGCCCTCATCAAGCAACATGAGGAACAGCAGCGCATGATGCAGGAACAGGTTGATTACTACAAAGACCTGAAGACGAAGATGTCCACCAAGATGGTTGGTGAGACACTGGAGCAGCATTGCAGCATAGAGTTTGAGCAGTATATCCGTCCTATGATGCCGAATGCATATTTCGACAAAGACAATGATGCTGCCGATGGCACAAAGGGCGACTTCATCTTCCGCGACTCTGAGGATGGCACTGAGTATATCTCCATCATGTTTGAGATGAAGAATGAGATGGACACCACAGCTACCAAGCACAAGAACGATGATTTTCTGAAGAAGCTTGATGAAGATCGTCGGAAGAAAGGGTGTGAGTTTGCCGTACTGGTGAGTCTGTTAGAAGCTGAGAACGACTTGTACAATAACGGCATCGTCAATAAGTCGCACCTTTATCCCAAGATGTACGTTATCCGTCCGCAGTTCTTCGTTCCCTTCATCAACCTTCTCGTACAGACATCGAAGAAGTCTCTGGAATACAAAAAGCAGCTCATTCTGGCTCAGAGCAAGGAAGTGGATGTGACCAACTTCGAGAGCAAGATGGAAGATTTCAAGACGAAGTTCGGTCGTCACTACGAACTGGCTTCCAAGAAGTTCGACGATGCTGTCAAGCAGATTGACGACACCATCGCAAAACTCCTGAAGATTAAGGAGAACCTACTTGGATCTGAGAACAACCTGCGCCTTGCTCGTCAGGACACGGAAGACCTTACCATTCGTAAACTTACCTATAAGAACCCGACCATGAAGGCCAAGTTTGAGGAAGCTCGCAAAGTGAGCGAAGCTGTTGAAATAGAAAACATAAACGACAATGATGAACTGTAACATTTACACGGACGAGGAAAAGTATTGGATGACGGGTGGCAATACCGGCACTTTGCCTGATAGAATCACCCCATCGCTCATCAAAGTGTTGAAACCTAATGAGGTTTTTGTCTTTGGCAGCAACATCCAAGGTATGCACATGGGAGGTGCTGCAAGAATGGCATACGAAAAGTTCGGCGCAGAATGGGGCAATGGCGAAGGATTGCAAGGTCAGTCCTATGCCTTGCCTACTATGGAGGGCATCAATAGTACAAGGGAGGCCGTAGAACATTTCACTGCCTGTGCCAAAGAACACCCCGAACTTAAGTTCTTTGTGACTCCTGTGGGATGTGGTATCGCAGGTTACACCCCAGAGGAGATTGCACCTATGTTCCTCGATGCTGCAAAACTTGATAACGTCTATCTTCCTGTCAGTTTTTGGAAAGTGTTGTTAGAGACTAAATAGTATCGCTATGCTTATAATTCTTCTTGGAGCCTTCATCGCCGTTGTCTTGGTTGCCTTTATATGGTTTTGGTCAAAACATGAGGATAGTATCATACAGACCTTGATAGACCTTATCAAAGGTACACGAGAATTATAACTATGAAGTCGTATTTGGAAATACAGGTGCCTCTCAGAAAAGACGCTCGTTGGTTCAAGGAACTAAAGAGTGCCTTTTCTGATGTTCCTGTCAAATGGCAGGTTGGCTACTACCATATCACAATGGCTTTCCTTGATGAAACGCCAGAGGACGTGGATCTATGTCCATTGTTGGAAAAGCATCTTTGTGGTTTGGCTGCACCAGTCATTACCTTTGATAAGCTGGACGTGTTCTCAACCCCATCTAGAATGTACATTGTTAATCTCACATCAACATGTGTGCCGGAATATTTCCTTGCCATCATAGATGACATTCGTCGTGATATGAGGGAAACAGGATGCCAGATACAATCAGACTTTTTGTTTCATGTCACTTTGGGAAGAGTGAAAGACCTCAAAACAGACCTTCCGTCATTGAAACGTTTGGTGGATAGCGTGACCTTTCCGCCATTTACATTGGTGCTGACAGATGTTGATTATAGAATTTTCAGGGGGAAGGTGCTTTATGAAACCAAGCTCAAAACACTCAATGATTAAGAAGCTGCAAAAGAATCAAGAAAAGCCGAAACGAGCTAAACTCACAAAGATTGCCCGACAGAATGGCGTGCCTGACAACGACTTTGTGCTTGCAGATGGTATAGTGTGCACCAACTGTGGCTGTTATATGGTAAGCCAATATAATGACGATAGCTGTATCTGCCAAGAATGCGGATGTATCTTTTAGCCACCTTTACGGCACATACAGCAGCATCCACTCTGCATAGCGTCTTCGCTCGATGGAGGGAATCTTTCTGCCCTTCCAGCGGCAGAACTGAACGTAGTCGGCCTTGAAGTCGCGGATGCCTGCCTCGATCTTCTTCAGGAGGGTGCTCTTGGGGTATTTCTTTTTGCTGCCAAGAATCCTGTATGGCCCGACATTGTAGGCCAAGGCTGCAAGAAGGAGAGAGTCTTTGCCGTAGGCACGGAACATGCCGCAGAACTTCTTCAAGTCCTTGCGGAGCAGCAGGTTGGCTTCGGCAAGCGACATGTCTGCGGAGTAATGTTCGCCCGGCAACAGCTTGTGGCCGTAGCCAACGTATGGATAGTCTTTCTTTCGGTGAATGCCCTCATAATACTTGATGCAACACACGGCTCGCTCAAAAGGAGCGAGTTCAAAGATGCGAGGTTGCTGTAATGGTGCTTGTTCCTGGGCTTTCATGTCCATGCTGATGAAAATGGTGATTGCTGTGAGTAATATCCTAAAAGTCATTTTGTCTTGAATTTATTGATTTCGTCAATCATGTTCTTGATGTCGAGATTTACGGACACGAAGTTCTGATACAGGATGCGCTCCTTGGCATCCTTTGACGGGAATGTGTAGAATTTAGGTAACTTGAAGTTCTTATAGTCTGCTTCCTCTGCTTCAATCTCTTTCATGTTGAAGTCAGTCTTGCAGTAAAATTTAGAGGTCTGGAACTCAGCGGATTCCTGTATGTTCATGGAATCGCCATGTCCCGTCTTGGTCTTGATGAAGTCTCGTGCCGTCTGACCGGCAATCCAACCAGTAGGCATGTCGGAAATCTTCGAGGCTGGCACCAGACTGTCCATGTTCTCGTTGAGATTGATAGAGGTCTTGTCTCGATCGATAGTTACACCTTTCTTCAGCTGTACCACCTTACCGAAGATGTCGTTACTAAGCCATTCGAGGGTTTCCTTAGCTCGCGCAGAACCAGAAACAACGTTGCCCACGGTTGTGATGACCTTCTGCATACCTACTTTGCCGTAGTCGCTCTCCAACTGCGGCAGTTCCTGAAAGCCCAATGCCACACTGACCTTGTTGCTTCGGGCTGTACTGATAAGACGGTCAATCTTGTGGAAATAGAGCGTAGGCAGCTCATCGACAATGATGCTGACAGGAACGTTCTGACCCTGCCCAGTGTTGACACGGGTGACAAGACGGTTCAGGATAAGGGCATTCAAGGCTCCGATGATGCTCTCCATCTCCGGGTCGTTGGCGATAAGCAGATAACTGGGATTATTGGGGTCGCTGACCTTCAAGTCGAAGTCATCGCCGTCACGGTGGAATATCCAGTAGGATTCTTTCGTTGCCAGACGTGAGGTATAGACACGCAGCGTACCAATCATACCTTCCAACTGTTCCATGGCCTTGTTCTTCATGGCGGTCTGGAACGGACCGAGCAGCGGAGCTACCTCAGGGTCGGTCTCCAATACCTCGAAAATGGTCTGGTAGTCGAGGTTGAGGAAAGAAAGAATATGAGGCATGTCGCTGTACCTGCCGAGCCAATAGGCCGGCTCCACCTCCTTGCCGCTATGATCGAAGACCCTGCCAGTCGGTTTCATTCGGTGCGTCTTCGGTTCTTCCGTCATCTCGGCTATCAGGCTGTTGCCGTCCTTGTCGTAAGGCACTTTCTTGTAGCTGACGAAAAAGTAGATGCACGCCGCAAGGAAGTTGACGGCTGATGTCTGGAAGAACTGGTCGCTACCGCCACCACCTTCTTTCTTGCCTTTTTGCAGGGATTCAAGCAAGGTCTCAGCCGTTTCACTAGCCGCAGCAAGGTTGCCGATGTATTTCTGCTGGATAGGATTAACACGACGTGAATACTCTACATCGACGAAGTTGATGATATTGAACTTGAAGTCTCTGCCTATCTTTCTGTTGGCGGCAAGATTCTTCCTGTAGTGGTAGTAGAGTTTCTGTGCAAGTGTCGGGAACTTGTAGTCATATACGACCATCGCAAAGCCCTTGGCAGAGTGCTGACGGATGAACGGCTCGATGATGGAGAAGGTCTTACCAGAACCAGGCGTGCCCACCACCCATGTACCACGGAAAGGGTTGACTATGTTCACCCATCCTTTTCGGAACTTGGATTTATAGTAGTAGCGCATGGGGATATTCACGCTGTACTTGTTCTCAATCAGCTCCTGACATTGCTCAAATGACTCGTTCTCGAAGTTGAAGCGGTCTTTGAGCAATCCTTCCTTCAGGAACTTCGAGATATTATCGAGTGCGACATGGATAAGGATGGTGCCAAGAATCGTAGCCACCATATACAGCCAGATGTTCAGCGGTATCGTATAAAACCGAGTGTCCATGCGAAAGCCGAACAGCCAAACCGACAGGATGGTAATGCCCACACCGCTGACAAGGGGATAGAGCACCTGACGGCGGGCATCAAACTCCAGATGCTTCTTGTTGCGTGTGCCGATACAGGTCACGCAGATAATCACGAATGTCGCCACCTTGCTCCATACGAGATTGCCATCCATGTAGATGAACCAACGCTTGATGCGGTCGTGTACGTCACAGACGATACCGCCCCAATAGTCGAGAAGCTCAGGGTCAATGGCGTACTCGAAAAACTCCATGAGGAGTGAGACGTAGATGACTATACGGAATATCTTATAGGCGGTCTGGAGTTCCTTGCTTTCTTCCATGATGGTGCTTTAATCAATGATGAAACCTAATTGTATAAAGTGATGATTGGCCGTATCTTATGCGGTTGCTCCTTGGGCGTTTCTTGAAGTGCGCCAGAGGCTAAGGAAAAGAGCCACGCCTTGGCCGATTCCATGTCCTTGACCTCGGTGGATGTCCAGTACCAGCACTCGTCAGGGTCATCAGGAATGGCATCGCCACCGCATTTGCGGATATAGTCATTCACCGTTCCCTTGGCAGCAAAGAGCAGTCGCATCTCAGCTACCGATGGTATGTAGGCACTCTGCCCATACTGCCAGAGGTCAAAAACGGCTTGGGCGGCAGGGGAGGTGCCGGAGGCATACATGGCATAGGTGTTCGCGTTGCCGTCGTAGGCCGTGACATCAGCCGATGTACTCTGCTTCATGCCCAGACTGTCGCAGTAGGCATCCTGAGCAATGTCCCAGAGATAGACGGCATAGCCCGTGCCGGGCAGGTCGTCATTTTGGTTGATGTGGAACACCACGGCAATGGGCTTCTTGCCCTGCTTTTCCATGTCCTCATAGCGGACGACTTTACCATCCGTACAGAGGATGTCACACGTCTTCATGGCGGTATCGGGAAACTCACGATGCTCGTCGCAACTGGCGATGGCAAGCGTTATCAGGGCTGCATATATGATATGCCTTATCTTCATGTCATTCTTCATTTTGGTTTATCGTTTGAGAGTGGGTATCTTGAAGCCGATGGCTATGCCTGTACGAAACAGGTCTTCACGGTTGGGCAGCATCAGGTCGCACTTGGCTTGCCAGTAGAGTACCCATCCTTTGCGCAGGGAGTAGTTATGTTCATAGCCGACGTGTATGCCGCCAAGGAACTTGTCCGTGTTGCTTCCTGCACTGGCTCCGATACGGAGGTTGCCGTAATTGTTTCGCCCACGGCTGACACACGGCTTATAGGCGATGCCCACACTCCATGTGCGGTAGTTGTTCCAGAAGGATTCGGGACAGACGTGCCCGCAGCTCTCACATTCGTCCCATTTCAGGTAGCCGTTGACAAAATATTCCCAGGCGTTGTGGTACTTGGTCTCATGCTCCCACGAGAGGGTGGCATCCAGTCCACGCTCGTAGAGTGCTCCCATGCCGAAGCTGATACGGTCGGAGTGTGCCTGTGAGAAGGAAGGTAGGGAAAAGAGACCCACCAAGGCAAGTGTTGCAAGGATTTTCTTCATGGCTCAGTCCTCCTTCATTAAGATGGCGTTGAACGAGTCGGCATACAGCACATCCTCATAGTCGATGTTGAGCATGATGTTGCGACCGCTAATCTGTCTCTCGGAAATCTCAATGGTCAGCACTTTGTCGTTGGGGAAGGTCATCTTCTTAAATACCACGACATTGCGGTAACCGTGACGGAACGTCTTGCTCTGGTCGAGCACCAAGGCCGGTGTCAGTTCGATGGTCTGGGCATTGGTGGCCTTCGACTGCTTCTTGTCGGTCAGCTTGAAGCGCATCTCGTCGATGTCGAAGCGGATGTTGGTCTTGTTCTCGATGGAGAAGTCCAGGAAGAAGTAGTCGCCCACGGAGTAGATGTTGTTCAGGCGCATGACCATCCGATGCTGTTTGGTGCTGACATTACGGATGCGAGCCGTGGAGTTCCAGATGGTACGGGCATATTTGGTCATATCCTCAGTACTCATTGATACGGATGGGTTGTGATAAGCTATCCGCTCTTCGGGCTGTATCTGCTTGTCGGTGACAGCCTCCTGTAGTCGGGTGGTGTAGAGCAAGGCATACTGGGTGCGGTAACGCTCGGTGACGATGGTGACGATGGCCAGCACCTCACCATCGGCATGTGCGCCTTCCTTGGGTTTCAGTCGGATGGTGTTCTTGATGGGCTGGTTGCCCACCACGAGGTCGGTACTGATGTCCACGAAACGGATGGGTTCGGAGGCGGTGATGACCGTCGTCACCTGTTCATTGACGGTGAGCTGTTCCATCTCTTCGTAAGTCTGCTGCGCCATGAGGGGCATGGCTGCGAGGGCACTGACAAGGAGTGCGCCGATTTTCTTGAAAGTCTTCATATACATGGAATTTTGTTGTTATAGTTGTCAATCATTCTTCTTTTCCCTGCCATTAACGAGGTAAACAAACGTGCCGTATTTCAGCTTGGCAGAGTTCTTCTTGATGGCCTTGCCGATGGCGTTGCTGGTCTTCTGCACGGCATTGGTGATGGCTTGGTTGCCCCATTGGATGAGGGAGTTTCCTGCCGAGGTGGAGCTGGACGTGAGGGTAGAGGTGTTGTTCATCGCACCGCTGGCCACATCCTTCGTGGTCTCTCGGAAATTGCTGCTCGGAACATACAAGCCTTCCAAACCGTCGGTGTCATAGAGTGAGAGGTTCACCTTGATGATTTCGTCATGGACAAGGATGCTCTTGACATTGCCCTTGACACGCTGACTGCCGAAGCCGCTCATCAACGCATAGATGTATGTTCCCTTGGGGACAACGGTCTCATTGATTTCTATGTCATCGAGCAGGCGCAGACGTACCCGTGAGCCGTCAACGGCTTTCACATCCTCATCGATGATGGCCTTGATAAGGTTCGGCTCTGGGTCGTTCTCCGTGAGCGTGTTGAAGTAGTCTAAAGTGACCTTGACTTTCTTCACGACCTCCTGCGCTTCGTCATCATCGGAAGGGGCTTTCACGGCACGCTCATTCACGCTTATCTGACCCTCGACCTTTCCTGTGGTCTGATTGTCGGCAAGGTCTTTATCTTTGGCATCATTTTCTGTATCGTTGTTCTGCGGAATGGTAGCCTGCTGTCCTTGCAGACGTGCCTGTGCCAAGGCTCTTTCAAGTTCCTGCATGGCTTCCTGCTCGCGCTGCTGACTGCGAGCCATACGGTCAGCATCGCCTATGCCTTGCCCGACTTCCTGGCCTTTATGCGCACTTTCTTGTAGTTGTCTTTCCATCTCAGCGAACTTCGCGGCTTCCTGAGATTCGAGCATCTGACGTTCCGCATCGCTGTACTTGGAGTCGTAGGATTCTTTTTCTTCATCATTGTTCCTGTCTATGTTTTCCATTGCCGTGTAATCATCGATACGTCCGTAGGACTTCACCATGCTCTCGTACTTGTTGCCGATGCCATCACCTTTCATCTGGGCTTCCGGCAGCACAGGGTTCAGGTACTCGGTGGTAGCCAGACTCTTGTCTGGCACTTCGGCCTTCTCCGTATGGAAGAGGTCTATGACAAAGTAGCCGACAAAGAGCAAGGGAAAATAGATGATGAGGGGCAGCATGTACTTCGGCTGCTTCCAGTTAATCTTCTTTAGCGTCTGTATATCCATTGTCGTTGTTTTTATTAGTTAGTGACTTCAGTAAATCCTCGATGGTTCTTGGTGGCAAGGTGTGAGTGGCACTCATGGCTTGCTTCGTGCTCTTGTGTCGCATCTGCACCAGTTCCTCCTGTATCTCCGTGGCTGTCTTCTGCACGTGTTGTGCGTTGTAAACCCTGCACATGCGGTAAATGTTGAGTGCGAAACAGAAGGTTACGAAACCGAACACTATCCACAGAAACAGCTTTTTATGGCTGTTGGCAAACGCCTGTACACGTCCTGCCGCCTTGTCAATCTTCGCGGCTTTGGCAAACTTGCGTCCGGCATCGACCTCCTTCTCATAGCGGTCGTGATACTTCGGGTCATCCTTGTCGGGCATCTTTTCGCCCATTATCATTTTCTTCCAGCTCATAGTCGGTGGCGTTAGTAGTTCATCTTCGTTTTCTGCTCAATGTCCTTGTTCAGCAGCGTTCGCCAGTTGGTGATAAGCAAGCCATGAGGGTTGTTGTCGGTACGAGGCACACGCTTCAGCTGTCCTGCCGTCACCAGTTCACGGGTCAGGATGCTTGTGCGTCGCTCGATACGCTGACGGCCATAGTAGGTGAACTCCATCTTGTCCTTGTCGAACTGGATGCTGTCACAGAAGATGCTGAACACGGCACTCGTTCCCATGATATTGGAGTAGAAGCCCTTTTCCTTCAGGGTGTTGTACTGCGCCAATCCTGTTTCATCGACAAGATACATGGCCTTGTCCATCGTGTACTTGATGTACTTGTCATCAGGCGCGAGGGTGAAGAAGTAGTGGTGGAACATCTCAATGTGGCTCTTTGCCTCCACGTCGAGGGTTTCCTCCATCGTACTGCGATTGACGAGGATAGGCACGTTGCCGTCCAGCACATACACCTTCTGCTGTGCATCCGTCACCATCACACGGGCTGTCCAGATGCTGGAGATGCTGATGATGATGCAGCCCACAAGGAAGAGTGAGCAGATAATCATCACCAGCTTAATTTTGTTTTCGAGATTCTTGATAACCATAAATCACATTTCTATTTTTGTTTATACCATTCTGCTAATCATTCCCTGCGTAGAAACCTTTGCCTGTTGCGCTACTCCCTCGCCGAAATTTCGAGTAGAGAAAGCTGTGTCACCCTCTGGTATCATCCAGGCGGCAAGATCTGGCACGAGGTTCAGACACTTCAATGCCACGATGCTTGCTGCCATGAGATAACCGGCAGAGAAGAAAGAGTTCTGTAGGTAGGCCGCCATCGTCTGCTCACTCTGCGTGATGGCTTCAAGGTTCTCCACCTGTATGCAGAGCACGATGTCAAAGAGCAACAAGACGTAGAAACCCACGAAGTATGGGGAATGATGCGTTTTAGGAAATCAAAGCAAATCTTAGATATATAAACATATCCCATTGAATTAAAGGTTATTAGCATAAATAGACATGCTTATTAAACTTTACTAAATTTCGATGTTTTTGGTGTATTCTTGTTGCAGTATTGTTACGCGCCTATTGCGAGAACCAAATTTTTTATATACCTTTGCACCATGATTCTTGATGGTAAGAACACGTAACAACTCAACTAAAGGGAAAACAAAATGGGAAGACCTAAAAAGTCATTGAAGGTAAAGGAACCAGTTCGCATTCGTGAACGTCAGTTGGCAAACGGAAACGTCAGCCTGTACCTTGACATATATATTAAAGGTACACGCAAGTATGAATCTTTGAATTTGTACTTGATACCCGAAACGGATGCTGCATCGAAGAAAGCCAACATCCGTACTCGCCAAATTGCCGAGAAAATAAAAGCTGACCGAATCATCGCTCTGCAAGATCGAGGAATCAAGCACTGGGATAAGATCAAGCGTTCGTCAATCTCGCTTGTGGACTTTCTGAAGGAATACGAGCAGGATGGATTCGGGTTCAAGGAGTCAACCTTGAAGGGACGTTCCGACATGCGCAAGAAGGTCGAAGACTATCTGAGCAAGGAGAAACTAGATTACATCGGTCTCAATGAGATTGATGCAGACTTCTGTCGTGGCTTCCTCAACTACCTCCGTACCGCTCCCCATAGTGTTGCCAAGAAACAAGAAGGCAGAACTATTAGCCCTGGTTGTGCTCATCATCACCAGGCAGTGCTCAATGGTGCGCTCAACAAAGCCGTCCGTGACGGACTCATTCCGGGCAATCCAATGAAACAACTGGATAAGCGAGAAAAGTTCCAACCTTCCCCTGAAGAACGAGAGTTCCTTACCATCGAGGAAGTACGCACATTGATGGAAACACCATGCACCAACGAACAAGTCAAAAAGGCTTTCCTCCTATCTTGCTTTGTCGGACTTCGCCTTGGTGATGTCCGTGAATTGACATGGGCAAAAGTAATGAACACTCCCGATGGCAAGACTCAATACGTCCATGTGTGTATGGAGAAGACTCAGAAGCCTATCAATGTACCACTATCTAATGAGGCACTTCGATATCTGGAGAAGAAGGAGTATCCTGATGCGAAACTCTTCAAACTCCCTACAAGTGATGCAACCATCAACTACCATATCAAGAAATGGATGAAGGCTGCAAAGATAGATAAGAAGATTTCGTACCACTGTAGCCGACATACATTTGCCACAATGATGCTGACCCTTGGTGCTGACCTCTTTACCACAAGTAAGTTGCTTGGTCATGCCAACGTGACCACAACCCAAATCTATGGTAAAATCATAGACAAGAAGAAGACTGAGGCTGTCAACCTCGTTGATAATCTATTCACCCCAAAAGCAGAACTGAACGATGAAGATAGAACTGAGGCATAGAAAGTTAGCTAGCGGTAACGAATCATTGTACCTTGACTTCTACGAGAAAGGCAAGCGTTACTATGAGTCGCTGAATCTGTTTCTCATTCCAGAAAGGACTGAGAATGACAGACGTGTCAATGAGAACACCCTCAAACATGCGCTGAAGATAAAGGCAGAACGCATCCTTGGCGTAGAAAAGCAAGTCGATGATGGCGAAGAGAGACTACCATCAAAGATATTCGCTGACTACATGGACGAACACATTATATATATTAAGGATGACAAGAAACTCTCTGACTCCTATGTCAAGAATGTGACGAAGACTGTAAACATCGTCAAGTCATATCTCAGATATAGCAATCGTCCTCGTATGCTTCTTGCATTAGTGGATAAACGATTCTATCAGAACTTCATTCGCTATGTCAATGATGTGTACCGGAATAACAAGTCGGATGAACCACAAGAACTTTCGCCTAAGACAAAGTTCTTGATACAGACTACACTTAACAGCATCCTGAATCAAGCCGTGAAGGATGGAGTGCTCCGTAAGAATCCATACTACGAGTTGGAGAAAAACGAGAAGTTCAAGAAGACTCCGAGTGACCGCACATATCTGGAAGTAAATGAGTTGAATGCCATGGAAGGGGTCAATACAGGAAGCCCAACCACAAAGCAAACCTTTATGTTCTGTTGCTTCACTGGCTTGCGTCATAGCGATATGCTTGCACTCAGATGGAAAGACATTCAAAAGACTGATGACGGATTAGTGATACATGTTCCATCCATGCAGAAGACAAAGAAGCCTGTCATTGTTCCTCTTGGTGAACAAGCATTGAAGTGGTTGCCAAAGCAAGGCGATGCAGCCAACGCAGACAAAGTGTTTCCCAATGCCCCTACATTAGGATGTGCAAACAGAGCATTGAAGCACATGGCGAAGAATGCAGGAATCACAAAGCTTGTAACATTCCATACGAGCCGACATACATTTGCAACTCTCACCATAACGGCTGGTGCTGACATCTTCACCACAAGTAAGTTGCTTGGACATACCAACGTCCACACAACGGAGATCTACGCTGATGTGGTGATGAACACAAAGGTCGATGCTGTCAACCTTGTAAGTGGCTTCTTCGGTTGATGGCTTGTGTTCAAAATAAGTTCGTGTTCAAAAAAGTCTTGAAAGATTGTCTGAACACACGTATTTCGGTGTTCAATCAAGTCTTTGATTAAAATGGGAACTAAAACAGCAGTCATATACGCTCGCGTCAGCAGTATCGGTGACAGGCAGAGCACAGACAGGCAGGTCAAGGACTTGTCTGACTATGCTGTATATCAAAAGATGGAAGTCCGCAAGGTATTCGAGGAGCACATCTCTGGTGCAAAGAAGAATGATGAGCGACCAGTGTTGTGTGAGGCAATTAAGTATTGCAAGGATAATCGTATTGATGTCCTTCTCGTCAGCGAGTTGTCGAGATTGGGCAGGAATGCGTTTGAGGTTCTTGCCTCTGTCAAGGATTTGCTTGACTGTGGCATCAACCTCTATATCCAAAAGGAACAATTTACGCTTCTTGACAAGGAAGGCAAGCCATCTTTGTTTGCTCCAGTCATGATAGCGACCCTTTCCACCTGTGCCCAGTTGGAACGTGATAATATCTCATTCCGACTGAACTCAGGTAGAAAGCAGTATATTGCCAAGGGAGGTAAACTTGGAAGAAAACCAGGCTCTTTCAAGAGCCTTGAAAAGAAGAAGGAAGAATATAGGGAAGTGATAAGCCTTCTGAAGAAGGGCTATAGCATCCGTGATGTGGCGAAACTTTCTGGCAAGGGCATCAGCACCGTGCAAAGGGTCAAGAAAGAGTTTGTGGCTTGATGCTTGTTCGCCAAACCAGGGTGGTGTTTTGCCCCTGTGGTTTAACCAGATTGGTAAAATGACAATGGGGTTCAAAAAACAGATTCGTATAATATGAACCTAAAATCCGCAAGCAATCTCAATGGCAATCTCAATGGCAGTAAAGAGCTTGAACACTATGCATCATGATAGTATGAGCGTGAATTTTGTCCGATTTGTGCATACCTTCCCCTTACCCCACAATGCGACTTGAGGCAATACGCAGATTAAAACCATAAGGAAC
>Ga0256406_1003298_pt1 | contig 20309 bp, 26 predicted proteins | sample RumenRJG_03DNA_FD_185986 | JGI IMG/M metagenome (GOLD analysis project Ga0256406, IMG submission 185986) | Bovine rumen microbial communities from Lethbridge, Alberta, Canada - RJG_03 | ecosystem: Host-associated > Mammals > Digestive system > Stomach > Rumen | place: Canada: Alberta | collected... | reverse complement strand
ATAGGCGAGTGTCTGAAACGCATACATTCCCATGCTGTACAGCTCACAGCCTTCATGCTATTATTCAAACTCAATCGCGGAACGCTGGATGATCCTCGCAACATGGTTTTGAAAAACGCGAAAGATTGTCGAGCCGCGCAAAATCCGTTTTGATTTTTCAATGTACGCGAAAGTTCTTATTACTTTTTTGTTACTTTTCGGAAGGTAAACTTTTTCCTGTTTTACGCATAGAAAAGTAACAAGAGGGCCGGCCTCCCGGTCCTCTTGTCTGTTTGTGCTGCTCCCTGCCTCAGTTGTATTTCTGCATCAGGATGGCGAATGCCAGCTGGCTGGCTCTGTCTTCCGGCTCGATGTCCCAGCCCCTGTCGTAGTTCAGGGTGCAGGTTCCGTTGACCTTCAGCATGATCTTCGAAATCCTTCCCCCGTCGATCCCGTAGTCTTCGCTCGGTTCCTCGAAATGCTTGATCCAGAAAAGAACCTCGGTTCCTTCAATCCTTGTCTCTCCCTTTGTCCACATGGTGTTTTCCTCCTCCTGGGTGGTTGTCTTCCTTCGTTGTGTGTATTAATCACTCTTGTGCCCACTTATAGCAACCGGATTCCGGAGAATAAAATCGACAAACTTCGATGCGTTTTATTGTGTGTATATGACAAGAGGGAAGCAGTCGAAACTGCTCCCCTCCTTGGCCTGATCGTGTTGCAGCACGGCCAGGTGTCACCGTTTTTTGTGATGGAATCTGTCAGACTCGCTAGGTCTCTTCGGATTTGGTGTGTATTCGAGAAGATCGTCCAGCGTGCACTCCAGGGCATCGCAGATCGTGTCCAGCTGCGACAGACTCACACGGTCTGTGAAGTCTTGGTACAAGTCGTTGATGGTGTGCTTCCCGATGCCTGTCTTCCGACAAAGCTCCGCCTGCGTGATCCTCCTGTCTCCCATCACCCGCGATAGCTTGATGCGAATCATGTGTGTAACTCCTTCCTTGATAGATTATTATATTTTCCGCTACCATGGTTCATTTTGGGAGAACGGAACGTACGTGGGTACAGTGGAACTATCTGGGGAATTTCAGGTATCATTCTGGGAACAATAGGATTGTCCTGGGTAACAGGATTCTGGGTGTCTGGATAAAAAAATCCTTATAAAATGTTGACGTTACTACCGTATCGTAGTATTATATAAATATCAAAAGGATATATACCCCGTTCCGGAGGAGCGAGAAAGGAGTCTTAAATGGCTAAATATGATGTTAGATTCTCGTGTGGACACGTTGCAACGATCTGCCTGTATGGAAAAGAGGCGGACAGGCAGAGAAAGATCGCCTGGTACGAAGAGAACGGGCTGTGTCCTGACTGCTATAGAAAGCAGCAGGAAGAAGAAAAGAAAGCTGCAGCTGAGAAGGCTGCAGCTGAGGCTTCCAGCCTTGGTCTTCCTGAGCTGATCGGAAGCCCGAAGCAGATCGCCTGGGCTGACAAGATCAGAGTTGGTATTGTAAATACCATCGCTGATTGCAATCAGCAGCTGTTGAAAGCAGGAGAGGATGCGAAGAATTCCGGCAAAGGGCCGGAAGTCTTCGCGGATATTGATACTGCTCTCCGCCTTGTGGACGCATTCAGCCAGGTGATCTCTGCGGAAAAATCCGCCAGCAAAATCATCGACTGGAGCCAGAAAACGACAAACGTTTTCAAGCTTGTATTGATCCATAAGACGTCCGTTGAAAAAGACATCAAGTCAGGGAAGACTGTTCCAGAGGATCTGGATGTTGAGTTCGGCGGATTCTTTGTCGAAGCACTGAAGCTCCTGTATTCCCCGAAGCATGTTTCGGAAGCAGTCAAAGAAGAAGCCTCCGTCACGCTGGTCCCGGAGGACAAGAAATCTGACACCATGGTGTCGGTAAAATATACCGATGATATGGTCACGGTCGAGTCCCCGAAGGATTCCACGGTGATCAAAGCAGTTAAGGCCGCCGGCTTCAGCTGGGACGGTTATGTGTGGAAAATGAATATCGGGATCACAACCGGAAAGGCTAGTGACAGGGCGGCAGACATCGCCAACAAGCTGCTAAATGCCGGCCTGCAGGTTAGTGTCCCCGCATCGATTCGCGATGCTGCAGTGTCTGGGACGTTCACCCCGAGATGCACGCGGTGGGTGTTTGGTCGATCAGGGGATTCTGATCACGTTTATGTCAGTTGGGGCCGTGATGAGGATATGTACTACAAGGTAAAAAGCCTTGCAGGTGCAAAGTGGATACACGATTTGCACTATGTCCGCGTTCCGGCATCATCAGCTGATGAAATCGATGATTTCGCAGCAATCAACGGATTCCAGATTTCCCCCGGGGCAGCTAAGATATTGGATGGTTACAGAAAATCCGTCCAGATCGTCGTCCCTGAAGAGATGCACGAGGAGAAGCCGAAGGACGAAAATGAAAAGCTGAAAAGCATTTTGAATTCGTCCCGAGAGGTGATTGAAGATCTGAAAGATGATTAAAATGAAAACTTTTACTTCCCTGCTCCCGTATCAGGAGCAGGCGGTTGAAAAACTTAAGCACCTGAAGATTGGTGCCCTGTACATGGAGATGGGAACCGGGAAAACGAGGACGGCGCTGGAGCTGATCAAGCTCCGGCTTGCCGCGGGGAAGGTAAACAGGGTCATCTGGCTCTGCCCATGCAACATAAAATCCGACATCCGGCGCGGTATCCGAGAACATTCGAACCTGGACGATCTGGGCATCCTGGATGTAGTGGGAATTGAAACGCTCTCATCCTCCGTCCGCGAGTGCAGCAGGCTGCTGCAGATCGTGCAAAATAATCGCACATACCTGATTGTGGACGAATCGTCACTGGTAAAAAATCATGCAGCACTCCGAACGATCCACATACAGCAGCTGGCGAATGCATGTGCCTATAAGATGATCCTGAACGGCACTCCGATCAGCCGCAATGAAGCTGATCTTTACGCCCAATGGTGCATCCTCGATTGGCGTATACTGGGATACAAATCTTATTACAGCTTCGCGGCCAATCATCTGGAGATTGATGATCGCGGGAGAATTCGGCGAGTGCTGAACACGGATTATCTTGCCGAAAAGATTGCCCCCTATACCTATCAGATCAAGAAAGCAGATTGTTTTAAGCTTCCACAAAAGATTTATCACCTAAAATACTGTACTCTTACTCCGCAGCAGGACGAAAATTATGATCAAGTTTTAGACAAGCTACTCACAAACCTTGATGAAATGTCGAACACCGCAATATATCAGTTATTCGGAGCATTACAGGCTATAGTATCCGGATATGCAATTAAAATTATTTATTCAGGTTGGCATCCTCATGCAATCCGTTATAAATACATGGGTAATCCGAAAGGCAACCCAAGACTTTCAGCCCTGCTGTCATGTCTTGAAAGCAATAAGGATAAAACCATTATATTTTGTCAATATACGGATGAAATTGAGACGATCACGCGGCTGATCCGCGCAGGTGGCCGCTCCGCAGTACAGTTTTACGGAGAAATGAGCATCACCAAAAGGAACGCCGCGATCGATGCCTTCAGAAGCGATACACAGTATTTTGTAGCAAATAAATCGTGTGGGGCCTTCGGGCTGAACCTCCAGTTCTGCCATAAGATCATCTTTTATTCACATGACTGGAATTGGGGCACACGAGCGCAGGCGGAGGATCGTGTACACCGCCTGGGGCAGACACACGATGTTGATATCACAGATATCTGCATGGATGATTCGATCGACTGGCAGATCCTGCGATGTCTCGGCAATAAAGAGAATCTGTCCGACAAATTCAAACATGAAATTGGCAGCCTGCAGAAAAAGGATATAAAAGCTTTCTTGCGTGGGAAGGAGGTAAAACATGGAAAAGATTTACCAAAGCAAAAATGTGTATGAAGCTACACAGGATCGTCTGGCATACATTTTCAGTGAATTTGATAATATAGTGTGTGCGTTTTCCGGTGGAAAGGATTCCGGGCTGCTTTATCATCTTGTTTTACAATACATGGAGCAGCATGGGATCCACAGGAGAATATCTTTAATGCATCAGGATTTCGAGGCAGAATACACGGAGACAGCCAAGTATGTTGAAAAAACATTCGCTGAGTCTCCTGATTTTGTCGACAGGTATTGGCTCTGCCTGCCGATGGCGGTACGGAACGCGATGAGCACGTTTGATCCGTACTGGTATCCATGGCACCCCGATCAGAAGGATATATGGGTGCGGGAGATACCGGAGCATCCATATGTATACACGGAAGCAAACGCTCCATGGTTCTCCCGCGGCATGACAGATCCGCAGACACAGCACGCATTCGGAATGTGGTATAGGGATAACCACCCGGGGAAAACCATCATTCTCCTCGGCCTTCGCGCCCAGGAATCGCTGCATCGATACAGCGCGATTGTAAACAAACGCCACACATATTGCGGCAAGCAATGGATCACTCAGGACGCCAAGAATCTATATTTAGCCTCCCCGATCTATGACTGGGAAACGGAGGATGTATGGACAGCGTATGGAAAATACGGTTTCCCATACAATAAGCTATATGATCTGTACTATAAGGCCGGCGTGAAGCTGGATGATATGCGGGTAGCCTCTCCTTTTATTGAATTTGCCGCGGACAGCCTGAATCTATACCGTGTGATAGAGCCAAATACCTGGGCGAAGGTTGTAGGCCGGGTGAATGGCGCCAATTTCGGGGCGATCTACGGAGGAACAAAGGCTATGGGCTACAAGCAGATCACGCTACCACGGGGACACACCTGGAAAAGCTACACACTGTATCTGCTGAACACCCTTCCGCCTGATCTGCGGGACCATTACGTACAGATTTTCCGCACATCTGTAAAGTTTTGGAAGGATACAGGCGGAGGATTTTCGGAAGATGTGATTAACGATATCAAGAACCATGGATACAAGATTAAGCGCAATGGGGTTTCGAATTTCAGCAAGGATGGAAAACAGAAGATCATATTCGATCAGGAAATGCCAGATGATACTGATGATGTGGAAAGTACGAAGGACATCCCATCCTGGAAGAGGATGTGTTACTGCATTTTAAAAAATGACTATCTGTGCCGTTTTATGGGATTCGGGCCCACAAAAGTAGAAGCGCAGCGGATCAAGGCAATCAAGCAGAAATATGCCGCGATTGCGCGGCCAGGAAGGAGAAGCATATGAGTGAGTGGAAGTCTCCTGTATATGGTGTTCGGGCGGTTCCAATTGAAAAGATCAGGGCCAATGAGTACAACCCTAATCATGTTGCACCGCCAGAAATGAGGCTGCTGTATGACAGCATCAAAGAGGACGGATACACGATGCCGATCGTGTGCTACTATAACGCCGAAGACGATATGTATGAAATCGTCGATGGTTTTCACCGGTACCAGACGATGCTGGATCACAAGGACATCTACGATCGTGAACACGGGATGTTGCCGGTATCAGTGATCGACAAGCCGATCGATGAGCGGATGGCATCAACTATCAGGCACAACCGTGCCAGAGGGACACATGATGTTGATCTGATGTCCGGTATCGTCGCGGAGCTGCACAAGATCGGAAGATCTGATGCATGGCTATCTAAACATTTGGGAATGGATATGGATGAGATTTTGCGCCTGAAACAGCTCACCGGTCTCGCGGACCTGTACAAGGACAAGGAATTTTCCAGATCGTGGAAGCCAGGGAAGGAGGTCACTGATGCTGATATCACTGGTTGAGTACGCAAAGATTCACGGGCGCGACCCGGCCACGGCCCGTCAGATGGCGCTCCGTGGAGGCTTTAAGACTGCAAGGAAAATTGGAAGAAATTGGGTGATCGAGGACAGCGAGCCTTACCCTGATCGCCGAAAAGTAAATGACGATGAATAAGATTATAATGCCGTCAAGGGTTAATCCCCTGACGGCTTTTTATTATCGTTCGACAATCACCGCATCGAATCCGGAATCCTTCAGGATCTGTATCCGCTGCTCAGCGTTCGCTTTCTCGCTGAATGATCCGCAGTAGATATGCATCCCGTCCGATTCCTTCTCCGTGAAGGTTGCAAGCCCGGTCTTCTTTTTGATCGCCGCCTGCAGCCGCTCCATGTACTTCTGCGTACGGAAGATCCCTACACGCACACGATACACTTTCGCAGGCGCTGCCGGCTTTGCGGTCTGCTTCTCGTCCCGGATCGCGGCCTTGAAGGACAGCCATTCGGCATCTGATCCGCTCGGCGCGTTCCATCCGATGACGCCAGGACAAAGCTTGCCGTTTACATCATAATGCCGGATCACATGATCAGCTGGGATGTTGTACAAATGCATCAGGTACTTTGTCAACTTAATGCACGCCTGCAAGGTAGCATCTGTGATGTACCATGCGGGGTCATTCGGCCTATTCGGCGCCTTGCCTGTCCTGCTTTTTACACACATTTCAATTGATATGCTGTTCGAGTTTTTGCATTTGCGGTAATACGCCCCACCGTACTGCGTCTGCCTATCGCCGCCGACTGCCCAGCTGTAGCGGGCTAACGGGTTGACATTGTACTGCCAGATGTCGCCATTGTGGCCGCAGTAAAAATCCGCAGAAGCAACATCGACTATTTTTTGATTGTAATAGTCGATGTTGTCCTTTGCGTCTCCCAACGCACCGACATAATGGATGCAGATATACTCAATCTTCCCGATCCGTTGGCTGGTGTTGTGCGTGCGCAATCCCAGCGGATTTTTATGGATTTCTAATTCTGTCACATTGTCCCCCTTCCTCAGCGCTGCTGGCACCTGATCAGTCGGCGCGACGGTCGTCAGGTCGTCATACTGCGTCAGATTGTGCTCCCGAACGATCCGCATCACAGATGTCGGATACGTCTTTCCCGTCGCGTATCCACGCATGGCGACCGTGCGGATCAGCGTTTCTGGATCCTTCAGCGCCAGCACTTCACCGCCGTACTTCGATGCTCCGCCTGCGCCAGCATTTGAGGCGTAAGTCAGGAAGAGCAGGAAGTCCGCGAATGACTGCTCAATGCTGTCGAAAACCCGGAACTGGTCGTTGATCCGCACAATCCTGTTGCCGTACTGCTCTGGGGTGTTCTTCGTGATCGACTTGCCCGGCCACACGGATAAGCCGACATCCACCCACGATTTGTTCAGCAGCTCGCTCTTTTGGCCGACCATATTATTCACGGCGATCAATGGATAGCAGTCTGCTGCCATCCCGTAGCCGTTTTCCAGGCACGACTGTGCGATCAGCACGGATGGGAGATAGCCGTAGCGCTTGCACACGCGCCGTGCCGGATCAATGATCTGCTGCAGATATTCGCTCTGGCTCTTACATGGATTCATTTCACGCGCCTTCCTTCGATTCCGGCGTTCCAACCGCGATTGACTTCAGCAGGGACAGGATGCCGGCCAGCCCGGCAGTACTGGCGACCACACGCCAGTCTACCGCTCCGATAGTTGCCGTGCTTCCGATAGCCGCGATTGCGGATGCAGCAGCAGTCTGCACAGCCGTCCATACAGCCCTCACAACATATGATTTAATTTTGCTCATCTTCAATCCTCCTTGTTTTCATCGGCAAATTGTTCACTTCGTGGATCATCTTCTCGGCGGTGCCGTTCCCGCCAAGAGCTTTGTATGGCTTGTACAAATACTTGTACAAATTCTCATACTCATCTTTGGTGACATACCCGCGCCCGATGATGTCGGACGCCAGCGCTACGATGCGGTCATGCCCCAGTCCCATCACCATCTGGGATTGGGCGCTGTTCTGGGCATTCTTCGCATCCTTCTTTTTGTCATGCCGCTGCAGCAGATACGTGATCAGCCCCGTCACTCCAGAGGATGACAGGGCTGTGATAACTGCAATAACGATGTCGTTGCTCATTCGGTGATCTCCTTCCATCCCTGCGGGTACGCCTCAGGCGACCAGGAATTGTTGTCGATCGTAGACTCATACGTCTTGCCCTTGTACGTCACCTTGTCGCCCTTGCTGTAGGTGTTGGACGCATCCGGATGCGTCTTGTTGCTGGCGCACTCCACGGTCACGGCTCTCTGATCATTCCATTTGGATGAGGAGCACCAGGAACGCTGACTCTCAGGGACGATCAGTCCGACTCTGGCGTCAGCACCGATCACATAGTTGCAGCTGGCCTGCGTACTCTCATGTGAGAACCACTCTCCTGCAGACTCGACCGACAGCTGGCCGACGATGCAGTGTGGAGTGATCCGGTCGATGGAGTGCGTCCGGGTCCCGCTGTTGCAGGGACTCAGCTTTGTATAGGAAACAAGTGAGCTGTTCGTGTATGCCATCTTGATCGCCTCCTCAATCAGCGTCTGATTTATCCTCTTCCAGAACCGGCTCCTCGATCTTAATATCCTGAGAATTCATTTCCTGAACGGCCGCCTCGATCAGCTGCAGGATCTGCTCATTCGTAACATATTCTCCGTATCCCTGCCGATCTAGTGCATCCTTAATAAGAGTTGCTGCTCTCTGCTTTTTCTCAGTTCCATGAATACTATCAGAAGCCGTCTGCTCGACAGCCCTGACGGCCGCATCCGTGATCTCTGTGACCCATCCCCACCTGGTCCGCCTCAGCTGGGCATCTGCCTCCGCTTTCTTCTTCCTCAGGTACGGGATGAGCTCCTTGGTGACAATCCCGACGAGTGCCAGGATGACTGCGCTGATGACGTTAAAGATAAGTTCGTTCATTTTCGTTTCCTCCTATTCCTTTTCAGTGCTCCTTAAGTGGGAGCTTGTCTATCTGTTCCATGATCTTCTCGGCTGTTCCATCACCGCCAGCGGCATGGTATGGGTTATAGAGATATTTGCGGAAGTTCTCACGCTCGTCGAAGTCGATCTCTCCCTTCTCAAGGTATTGCCGGCCCACGAAGCAGATGCGGTCATATGCAGTCCCTCTGACCAGGTCTGCAAGGATCTTCGACTCTTTCTCCTCGTCTTCCATGTGCTTTTTGGTATTCTGTAATTCCTGCTTAAGATCTGCGATCGCATCCAAAAGGTCACTAGTCATGTCTTCCTTCTTATCCTTCCTGGTGATCAGGAACTGAATGAAGCTGAGGAGTCCTCCTCCAAGAGCCCCGAGTAACACTGATATAAAGATCTGCATAATTGATTAGTCTCCTATCTATCTCGCATCTCGTTCTATTTCCGTAAGTACCTCATCAGCGGTCGTACTCACCCAGCCCCTGTAGTTGTGGTGGAGTTCACAGAAAGCTGCGCGTTCGTCGTGCTTGCTCTTGAAGTGTTCAATCATCGGAGCAAACCCGCTGTTCTCCGGGTGCTTATAAAGATCTATCTGCCCTGTGTGTCCGATGACGATTACCTTACAGTCATCGTGTGGTCTGGTAAGCGTTTTCTTCAAATCAGACAGATAAAAGTTCTGGGCTTCATCGATGATGATCGCTTTCTTACTGACGTTCTTCCCACGCAAGAAAGTGTGGGTGATTGCTGTAACATAAGTGAGCCCTTCTTTCACTGCCTTCATGTTGTCAGGCGTTGATATCACTTGTGACGGATTTATCCCGATTTCAAGGAGAGCTTCTTCGAGCGCTCCCATATAAGGAGCGGACTTTTCTTCGATGCTTCCCTTGAGATAGCCTTGGACTTGTTCCTGAGTAGGAGAAACCACATACACGATTCCGTTTACAATCCCATATCGGCACAGTAGATTTGCGCATCCGACCGCTATGGTGGTTTTCCCAGATCCCGCGATAGCATTGCAAAATGTAATAATTCCTCCGGGTCTGCAAATTGCATCACGAAAGGCTTTCTGTTCAGGGTCAAGACTCATCCCATAGAATCGTTCCAAATCCTCACGGAAATCATTACCTGAGTATTTCGGTGACGCTGGCTTTTTCATACGCACCTCTTATTGATGTCTGCAAAAAGAAAGGACCCGGCAGCTCACTGCTAGATCCTTTCTTCCGCATAAAATATTCAGTTCTACGTCATTCGGTGTATCCGAGCTTTTCTGTATCGCTTACGGATTCAGCTTCCCTTGCTTCGCTGTCGGCATCCTCCACAGATTTCATCTGAGCGATCAGCTCTCCCTGTTCTTTGATCAGTTGGGCCATCTTCTTCATGGCTTCCTGTTGTTTTTCGACCAGCTCGATGTAGTACTCGAGCAGCTGCACAAGGTTATCTTTATCCATGACACTACCTCCATTTGTAGTGCGGCTTCTCTTCCCCGAAAAGCCAGTAGCGAAGATAATCATCAAGAACAATGGCTACTGCCGAAAGCAGGATCCACGCGAGTGAGAACGGAAGGCATATCTGTCCCAGAACATTGAGCGACATATTGCTGTAGTCCCAGATGTGGAGTCCCAGAATCAGATTCAGAACGACCCCCGAAAGGAACTCAACCAGTGTGATGATGGTTCCACCGGCTAGCATCTGCTTCCAGAATGCCATCTCCCATGGAAGGACATTATTCAGATCTCCTACCAGGATGAAGCACAGCCCTCCGACGAAGAACATGGCCGGATGTGAATATCCTCTGAAGCCGATCTCAATCAAGACGTAGATCAATCCGCCGATTGCAAAAAGGACCGCCTTCTTCAGTATTTTCATGACGCGCTCTTCAGCTTCTCCTCTATCTCTTTCAGGACTTCAGACTTGTACTCCTCCGGGACTTCCACGCCATAGGAAATCGCATCAAGCTCGCTGGCCTTCGTGCAGGCCTTGATCCAGTTGAAGACCGAATTCACGTAGGTAGTATTGTACGTGATGAACTCGATGGCCTCTTTACAGATCTTCTGCATATCCTCGCGGGAGTACGTCTTGCACGGCTCCCCATCGCAATGGTATGCGAACGAGTCTCCTGTGCCGGCCAGCTCCACCTGTTTCCCCAGAAGATTCAGCTGATCCGTCTGGGTGAGCGAGAAGTGCTCAACCGTTCCATCCGAAAGGGTGACATCCACGCCGCTCTCGATGACTTCCTGGCAGTCACAGGAAAGCTCCTCGTGCTTTGCATCCTTGTACTCGGAAAGGCCGTACTGATCAGCCGTCCCATTGTCCTGGACGTTCTTGAAGAAGAAGTCGAAGTCCTCCTCAATCTGTTCCTTCGTGACCAGTTTCGGATCGACGGTGAAGTACAGCTCATCCTGTTCGTAGCTCTTCTGAACTTCTCCACCTTCAGTCGTTGCTGCGGTCTCGACTTCGGTCACATCCCCGCGCAGCCAGACGTTCGCTCTGCCGCTCGGGATTACCTGATAGGTAATCTTCTCCTGCTCCGCATTGCAATATGTCTTATGCATACAGCTTCCTCCACTTTTTATAGTAGTACTCGGTCTCGTACGGCTTCTCTTTCGCATACCGTCCGATGATCCGGGCAGCGATTTTTGATACCTGCTTCCAGCACGATTCCTTCTGGAAGTTGAATGTGTCGTTGACCTTTATCCATCCGTTGTAGGCCATGAAGGACATGGCATAAGCCTGCGTCAGCGCAATTTTGTGATGCAGCTTATCGACCACTTTCACGAACTTCCTGCGGCCACGAAGGAAGATTGAGTCCCGGACGGTTGTGACAACCTTCCGGAGCTTTGTCTGATTCTTCCCGTAGTACCGCAGGCTACTCTTCACCGACCGGAAGACGATTCCCATGAAGTCGATTACGTTCCCGTACCGGCTCCCGTCCTTCGAGACGTAGGTGAATTTGGTCATCTGCCACGTGTCCTTGATAGAAAGGCCGAGGTTCTCACTCATGTAATCAATCAGGATGAAAGCCGCCTTCCGGAGATCTCTTTTTGAGCTCCCAGTCATGACGATATCATCCGCGTAGATCATGATATGAGACAGGAGCCGTTTTCGCTTCTCCTGCCCTCTCCGCTTCTCCATCACGGCTATCTGCTCAGACGCATAATGGTATGCATCTGACAGGTAGTAATTGCTCAGGTCCTTTGCCGCAGGGCTCCCGATCAGGATTCCCCGGCTCGGATCCGGACGCTGCGCAGCCATGTCCGCCTCAATGTAAAGGTCGATGACTGCATCGCAGAGATAGACCGCATCCGCGTTCTTGTGAACGTCTCGGTGGAGTCTCTGCCGGAGCTTCTCCCGAGGAACTGACGGATAGCACTTATGCACATCCGCCTTCCACAGGTACTTTGTCCCGTCAGGGTCACGCTCCAGCCAGCGCTTCATATGGCGCTTTCCGTAGCTCTGTCCCTTCTTTTTGATGGCGGCAACCTGGAAGACTCCAACCTTCGCTTTGAAGAGTGGAGCGAGTGCATCTCGGAGAACTACCTCGTAGAGCTGCAGCATCATCTTTTCGATTCCGAGCTCTCTGTGCTTCCCGTTGTTGCCATCAATAATAGGAACATACCGGATGATCGGCTCAGCCGGGTCCGTCATCATGACGTGCTCACGGATTGTCCGAGTCCGGATGTGCCATTCCATCTCTGCGGCTATTTGTTTCTGGATTTCTACTACAAACTGCGTATTCTCACTCATCAGCCGTCTGGCCTTTGTATGTGAGACATTCCCGTACCATGCAAAAAGTTTGATCATAGCGACATTGTCGTCATGATCCGCGATGTAGACCGATATGCTTTTCAGGATGAAATCCTCATCGAATTTCACGTCTTTGCAGTAGGTCCGCATACCAGACACACTTTCTTTCTGTGTTCAAAGGCTTTCGGGTGTACTACTAACCTCCACCTGCGTCGACTGTCCCGCAGGGCCTCCCATTGATGCTGTCTCAGTTCAGTGCTGGTGCAAGGATTTTGAGCATTCCGCTCAGGCTTTTCAGGCTCCCTCAAGGGGTGCGAAATATGCCACAAGTGTGATACTTCATTGTCTTATTGAATACAGTAATACGGGCGCCGATGTTCCAGTTCGCGTTACCCAGGTCGTTCCTGAGGTTCACGTACGCGAGGAGACCCGCGTTAGACCCATTCCTGAGGTTGCCCCGGACATGGACCAGCTACCAGTGGCATAAGTCCCTTTTCTTGCAGATACAGTTGCAGTTTATAACCTTTTGTAATTCGACCGCTTACGCGGTACTAAAGGGGAGATCCCCTCTGGCGCTCCGCGCCATTCACCCCCTTACGCAGCGCTTTGGGCGCTGCGCCCAGAAGCAGAAAGACGGGCGCCGACGTTCCAGTACGCGTCACCCAGGCCGTTCCCGAGGCCCACGCACGCGAGGAGACCCGCGGTAGACCCAGCCCAGAGGTGGCCCCGGACAAGGACCTCGCGGTCGCCGGTAGTTGTCGTATAGTCATTTCCGTATTTGCAATCTCCGTATCCGGTTGATGCAGATGCTCCTCCAGCACTGGCATATCTTACAGTCGGATTTTTCGAATCAAATCCGAGCTCACTTACCCATACTCCATCACCATTTACGGGCATGTAAGAAACTTTTACATAATCATCTGTCACAGAACTTGCGAGCTTTGTGCAGTCATAGCAAATGTAAAAATATCCAGTAGAATCAGCCATATGGAAAATCAGATTTCCAATGGTTTCATACTGCCCGAGCATCATCTCTACCCCGAAAAGTACGAATGGCTCTTTTCCGCTTGTATTGTTTGTCGGTGACCCGCAGGACCCGAGAACTTCATCGCAAGCTCCAGTATGCCATGGATAGGTCAAAATCCAGTTCGCCCCGGCCGTAATATCAAACGTTTTTCCACCATTATCAACATATACACGGCTATTCGAAGAATCGTACGGCTCAATCTTTGTGATAATTACTCTTTCCGCAACTGAATAGTTGGATGAAAGATTTCTATCATCACTTGTTCCTTTTGTTCCAATAGAAACAGTAGATCCAACAAGAAGGCTATCGGCATTGCTTTTCGGAACGACAATGCTTTCGACTCCAGTTTCGGTTACGGAGGCAACTGCCGAATAGTAGTAATCGGTGCATCCTCTCATAACACTCTGTGCTTCTTTCGTTGCAAAAGCCAATTTGAACAGAGTGTCCATGTGGTCTTTATCCTGCTGGGTGGTCGCGCAATACTGCGTTCCCTTCGCATGCATGCGCCCAATCAGACCACTGTAACTGATTGATCCTCCGGTTTCGCTATTGAAAGACGGATTCTTTCCAGACATCGAGCAGGCTGTCGTTTCTCCGTGTCCGTCCTGGTACTTCGCCATTGCGATGAAGGGTCTAAGCGATCCATCCGGAAGGATTGAAGTCCCGCACGGAAGGAAGCCGTCGTACTTGGTATCGGAGATGACGATGTCTTCTCCAGTGCCTCCAATCGTGATCTTCCAGTAGTACGGAAGATACAGGCACCAGGTGTCCTTCGTGTAGCGATCGAAGTCAGCATCAATGCCGTCGATGGCCGTGACGGTGAAGGTACCATCCGTGTTGACGGAGCCGTTCACTTCCAGATGGAAGAAAGGTCCCTCGTCCTCGAAGTCGTTCTGTGCCCTGACCGTGTTCGTCGAAGGCTTCGCGACCATGCCGACCGCGTCCTCCGTCCTGGTGCCGACGCTGGAGCTGTTCGCGCTGAAAGCGTCCCAGTGAACACCGTACTTCTTGCCGTTCCGGTGAAGGTTGAGCAGAAACTTTGCCTGCTCCGTCTTGTCGGTGACAATGCGGGACAGGGCATTGGAGAGCGCCACGTCGTTGTTGATCAGCTGATTGGCCACGGCATTGAAGGTGTCTGCGTGGACAGGATCAGTGATCTCGAACATCCGGAGCTGCTGATTGAATCCCGGGTTGCTTATATCATGGTAAGCCATACTTTTGTCTTCTCCTTTCTGGTTTTTACCACGAAAAAAGCTGTTTGTCTGCGATTCGGGAAGATCTCCCGAAACATGCACCAAACAGCCTGGTTACCGTACGAAAAGGACTCTTTTCCGGTAGAATGATGTCATTTTCCGTACAAAATGTACGTCCGGAGTAACTTTTGCTCCATGAGCGGTATGCTCCGGAATGGCTCTCCTATCAGAACTTGTCGTCGCACTCGAAGACCATCGACTCTCCGGAGTCCTTGCCCTTCGCAGCAAAGCACTTCATGGCGACGATGTCTCCTGTCGTGTCATACAGACCGATCTCGGAAATGTTCGTGCCGTTCAGCTCTGTACTGGAGAGTGTGCAGGTGTACCGGACATCCGTATCGCTGATGACTTCGTACTTGTCGATCTTCTTCCGGAAGACCTCGTTGTTGAGCTTCGCGGCCCCGGATGCGTAGGTCTTGACGTTTCCGGAGCTGTCCACCCCGCCTGTCCCGAAGGCCATGCCGGCGATGGTCGGAAGCGCAGCCTTGCCGGCTCTCGCCAGGAGCATCTTCCGCTTTGCCGCTGTGGTCACAACTGTCGTTGTTGCCATATCTTTCTGTCCCCTCCTTCTGTGATATTTCCTAATGTTCTATCATCGTACCCGGTCACAGGATCTCCTGCCCGGATGCCATGGTCGTACCACCGTCCAGCTTCGCGGACCCGTTCAGAACGTATGTCGCGCTCTTCCGGATCGAGAACATCGGCAGATCATCCTGCTCGTTCGTCATAAGCTCCCGGATGGTCATGTTGTCCCAGTCAGGACCGACTTCCTGATTCAGCGGAATGCTGCCGTCCATAGAGTAGGTGCCGTCCAGCGTCCGGGTTCCTTCCCACCAGGAGAATGGAATCCTCATGATCTCGCGGAAGGATACTTTCTCCTGCGCCATGATCTCAAGAGCAACCTGCTGGTTGAAGTAAAGCTGGATGTGTGCCGGAAGCTTCGATGACAGAGCTTTTTGGACGATCGTGTAAGAGATCTGCACCTCGTCATCAGGCGGGATGCGGATGCGGATGACAAAGTCCTGATCAGGGTCCCAGAAGACCTGTGTCTCGACTCCGGCCACGACGCTGACGTACTGAGCCAGTATATCGAAGGAAACCTTCTGATTCCCGATGTACCGGGTGAGGACCGCCTGCCGGCGCTCGTCCAGATTCTGGTTCTTCTGCGGAGTAATCGTGAAGAGCTTCTCGTACTTCTCGAGGGTCGCCTCGTCACATGTCGTGATGAACATGTTGTTGACGACCCGGTAGTACAGATAAGCCATCAGATCAAGGGTCCATCCGGCGAATGCGTAGTTCGCTTCCATCTCCCGGAACTGCTTCCAGTACGACGGCCCCCACGACTCGAGCAGTTCCTTGTGAGGAGTCTCGGATTCATATTCGTATAGGTCGATCATGAATGTTCTTCCCTCCCCGCTTTATCAGCTCGCTGTGGTTATTTCTGCGGATTCCTCGGAGTAGCTGTAGGTCTCCTGTGTGCCATCGCTCAGCGTCTTCGTGCAGGAGATGTCCATCTTTCCTCGGACAGGCACCTGCCGGTCTGTGTAGGTGATGTTCGCTGTCCCGCTGTTGACCTTGAGGTCTGTGCAGTCGAGAACTCCATCGATGCCCATGATCTTGTAGAGGATCGTGTTGTAGTAGATGGTGCCGGTGTGGGTGTCGTTGGAGATGCTCCCCTTCAGCGCCAGATCCCGGAAGTACTCGTTGATCACGGAGACCGCTGTATTGACGATCGCCTGCGTGTCTGAGGATGTGGAGCATGACAGGTTGAAGGAGATCGGGAGCACCAGCTGTTCGGCTGCGTACGCTTTGAAGGTAGCGCCGACCGGCCCGACTCCGGAGCCATCGCCATTTTTATTCGGGTCGATGTAGTCCTGCACCTTTTTGACCACGGACGAGGAAGGCATCTCACCTGTGCTGGATGTAAGGAAGGCCGCGACCGTTCCTGGTCCTTCGTACTTCGGATAAATGGAAGCCCGGTCCACTCCCGTGATGCTCAGGCACCACTTCTTGTACTGCTCGGCATTGCCGCTCTCGACCTCCGTACCGATGGAAGTAAGGAGCCTTTCCCTCGCGGAGTCGTCCTCCTCGATGTCCTTTGCCGCAGTCGACAGATAGGAAATGGTGAAGCTGTCCATCCCGTCGATGTCGTCTTCCGGAATGACTGCCGTCCCGGAGACAAAGCTGTTCATGTCCGTTCCGGTATCGGTCGATGTGATGAGAGCCGTGCTGGCGGTCTCATTTACGGACGTGACCGTGAATTCGTACTCGTCTACGATGACCGTAGCACCGACCGTAGGAGCTGAGCCGGTGTACTTGCAGAGGTACACAGCTGAGGTCGCCTCTGCCGGCACCCGCGTAAGGCCTCTGGAAGAAAGGTATTCATCCAGCACTTCCCCGGTCGCTGTGAAGATGGAAGTGACGTCCCGGATCTCTGCCAGGTAGCTGAGGAACTCAGCCGTGCGGGAGATGTGGCCTGCAGCTGCATCCATGTACACACTGCCTTCCCTGGTGTCGACGCCCAGCGCCTTCCCCATGGCTATGGCCTGATCGGTGAGAAGCTCCTCGTCTATGTCATCCAGATTCAGGTCTTCTACATTTCTGATAGTGTCTGCCATTGCTTTCCTTTACACCTCTCCTTCCATCTGCAGGTCGCCGTAGATCGTGTTCGCCGTGAACTGCATCTTCACTCCATCGCTCCCGGACCGCTCCCAGGAGAAGTCAGAGACTCCGGTGATGCGGTCGTCCTGCATCAGGCATTCCTCGATCATGGCCGGCACATCCGTATTCAGGTACTCTTCTGACAGGCTTGAGTTGTAGATGCGGTTCATGATGTCGCAGCCGTACTCCTCGCTGTAGATGTAGTTCGCATGCCGGACCGTTGACAGGATCTTCCAGATGGCCTGCATGACCGCCTCTTTCCCGTCCACGTAGCCCTTGATCCGGTGTGTGCGGAGGTCGATGCCGTATGTCCGGTTGATGGCCTCCTCGTCCAGATTTTCCGGGTCGAAGCCAAGGTCGAGTGATTCCATGTCAGAAGACTCGCTGTCGTCATCGTCTTCCGTGCTGGTATCATCAACGAGATCCTCATCGTCTTCCGTTTCGGTCGTTGTCGTCGTATCGGTATCTGCCATATAAATCCTGCGCCTCCTTTCTTCCGGAAATGAAATGCTGCAGTATGCTCTGTCACTCAATCACTCCGCGTTCAGCACGAAGTATGTGTTCGTGTCCTGGAGTGAAAGAACGTAGAATGTCGCTCCTACTTTCAGCTTGTCCCAGTACTCGGAAGGGATGATCAGAGACTCCTCAGTGACGTGAATCGGAGAATCCCCGACCGTCACCATCTCGAGCGGTGACTCGTGCACCACCTTCATCGGGTACACTTCCGGGAGGAGCTTCCGCGCCTCCCTCTGGATCATGGAGCGGATGGAATTGTCTGCCATATGAGGACCAGCCTTCCTCCTATAATAAAATGACTCAGCCGGCGTCGGAATTCTTCGACGCATAGCTGAGCGTCAGGCTCATGGTGTATGAGCCGTTCTTCCATGTGTGGGTGTCCGAGTCGATGTAGAGCACCCGGTTCAGACCGATGTGCGGAATATGGACCGTGATTGCCTTCCCGGATATCGCTTCGGTATCTCCGATTCCTTCCCAGGACATCTTCTTGTTGACCACCGATGTTTCTTTCAGCCAGGTCGACGCTTTCTTCTTCAGCTCTGACTTCTTGATCTTCGTGTCGACCGACTCCACATCGACCATGGTCCCGATCTTGGCCTGCAGAGCCTTGTTCGTGACCGTCTTCTTGACCTTCGTGGTGGTCTTCTTCTTTTTCGTGGTCGATGAATACAGCTGCAGCTTAGTGAAGGTGTTCTCGATGGACCGCGTCTGTGTATAGCTCGTCGTATTCGTGTCCGGGCTCGCATAGACCATGTTGCTCTGCTCCGTCCGGAGCTTCAGGTACAGCATCCCCTTCTCGCTGCAGACGTAGTAGCGTCGGCCTGTTGAAGAGTAGGTCTGAGAAAGGGCATCTTCGATGACGTCCCAGTAGGTTGTGCCCTTCTTCGTCAGCTCCTTGATCTTGAATTTCGTGTTAACCGCGCCGCCGATCGGGAGCTTTGCCTTCTTGCATACAGAACGGAAGATCTGCGTCGCCGTCTTCTTCTTGAAGGTAAACGATCCCTTATTCTTGGTCAGATACATGGCGTTATCCATGGCGCTGATCTCGACCGTCCGACCATTTCCACGAGAATCCGAAACGATGATTCCCCGGAAGAACTCCTTCCCGTCCACCAGGAATGTGCATAACAGTCCGTCACCAGGGTTGGTGTTTATCTGTGAAAACTGCTCAGAATCAAGCAGCGTCACCTTCAGGTCACGAGGAGCTTTCCCCCTGGCTCCGCTCGATGTGACCTGAACGATGTGATCCGAGACGTCATAGAAGACCGGCTTTCTGCCGATCAGTAACCGCAGATTGTTCATGCCTTTCCCTGTGCCGCCTCCTTTCCATCACTTGATTCTGATCGTCCCGCCGATCTTCAGCCGGTAGGACCCGTTCCGGATGTACTTCTTTTTGTTCTTCGCAGATGCCTTTCGGTAGGCCTTCGACCATTTACTCAGCGTAGCCTTGTTCAGGCTGATGATCTTCTTCTTTCCGGTCTTCGGCTTCTTCTTGTTGATCATCTTTCCGAGCTTGTAAAGCGTGTCGCCCTTCTTGATGGTCACTGTCTTGCTGATCACCCGGTTGTCCGCTCTGGTGTTAGTCGTTTCCAGACGCCCGTTCCGGATGACCTTCACCGGAATTGACCGGCACTCCTTCATCTCGAGGGAGTAATAGATGGTGTCCGGATCGCCTCCCTGCTCGGATGGAGTGTAGGAAGTGATCACTACGTACATGTCGATGCTCTTCGCCTTCTGGCTATTGCAGTAAACGAAGTGCACCGGTACGCCCGCTTCAATCCTGTCCAGGATCTTCTTATTGCAGTTCTGAGGATCAGGAGCGCCCTGGTATGCGCAGTAGCTTCCGGTATGCGCCGGGAAGAAGGACTCGAACGAAATGCTCGCCGCGTCCCTCTTTCCGATATGGTAGATTTCCCCGAACTGGTCCAGCTTTATCGATGTGACGTTTCCCTTGTAGGAGAGCTTTATCTTCTCCGGGTTGACCGGGATCTGAAAGGCATCCCTGTCGTTGTTGAGGTTGAGCCAGATCTGTGCATTAGTACTCATAAGCCATCATCCCTTCCTCTGCGTCTTCGGTCGAGACGATGCTAAGCAGGACAGGTCTCAGGTTCTCTTCGAGGACTTCAACCACCTGCTCTCTGGACATTCCGGAAGCAGAGATGCTGCCGGATCCATTGATGTTGATGGTGATCTCCTTCTCGGATTTCCCGCCAGACACACCGCCTGCCTGCCCGAGGTAGGACGCCATGTCAGGCATGACCTTTCCGAGGTAGGACGCCATGTCAGGCATGACCTGCCCGAGGTAGGACGCCATGTCAGGCATGACCTTTCCGAGGTAGGACGCCATGTCAGGCATGACCTGCCCGAGGTAGGACGCCATGTCAGGCATGACAT
>Ga0256406_1003297_pt1 | contig 20312 bp, 21 predicted proteins | sample RumenRJG_03DNA_FD_185986 | JGI IMG/M metagenome (GOLD analysis project Ga0256406, IMG submission 185986) | Bovine rumen microbial communities from Lethbridge, Alberta, Canada - RJG_03 | ecosystem: Host-associated > Mammals > Digestive system > Stomach > Rumen | place: Canada: Alberta | collected... | reverse complement strand
GAGCTCGAATAGTGCCAGTAAGTCCGGGAACCAGCTTAAATAGCGGGTTCCCGGACTTTTTAAATTATTTATGACCAAAGATTGACCGACGTTTCATATAAATATCTACAATCAAGGCTGAATTAGTTCTGCATTTCGTCCTCGCATGTACCCTTTTCATAGATCGTGACGAGATTTCTGCCGCTGTGCTTCGAGTGATACATGGCGAGATCGACTCTTCGAAGCAGTTCTTTTTCTTCCAGCATTTTCTGCACGCCGGCAAGTCCGACACTGACCGTTACACCTGGAACTGGTGAAAAATCAGCATGTTCGATGATAGACCGGAATTTTTCAGCGATTGCAAAATCACTGCCGTTAGATGGATGCTTAAAGAGTACGAGAAATTCATCCCCACCCCACCTGGAAGCGAGGTCTCCATCCGGCAGGCAATCGGAAAGCAGCTCAGCCGCTCTTTTTAAGACCATATCACCCGTCTGATGGCCATATGTATCATTGACATGCTTAAAGCAGTCAATGTCAAACATCATGACGGAAAAGTCAGCATCGGTAAGATGCTTGCGCATTTCTTCGTGCAGTGCATTTTCCATATACATCCGGTTATAGAGACCTGTCAGCTGGTCCCGGGAGGCAAGTTTCTGAAGATCGGCATTGATCCGCTTAAGGTCCTGGGTTGTAGCCTCAAGGAAGGTTACAAGACGATCCGCAAGCGGCATGTAGGCGGATTCCTCCTTTTCTGTGTCAGATTCCTCGATGGTAGAAACCGGAAGCTCTGGCGCCGGTCCTTCTCGTAGTGCTGCGACGACGAGTGTACTGTTAAGAAAACCGCCGCCATCGCTGGTCCTGAGAATTTCTCCATAACCGCAGCCATAGGAGAATGAAGGACAAACTTTACGAAGATAGTCAATTTCCTGATCTGCCTTTTCATTTCCCATAAAAAGCCGTCGGTTGACACATGCAGAGCCGAGCAGCGCCTCGGGAGAAAAGGCTAAAAGCTCATTTGCAAGCTTCAGTGTGCCTTTCAGAAGATAACCGGATTTTGCATAGGAAAGACTCAGCTGATCACCGACTCTCATTTCTGTAGAAAAGCGGATCGAACCATCCGGATAATAGCGGAAAGGAACACGGGAGGTATAGCGATGCCCCTGAAGAATGACCATCGGGAATGCACAGACATTTTCATAAAAGTGCTCATCAAGATGAATCCGGAGGTAATTATAGTATATTTCAGTTGCTTTCTCGTGATCGATGGTCTTGACGATGCCCTCTTCCCCGGTTTCTGTTACTGTCATCATGCTGCCAAGCGGCCGCCAGCCGAAACAGTAATTCGTATCGACAGATAAATCCTCGCCGGAAAACACAACGGTAACGATGGCGCCTCTCAGACATGCATCATGATAGAATACGAAGGAATCATCCTGAAAAAAGTTGGATGCACCCGCCTGTGTACCGAAAACAGGGATATCGGATAAGGTCGAATCCATGGCAGTAAGAAAACGCTCCGGGTTTAATCCAACATTCGAAGAGTAATAGAGGATTCCCTTTGCATCCGGAATATTCTTAAGTTCCTTTGAAAAATTTACAGCTGCCGCTTCCGGAGATAGCTTTTCACAATCATACAGAAAAACCCGAAATTCACTTGTCTCAAAGGAGATCACCGAAAGCTCGGCACCCTTAAATAGAATCATGTCCTTATCCAGAGGACCAATCTGTGTGATGCCAGTAACCATCATGCCGGGCAGTCTGTCCCCGATTGATGTAAGGTGTGCTCTGATCACTGCCTCATCCGTATTGGCTTCATGCAGAATAATGAGGCATCTTTCTCTTTCTTGAAATGCGGGATCTGACGCAATGAGACTAATCACTTCCGCCCATTCGATTTCGTTTTCTGCAAAAAATGTTGCTTGTTTCATCGATTTTCTCCGTGCGATACGTACCAGGGACCTGTAGACCAGGTTTCTTCTATATATTTATATCATACACCGTATGAGTATAAAAAGTACAGCAATGAAACCTAGACGCCGCTTCATTCTTGCTTATTGCGTTTCAATTTCTCCTTTTGATATACTGAAGCTATTATGAAAGAGGAGGTTTAGTCTGTTGAAGAAAATACTCCGGTCAAAATTACAGGAAGCACTTGTTTCCGTACTGCCTGTTTCAGCGCTCATCCTGATACTTGCACTGACACCGCTCGTTGATATATCAGTTTCAGGGATCGGTGTCTTCTTAATTGCATCACTTCTTTTGATCTTAGGCATCGGACTTTTCAATCTCGGCGCGGACCTCGCGATGACTCCGATGGGCCAATATGTCGGTGAAGGTCTCACGGCGACCGGAAGATCCGGGCTGCTCCTTTCTGTCTGCTGTCTCATGGGTGTGCTGATTACCGTCGCAGAACCGGATCTATCTGTTCTCGCAGATCAGGTGGCAGCGGTCATCCCTGCCGGACGTCTCATCATCACTGTCGGCATCGGCGTGGGTCTTTTTCTGGGTCTTTCGGTTCTGAAAATTCTCATGAAGCGGGACCTGGTGCCGATCCTTCTTTACAGCTATCTTGTGTTGTTCACGGTAACAGCGCTTCTCATTGAACGTGGCAATGCCGGCTTCCTGCCGCTGGCCTTCGACTCGGGCGGCGTGACGACCGGTCCGATCACGGTTCCCTTCATCATGGCGCTCGGTGTAGGCATTGCGATGTCCATCGGCGGCAGCCATTCAAGTGAAAACAGCTTTGGTCTCGTCGCTTTATGCTCAATCGGCCCGGTACTTATGGTGCTGTTACTATCGCTTGGCATCAATGGAAATATCACCTATGAGGTGCCGGATTACACGATCCCGGAGCATTTCGGTGATGCATTTTTCGAAGAGCTTCCCGAGGTCATCGTGGATGTTGCACAGGCGCTTCTTCTGATCGTCGGCTTTTTCCTGATCCTACAGTGTACGATTCTAAAGCTCCCTAAGCGGAAACTGTACATCATCGCAATCGGCATCGGCTATACCTTTGTCGGACTCGTCATCTTCCTCTGCGCTGTGAATATCGGCTATATGCCGGTCGGCTTTGCCGTCGGGAAAGGCCTTGCTGCATTTAGTGAAGATCTCCTGCTTTTTGTTGCCTTCATCCTCGGTATGGTGGTCGTGCTGGCAGAACCGGCAATCCATGTACTGACCGAACAGGTTGAAGATATCACACACGGTGGTGTCACCCGTCGTCAATTGTTGTCAGCGCTGTCTCTCGGCGTAGGTGTTTCGTTGGGACTTACGATCATCCGCATGATCCGGGGCTTTTCAATCCTCTACTATCTGATTCCCGGTTATCTAATCGCGCTAGGTTTATCCTTTTTCGTGCCGAAGATTTATACGGCGATTGCCTTTGATTCTGGCGGCGTCGCAAGCGGTCCGTTGACCTCCGGCTTCATTCTGCCGCTTATGACCGGCGCCTGCGTCGCGCTTCGCGGAGAGGAGTCTGTACTTGCGCTTGCATTCGGTACCGTCGCCATGGTTGCGATGACACCGCTCATTTCGATTCAGTGCCTTGGCTTCCGCGCTGTCATGTCGAAGCACATTCGGACGAGACAGGCGATGCGTCATATTCTGTCGCAGGATGATGAGCAGATTATCTATTTTGCCTAAGGAGGTCTCATGGAGAACAGAACGATCGCCCCGGTGAAGCCGGAACTCATTATTACCGTCGTCGAGCGGGATGAGGCAAGATTCTATGAGGATCTCATTCAGTCTCTCGGCGCGAATGTGCAGATGACAGTCGACGGACATGGCACAGCAAATGAAAAGATTCTACGGCGTCTCGGCATCGCGGAAACAGAAAAAGCAGTCCTCTTCAGTCTGGTTCGGAAGGACCGTATGGAGACTGTCCTTGCGACCTTGAAGGAGAAGTTCCGAGCCCTTCGCGGCGGTAACGGCATCGCGATGGCTGTGCCTCTTAACAGTATGATTGGGACACTTTTATACCAGTTCCTGATCGATGACCGGTCGAATACAGGTGCGAAGCCGACAGGATCTTCGCAAGGCAGCTGATGAACTGCCATAGGATGAAAATCGATTTATATTCTGAAACAGGAGAAAATCATGAATGAAAAAGACTATAAAATCATCTTCTGTATCGTTAATGCAGGCTTTTCCGATGAAGTCATGGATGCTGCCCGCAGCGCGGGCGCTACCGGCGGTACGGTAATCCGCGGCAGAGGTACGGCAAATCGGGAAGCGGAGGATTTCTTCCACATCCAGTTTCAGCCGGATAAAGAAATCATTATGATACTCGTACCGGAGGAAATCAGAGAAGCTGTGCTTCATGCGCTGTATCGCGGCGTTGGTCTCGATACGCCCGGACAGGGCATCGCGTTCTGCCTGCCGGTGGATGAGGTCGTCGGTCTGCCGGATGCAGAGAAGAAGCAGGACTAGAATCGGATTCATTAATGCAGTTATCAGACTGATATCTATGTGAAGCGTCGCATTCTATCAGATGTCAGCATGACAGAGAGAACCGTCCCCGGTGTCAACTTTTGGGATTTCTTGATCATATTGGAGGAGAATGATGAAGGTGACGCTGATTTATCACAGTGGATTTCTCGTGGAAACGGGAGAGGCGTATTTCCTTTTTGACTGGTTCACCGGCGCGATTCCGCCGATGCTGCCGGGTAAGCCATTGTTTGTTTTCGTGAGCCATGCGCATGGGGATCATTTCTCGAAGAAGATTTTTGACCTTCCGGCGGATAGGTTTATCCTGTCCGATGACATCTCGATGATAAGTTGCCCACATACAGCAGACATAAGAGACAAAATCATCCGGCTTGGTGCGCATGAGGCAGCAGAGCTTCCGCTGGCTGAAACGGGAGATTTTCTCACCATAAAGACGTTAAAATCAAACGATCTTGGCATCGCGTTCGTCCTCTCGACACCCGAAGGAAGCATTTATCATGCGGGCGATCTCAACAACTGGTGGTGGGATGGCGACGCAGAGGATAAGGCGCTTGAGAAAAGCTATCACGATGAACTGGAAAGAATCAAGGGCATGCACTTTGCGGTGGCGATGATTCCTTATGATCTACGGCTCAAGGAGCCCGGCAGAGGCATTGGCGATTTCCTCAAATACTGTACTGCCGACAGAATATATGGTATGCACTTAAACGGAAGTCGCACAGAAGGCCTGCAAAGGCTCGCTTCCGATCCGATTTTAAGGGATACCGTCATCCTGTAAATTACGGTATAATGTACATGATTCTTACGTGATGAACAGGACAGGAAGCGGGTAGACTATGCATAACTACTACATCACAGAAAGCGGACATGTATCAGAAATCGAAGAGTACCAGGACAACTGCTGGCTCATGCTTACCAATCCGACGGACAAGGAGTGCCGTGACACGAGTCAGCACTTCGGTATCGAGCTGGATGACGTCCGGGCCGCACTCGACCAGGATGAGTCATCCCGTGTAGACATTGAAGATAACTATACGCTGATCCTCATCGATATCCCGACGCGGGAAGCAGTTAACGTCGCCATCAGCTATACCACCATCCCGCTTGGCATCATCCTTACGAAAAGCTGCATCATCACCGTCTGCTCGAAGGAAACGATCATTCTTAAGAACATGATTTTCCGGAAGATGCGTGGGCTTTCCATCCGGAAGATGAAACGCTTCTGCTGCCAGATCCTGTATCATAACTGCATGGTGTATCAAAATCTCCTGAAATCGATCGACCGGAGCCGTGGCGACATCGAGAAAAAGATCAATGACGACATGGAGGATACCGATCTCATTAACCTTCATTACCTCGAGTCGAACCTTGTGTATTTCGCCACCTCCCTTCGTGCCAATGCCTCCGTGCTTGATAAAATCAAACGCTACGGCATCCTTAAAGAGCATGCGGAGGACGAAGAACTTCTCGATGATACCATCATTGAGAACATGCAGGCGATCGAAACGACGAAGATCTATCAGGACATCATCAAGAGCACGAGCGAACTGTTCTCTACTGTGACCAATAACCGACTGAATGACGTCATGAAGCTGCTCACGTCGATCACCGTCGTCATGGCACTTCCGACGATCATTTCCGGCATCTGGGGCATGAATGTGCCACTGCCGTTCCAAAACAGCTTCTTCGGCTTCCCGATCGTTATCCTCATTACGGTATTCGTCTGCGCCCTCACTGTTTGGCTGCTGAGGAAATGGAAGATGCTGTAGCTTTTTTGTGCATGAAGGAAGCATTTGCCTATTGTAATTTTGCTGAAAGTAATACTTAAAAAACTTTGAAATGATAAAAAATAACAATTATTGCACAAAAATTTTGTAGATTTACAGAAAAATATTGCAAATTTACCAAAACGGGTGTAACATAAAGCTATCAATTAAAGAATTGCCCGTGAGATGAGAGAATGTGGTTATCGTGAGAGGAATCTCTCCGTATGTCCACATTCTTTTTTTGTGGCAAGAGATGGAAGACATTTCTTTCGTAAGCAAATTCAGGGAAACAGACGTTTTCCGTGAGAGCTCATTAGAAGGAGGAGTATCAGTTGATGCGTTCAGCGTTTTTGGACAGGATCGAGATGCATCCGATCATCGCTGCGGTGAAGGATGACGAAGGCCTGAGTCATGCGATTGAAACAGAGTGTGAGATCATTTTCATACTTTATGGGGATGTCTGCAGGATTCCCGCGATCGTCGACAAGGTCAAGTCCTCCGGTAAGCTTGCGATGGTGCATATCGATCTCATCACTGGCCTCAACACCTCGAAGGATATCGCTGTTGACTTCATTAAGGAAAACACAAGAGCGGACGGTATCATCACTACAAAGGGAAATCTCATAGGACGGGCAAGAGAGCTTGGCTTGTACACTGTACTTCGCTATTTCGTGATCGATAGTATGGCACTGAAAAACATTGCGAAGCAGGACATGCGCGGGATGCTGAGACCGGATGTGATTGAGATCCTTCCGGGCATCGTGCTCCCGAAGGTCATCAAGAAAATCCGTGAGGTCAGCCGCGTACCGGTACTCGCCGGCGGCCTGATTTCGGACCGTGAGGATGTGATGAACGCCCTGAACAACGGCATCCTCGCCATCTCGACGACGAACGAGGATGTGTGGAAGCTGTAGAACATGATTCCAATGCTTCCGCCGTGAAGCCGATGGCTGCCCGAAAATCATAGAAACACCGGCAGGACAAGCTGATCGCACAGCAGGCAACTGCCCGGAGTAAGCATTGGATCGATGAGACCAAGTCATAACAAGGAAACTATTTTAAAAGGAGGATTTATATGGCAAAGTATGTAATGGCACTCGACGCGGGTACAACCAGTAACCGGTGTATCCTGTTCAACGAGAAGGGTGAGATGTGCTCCGTGGCACAGAAGGAGTTCACACAGTATTTCCCGCAGCCGGGCTGGGTAGAGCATGATGCCAATGAAATCTGGCAGACACAGCTCTCGGTCGCACGTCAGGCGATGGCGAAGGTTGGTGCAGCGGCGACGGATATTGCAGCGATCGGTATCACCAACCAGCGTGAGACGGTCATCGTATGGGATCGTGCGACAGGGCAGCCGATTTACCACGCAATCGTATGGCAGTGCCGCCGTACCGCTGACTTCGCAGAGAAGATGAAGGCAGAGATTCCTGGTATCGTCGAGAAGTTCCAGAAGAAGACCGGCCTTAAGTTTGACCCGTATTTTTCCGGCACGAAGATCCGCTGGATCCTTGATAACGTCGAAGGCGCACGTGAGAAGGCCGATAAGGGTGAGCTCTGCTTCGGTACTGTCGATTCCTGGCTGATCTATAAGCTCACAAAGGGCCGCGTTCATGTGACGGATTATTCCAATGCTTCGAGAACGTTACTCTTCAACATCAACACACTCGAGTGGGATCCGGAGCTTTGCCAGATTCTGGACATCCCGATGAGCATGCTGCCGGAGGTAAAGCCGTCAAGCTTTATCTATGGCGAGTCCGATCCTGAGTTCTTCGGCGGCCCGATCCGTATCGCAGGCGCAGCAGGTGACCAGCAGTCCGCGCTATTCGGACAGACCTGCTTTAATGAAGGTGATGCAAAGAACACCTATGGTACCGGCTGCTTCATGCTCATGAACACCGGTGAGAAGCCGATCTTCTCGAAGAATGACCTCCTGACGACGATCGCCTGGGGCTTAGACGGCAAGGTTTACTATGCACTTGAAGGTTCTGTATATGTAGCCGGCGCTGCGATCCAGTGGCTTCGTGATGAGCTTCGTATCGTTGATACGTCGCCGGATTCTGAATATTTCGCAACCCGTGTCAAGGATACAAACGGCTGCTATGTTGTACCGGCTTTCACTGGTCTCGGCGCACCGTATTGGGATCCGTATGCAAGAGGCGCGATCACCGGTCTTACAAGAGGTGTTAACAAGTATCATATCATTCGTGCAACCCTCGAGTCGCTCGCATACCAGACCTATGATGTACTGCATGCGATGGAGCTTGATTCCGGTAGACATCTCACGGCTCTTAAGGTCGATGGCGGCGCTTCGAAGAACAATTTCCTCATGCAGTTCCAGTCCGATATCATCAATACAAATGTTGTACGGCCGAGCTGTGTAGAGACAACCGCAATGGGCGCCTCCTATCTTGCAGGTCTTGCGGTAGGCTACTGGTCCAGCAAGGAAGACGTCATCAAGAACTGGTCTGTTGATAAGGAATTTAAGCCGGATATGACCGATGAGGCACGTGTCAAGGCACTGAAGGGCTGGAGCCAGGCAGTAGCAGCAACCCGCGGCTGGGCAAAGGAGTAATACCAGTGCAAGGCCTACATCATGGGGCTAAACTGTAGTAATTGGCATCCGGACGATAAAGTGGTTCGAAAACCTGTCCGGTTTTGATATACCCGCGCTGCGCTTGTAAAAAGGTGCAGTGCGGGATCGTTGGAAAATTTGATCAGGAGGATCAACATGAGTAAATATCTAGCAGAGTTCATTGGAACGATGATGCTTGTAATTTTAGGTGATGGTGTCTGTTGTAACGTAAGTCTGAACAAGTCCGGTATGAAGGGTGGCAATTCCGTTCATATCCTCATCGGCTGGGGTCTCGCGGTAATGCTTCCGGCTTACTGCTTCGGCGCTGTATCCGGTGCACATTATAATCCGGCAGTAACGATCGGTGCGGCAGTCCGTGGTGCGATGCCTTGGAGCGAGGTACCGGGTTATATCATTTGCCAGCTTCTCGGCGGCTTCGTCGGTGCAGCGATCCTGATGGTGCTCTACGGTGACCAGATCAAGGCCACCAATGACGATGCGACGATCCGCGGCTGCTTCTGCACCTCCCCGTCCGTTCGTCACACAAGCCTCAACTTCTTCTCGGAGTTCCTGGCAACCCTGTTCCTCGTTTTCACACTGGCAGCGATTCCTGGCAATGCCGGCGAATCCGCAGTTTCATGGGGTCTCGTATACGGCGTCATCGTATCGATGGGCGCTTCCTTCGGCGGTCTCACAGGCTATGCGATGAACGCAGCGAGAGACACAGCACCGCGTCTTGCCTATGCTTGCTTTGCACCGAACAAGGGTCATAAGGATCCTGATTTTGCCTATGGCTGGATTCCGCTCGTAGCTCCGATCTTAGGCGGCATCTGTGGTTCCCTCCTTTACATGGCACTGTTCTAAGTGGTAGGATAGAGAAAATCGAAACAATTTATATCGTGTATACGGAGAATCGGAGTCGGTGTATACAGAGCGCACGAGAGTGCGTTCTGTTCACGGACTCTATTTTTTCGGAAGGAGACAAAAACGTTATGATGTATGATGTGATCATTGTAGGCGCAGGCGTTACGGGCAGTGCGATTGCACGACAGCTTTCCCGCTACGATGTGAATACTTGCGTACTCGAAAAGAATGAGGATGTCTGTGAGGGCACCTCGAAGGCAAACTCGGCGATCATCCATGCCGGCTTCGATGCTGCCGAGGGCTCGCTGATGGCAAAGATGAATGTCCGCGGCAACGAGATGATGGATGACCTCTGCCGCGATCTCGACATTCCGTTCAAGCGGAACGGTTCGATGGTTGTTTGCATTCACAAGGAAGAACTGCCGGGCCTCAAGGTACTTTACGACCGTGGCATCGCAAACGGCGTAAAGGATATGCAGCTTCTGACCCGGGAGGAGGCCCTGGCACTCGAACCCAACCTGTCGGATAAGGTGGAGGGTGCGCTGCTTGCAAAGACCGGCGGCATCATCTGCCCGTTTAAGCTGACGATCGCGATGGCAGAAAATGCAAATGTCAATGGCGTGGATTTCCGTTTTAACACGGCAGTCGAAGCCATCACATTTGTCAAAAGAGAGGATGCGCCGGCAGGCGTTCTCTCGCAGCTCACGGCGGAGGATAAAGGCTATTGGAAGCTGAGGACCTCGAACGGCGAGTACTTAACGAAGTATGTGGTCAATGCTGCCGGCGTATACGCAGACACACTCCACAACATGGTAAGCGCCGATAAGATAAAGATCATTCCGCGCCGCGGCGATTACTGTCTTCTCGATAAGGAGGTCGGCAATCTCGTATCGCATACGATCTTCCCGCAGCCGACGAAGCTTGGTAAGGGCGTGCTCGTATCCCCGACGATTCATGGAAACCTGATCGTAGGGCCGACAGCTGTAGACATTGATGATAAGGAAGGGACGAATACGACAGCGGATGGCATCGCAGATCTCATCGCAAAGGCCAATGACCATGTGAAGAATCTCCCGATGCGGAAGGTGATTACGAGCTTCGCAGGTCTTCGTGCGCATGAAGAGCACCACGAATTTATCATTGGCGAGGTGAAGGATGCGCCGCACTTTATCGATGTGGCGGGCATCGAATCACCTGGTCTTTCCTCGAGCCCGGCAATCGGCGAGATGGTCGGCAATATGCTCCGCGATAGGATGAACTTGAAGGAAAAGGAGAACTGGATCGCGACCAGAAAGGATATCCTGAATCCGCAGGAGCTCTCCATTGATGAGAGAAATGAACTCATTAAGAAGAATCCGGCGTACGGTCAGATCATCTGCCGCTGTGAGTCGATCTCCGAAGGTGAGATCCTCGATGCGATTCATCGTCCGCTCGGTGCACGGTCGCTTGATGGTGTGAAGAGAAGAACCCGTGCCGGTATGGGCCGCTGCCAGGCTGGCTTCTGCAGTCCGCGCGTCATGGAAATCCTCCATAGAGAGCTCGGTCTCCCATATGAAGAAATCACGAAGGCAGGTGGCAAGAGCCAGATTGTCATGGAACGGACGAAGGGTCGCATAGAGTGACGTCAGGATCTAGCAGAGGCGGACAGGCGAGGAAAATGAGATCGCACATCCGCTGAAGTGAAAATCAATCGTGTTGAAAGCATTGAAATGAACATATCGGAGGAAATGATATGAGTGAATATAAAGCATATGACGTCGTGATCGTCGGCGGCGGCCCGGCAGGTCTTGCAGCAGCGATTGCGGCACGGAAAGCCGGCATCGAAAAGATTTTGATTCTCGAGCGTGACAAGGAGCTCGGCGGAATCCTCAATCAGTGTATCCACAATGGCTTCGGTCTTCACACCTTCAAGGAGGAGCTGACCGGTCCGGAGTACGCATGGCGTTTCATCGAGCAGGTGCTCGCAGAAAAGATAGAGTATAAGCTGAACACGATGGTCATGGATATTTCCGGGGACCGTGTCGTGACCGCGATGAGTAGAGAAGACGGAATGTACCAGATTAAGGCCGGCTCCGTCATACTCGCGATGGGCTGTCGGGAGCGTCCGCGCGGCGCGCTGAATATCCCGGGTTACCGTCCGGCTGGCATCTTCTCAGCCGGCACCGCGCAGCGTCTTGTCAATATCGAGGGCTACATGCCCGGCCGCGAGGTCGTGATCCTCGGGTCCGGAGACATTGGCCTCATCATGGCACGCCGCATGACGCTCGAAGGCGCGAAGGTCAAGGTCGTCGCCGAGCTAATGCCTTATTCAGGCGGCTTAAAGCGGAACATCGTGCAGTGCCTGGACGATTTCGGGATCCCCTTGAAGCTAAGCCACACCGTCGTAGACATTGAGGGCAAGGAGCATCTTTCGGCGGTGACGATCGCTGCGGTTGACAACCACGGGAAGCCGATTCCGGGGACGGAAGAGCGCTACACCTGCGACACACTGCTGCTTAGCTGTGGCCTGATTCCGGAGAATGAGCTCTCGCGGAAGGCGGGTGTTCAGATGTCGCCGGTCACGAACGGGCCGGTCGTCAATGAGTCGCTCGAGACGAATATCCCGGGTGTGTTCGCCTGCGGCAATGTGCTTCATGTGCACGACCTCGTCGACTACGTGTCCGAGGAAGCTGCCCGCGCTGGTGCGAACGCCGCGAAGTTTGTGAAGGACGAGCTGGATATCGCCAATGCTTCCGGCGGGCAGGTAGGTGGCGCTGCGGGTGCTGATGTGGCTTCGGCAGCAGGCGGAAATGAGATTCAGCTGGTTGCCACCGAAGGCGCACGTTATACCGTGCCGTCGACGATCAACGTGTCTCGTATGGACGATCTTCTGACCGTTCGTTTCCGTGTCGGTGCCGTCTACAAGAACTCGTATGTGAGTGTCTACTTCGATGACGAGCGCGTGATGCATAACAAGAAGCGCATTATCGCGCCGGGCGAGATGGAGCAGGTGATCCTTCAGAAGAAAAAACTGGAGGAGCGTCCGGACCTTAAGAAGATTACGGTAAAGATTGAGGCAGAATAAAGGGAGGCAAATATGGAAAAGAAAGAATTAACCTGTATCGGCTGCCCGATGGGCTGCCAGATCACGGTGGAGCTGGAGAACGGCGAAATCAAGTCCGTTACCGGCAACACCTGCGCGATCGGGGATAAATACGCAAGAAATGAAGTGACGCATCCGGAGCGGACCGTCACAAGTACCGTTGTGATCGACGGCGGAGACAAGCCGCGCATCTCCGTGAAAACAAAGGGCAATGTCCCGAAGGACAAGATCTTTGATGTCATGAAGGAGATTGACCACGCAGAGGTCAAGGCCCCGATGCACATCGGTGATGTAGTGATTCACGATGTCTGCGGCACTGGTGTCGATGTTGTTGCCACCCGCGAAATCGCCGCGGTGTAAGTATTAAAGTAAAAATATCAGCGTAGACCACGGTACCGGAGATTTCCTGCACCGTGGTATTTTTTCTTTGAGAAGCACGATACATGAATGCCACTAAATCAAATATGCAACTAAATATAGTTGCAAGAATTGGAAACCTATGATATTCTCGTCAAAAGGAGATTTCCATGGGTAAGAAGGAAAAACTTATTGAAAGGTTAAAATCGAAGCCGAAGGATTTTACGTTTGATGAGGCGGAGACATTACTCGGATATTTGTCTTATCACAGGTCAAATAAAGGGAAGACGAGCGGATCCAGAGTTATTTTTACGAGTACGGAACACAAGACACAAATCTTACTTCATAGACCGCATCCAAGAAAAGAACTTCTAAGTTATCAGGTTCAGCAGTTGATGGAGGCATTGGAACAGGAGGGACTGATATGAGCAATACGATGCTTTACAAGAATTATGCTGGAAGTGTTGAATTTTCAGAAGAAGATGGTCTCTTCTATGGAAAGGTACTAGGAATAAGATCTCTGATTTCTTTTGAGGGCACTACAGCGAAGGAACTTGTGGAGGATTTTCACGGAGCGGTAGATGACTATATTGAGACATGTCGTGCGGAAGGTATTGAGCCGGAAACTGCTTTTAAGGGGAGCTTCAATGTCAGAACTACGCCAGAGATTCATAGAAAAGCAGCTATTTATGCTATCAATCATCATGAATCTTTGAACAGCTTTGTGACGGAAGCGCTGAAAGAAAAGCTTGCGGAAACAGAATAATTTACGGTTGCAAGTAGATTTATTTAATAGAAATGAGAATGCCTGTCGCTGGTTCTGCGACAGGCATTTTAGCGAACTACCCGACTAAGAAGATCATAGACAAGATTTTCGCCTTTATGAACGCGCATCAGTTTAAGTCGAAGTCTGGCGCGGTCTATGACTTCAACCACATCCGCGATGCCTGCATCGCATTTGACAGCGGTAAGGTGAACGGCAAGATCGTGATGAAGGTATAAGTGGCAACGTATGTCAGCCGACGATCGGGAGGCTTAGGGAAACCGGTTTAGATAGAATAATCATGAGATGATTCCTCCTTTTCTAGTATTCTAACACATCAATAGGAACTTCGAAATCGATGTGATTCTTCATTCTTTATTGACATATGTCAGGAATAACGATATATTTATTTTGACAAATGTCGGAAATACTTAGAGGCAGTACACTATTACTGAGATGATGATCATAGTGATTTAGGCGATTGAATTCTGTCATATGCCAGGAACAGGAGGAGCTATGCCGAGACAGCCGAGATGCCGATGCATCAGAAATTTTCCGGCTTACTGGAGCTTTTCACCGGACGATCCGACGGAGCAGCCGGTCATAATGCTTACACTTGATGAGTACGAGACGATTCGTCTTCTTGACCGCGAGGGGCTCACGCAGGAGCAGTGCGCGGGGAGGATGCAGATTGCGCGGACTACAGTGACGGCCATTTATGAGAGTGCGCGGCAAAAGCTTGCGACGGCGCTGGTGGACGGTTGTCCGCTGCATATCGCGGGCGGATTTTACCGGATGTCTCCTGATTCGTATGCCTCTCTAAAACCTATTTCGAAAGGAAAGAATATCATGAGAATTGCAGCGACGTATGAGAATGGTGAGATTTTCCAACACTTCGGAAGGACCGGGCAGTTTAAGTTCTATGATGTAGAGGACGGAAAGATCGTGTCCAGCGCAGTGGTCGGCACCAATGGCATGGGGCACGGCGCACTGGCTGGATTTTTACAGCAGTATCAGGTCGACGCTCTGATCTGTGGTGGCATGGGACCAGGTGCCCAGATGGCGATGGCTGAAGCAGGCATTAAGATCTACCCGGGTGTGAGCGGCAGCGCGGATGAGGCGGCGAAGGCACTGGCGGAGGGCAATCTCCAGTACGATCCGAACGCGCACTGCGATCATCATGAGCATGAGGAAGGTCATGAGTGCGGCCACGGCGAGGGCGGACACTGCTGCCACTGATAATCACGATGCTGGTGTGTCACCGGTAACGGTTCTTGTTGAAAAGTTGTCAGCAAGACCCGTTACCGGTGACACTTTTTTAATGGAAAAAATAAAATGCCAAAATATTTTATTTTATAAAGTCAAACCGTCATAAAAACAAATAATTAAACGATTTCCCTTAATTTTCTTTACCGGAATCGATTTCGGTGCTAAACTCCCGCTCATAAGAAAGCAACGGAACATCCAAACAGAACGTACGACTTTTAAACGTACTGATTTCATACAAATGAAACTGAATGGTTTGACACCTTGCTTTTTTGTTTTGAAGGAAACCAAAGCGAATGAAATGAAAAGAGATATTTTGCTGAGGAAGCCTTCAGAGGAAAATGAAAAGAGATTCAGGTAAACATGAGAGGGGAAAAATCATGGCAAAGCGGATGGAAGCAGATTCAATCGGAGTTCTGGAAGTACCTGTTGATGTGTATTATGGTGTGCAGGCGGAACGTGCCCAGCGAAATTTTCAAATCACAGGCCATCAGATGAATCCGGCCTTCATTCGGAATCTGGCGCTCATTAAGGAAGCGGCGGCGCTGGTTAACCACGAGGCCGGGCTTCTCACAGCCGACCGGACAAACGCGATCGTGAAGGCGTGCCGCGAGGTGATCGACGGCGGACTTCAGGATTCCTTTATCGTGGATCCGATCCAGGGCGGCGCCGGCACGAGCGCAAACATGAACATGAACGAGGTCATCGCGAACCGCGCGAACGAGATTCTTGGTGGCAAAAAGGGTGCTTATGACCGCGTGCATCCGAACGATCACGTCAACATGGCGCAGTCCACGAATGACACGATTCCAACGGCTGGCAAGCTCACGGTCATCACGTTGATGAAGCCGCTGCTTGACGAGCTTCGCCACCTTGAGACAGCATTGTTCAGAAAATCGATCGAATTTTCAGACGTCCGGAAGATGGGCCGCACGCAGCTGCAGGATGCGGTGCCGATGACGCTGGGCGATACCTTCCACGGCTACGGGATGCTGGTGCGCCGCTGCCGTAAGCGGCTTGAGAAGTCGACCGAGGAGATGCATGTCATAAACCTCGGCGCGACGGCAATCGGTTCCGGGATCAATGCCTCCGACTACTACGAGGAGCATATCGCGGAGAAGCTTTCCGGACTTTTTGGGGAGACAATCACACAGGCAGAGGATCTTTTTGATGCAACCGAGAACCTCGATGGGTTCGTCGCGGTGTCCGGTGCGCTGAAGGCCTGCGCGGTCAGCCTGTCGAAGATGTGTAACGATCTAAGACTTCTCTCGTCCGGTCCGCGCTGTGGTCTTCATGAGATCAATCTGCCGGCGATGCAGAATGGTTCCTCCATCATGCCGGGCAAGGTAAATCCGGTCATTCCGGAGGTTGTGACGCAGGTTGCGTTCCTCGTTGCCGGTCACGACACGACGATCATGATGGCGGCAGAAGCCGGGCAGATGGAATTGAATGCCTTCGAGCCGGTTGTGTTCTATGATCTTTTTGAGTCCATCACTGCGATGACGGGTGCGGTGAAGACTCTGACAGTGAACTGCGTGAACGGAATTACGGCGAACGCGGAGCATTGCCTGGAGCTTGAGGAGTCGAGCACCGGTATCGCGACAGCGCTCTGCCCGACGCTCGGCTATAAGAAGTCCGCGGAGATCGCGAAGAAGGCACTGAAGGAGGGCACAACCGTCCGCGCGATCGTGCTTCGCGAGGGACTCATGGATGAAGCTGCGCTCGACGCGCTTTTCGCCGCGAATGGTGTGGATAACGAGGTTATGCCGTCGGATTCAGGTATGACAGATACTGAGGTAGAGCATAAGGTTGCGAAGATCGCGTGATTTCCGCTTTATTCCAATGCTTACGTCAGTCTGCGACGCGGAAATGTTATAGGATCAATAAGTAAATATTTGCACGATACCACAAGACGTGACGAAGTGGGAGGCATGTGAAAAGAGATAGCATGTCGCTTGTGCTTTTAGGGTGTCGGTTCCGAGAGGAGCCGGCACCTTTTTTGTTTAGGCGACGAGCCACGTAGCCGTCGTGCATGCTTGCATGCAAAGACGGCTCTGTGGCGACCGCGGGCATCGAAAGTCCGAAGGACTTGAGATGGAAGCGGCGTAGCCGGTGCCACATCAATCTAAAACTATGTTATAATTTTGACGAAAAACTCTACAACGCGTATAGGGTTTTTCAAAATATGAAAAAATCCGGAGAGTATAAATGGACGAGGAGCTGAATGAGCGTTTTATCCCGATCGGGAAGATGGCGGAGATCAATCATGTATCGATTGCGACGTTGCGACATTATGACAAGCTTGGACTTTTGAAGCCGAAGTATTTGAACGTGCAGACCGGATATCGCTATTATGATATTCAGCAGAACGCGCGGCTTGATATGATCGCCTATATGAAGGAGCTCGGGATGAGTCTTTCGGAGATCGCCCATGTGTTTGAGAAGGGCGACCTCGGGGAGATCGAGGGGGTCCTCGCAGAAAAGAATGAGCAGTTTCATCAGGAGATGGCGGAATTAAAAATGCGGCATGATGCCGTGGAGCGGGCAATCCGGAGCATCGAGCGGTATCGGAAGGCGCCGTCGACCGGCGTGCCTTCGCTTGAGTTTATTGAGCGGCGGTATACCTGGGGTGTGCCGTGCCAGAATAACTTTTATGAAACAGACGATATCAGCGCCTATGAGCGCTGTGTCGCGGTGCTGCACCAGGCACTTCTGAAGGCGGATATTCCGAATATTCATTCTTATAATGAAGGAACGTCGATTCTGAAGGAGGATTTCATTCGCGGAAACTTCGTCGCGAAGGATGCCTTTGCGTTCCTCGACCACAACCTGTCGACGAAGCTTAACGATGTAAGCATTGTCGAAAGCGGCATGTTTGCCTGCATCTACGCGGATAAATATGAGGATGAGGTGCCGTTCGCGACCAGGCTTCTCGAGTTCTGCCAGAACCAGGGCTACCGGATTTCCGGGAATTACATCTGCGAGATTCTGACCGGGTTCAATGTTTTCGACACGGAGGAACGGAGCATGTACCTGCGGCTGCAAGTACCTGTGGCGTTTGACAAATAATTTTCAAAAACCTGTTGACTCTCCTGTAAGAGCAGGGTTTAAGCTATAGCCATGTTAAAAACATATCAGCTTTGACAAATAAAAAACGGAATCGATTGTGCATCGAAACTTATAAAAAAGAGCCGTTCGTTTTTATCTGGGAAGCTGGTATGGCGTGTATAAAATCCATCACTAACAGGAGGAAAATCATGGATAAGATTAAGGTTGTTCAGTATGGCTGCGGTAAGATGAGTAAGTATATTCTCAGAAATCTCTATGAGCATGGCGCACAGATTGTCGGTGCAATCGACGTCAATCCGAAGGTTGTCGGCATGGATGTCGGCGATTTCGCAGGCCTCGGTGTGAAGACCGGTGTGCTTATTTCAAACGATGCGGATAAGGTGCTTGATGAGTGTGATGCGGATATCGCAGTTGTAACACTGTTCAGCTTCATTCATGATATTTATGATCATGTTGAGAAGTGCGTAAGCCGTGGCATCAGCGTTGTAACGACCTGTGAGGAAGCGATTTATCCGTGGACGACGAGCGCTGCTGAGATCAATCGTCTCGATGCACTGGCTAAGAAGAATGGCTGTACGATCACCGGTTCCGGCATGCAGGATATTTTCTGGGTTAACTCGGTTGCGATGATCATCGGCGGCTGCAACAAGGTGACGAAGGTTAAGGGCGCTTACAGCTACAATGTTGATGAATATGGTCTCGCTCTTGCAAAGGCTCATGGCTGTGATCTGACACCGGAGGAGTTCGAGAAGCAGATCGCACATCCGGATGCTTTTGAGCCGTCGTATGCATGGAACTCCGTCGAGGCGCTCTGCAACAAGCTGGGACTTACGATCAAGTCCATCACGCAGAAGCATGTTCCGTACACGATCGATCATGATATCTACAGCTCGACGCTCGGTAAGGACATCAAGGCAGGCAACTGCATCGGTATGGCAGCTGTCGTAACAGCAGAGACGATGCAGGGCATCACGATCGAAGAGGAGACCATCGGTAAGGTTTACGGACCGGACGAGGGCGATATGTGTGACTGGTGGATCACCGGTCAGCCGGATACCGAGTTCCATGTGGTAAAGCCGAACACTGTTGAGCATACCTGCGCATCGATCGTGAACCGTATTCCGACCATCCTTCGCGCACCGGCAGGCTATGTAACCGCCGATCAGCTCGATGAGATCCAGTATCTGACCTACCCGATGGAGTGGTACGTTTGATTGGAACAATGCTTATCCGCGGGTAAATAGCGCTGGTGGTACATAAAAAATTAAATATGATTTAGTAGGGGCTGTCGCGGATGCGACAGCCTCTTTTCTTCTTGCCAAATCCGATATTTCCCATTAATATAGACGAAATTTGGAAAGAAGGATAAAGATGGAAGAAAATATTAAAGAAAACAAAATGGGCGTGATGCCGGTGAAGAAACTGGTCATCGACATGTCGCTCCCGATTATGATTTCGATGCTCGTGCAGGCGCTGTACAATGTTGTCGATTCGATCTTCGTCTCGATGCTCGGGGAAGCGGCGCTCACGGCGGTGACGGTGGCGTTTCCGCTGCAGAATCTCGTGATCTCGATCGCATCCGGCACGGGTGTCGGCATGAACGCAATTTTATCAAGATCACTCGGTGAGAAGAATCAGGACAAGGCAGACCAGGCGGCGGCAAGCGGCATTTTCCTTGCGTTCGTCAGCATGCTGGTGTTTTTTGTGCTGAGCTTCGTCGTGACGGACCCCTTTATTCATTCGCAGACGACGGATTCGCTGATCCGGCAGTACGGAGACACGTATCTTGGCATCGTGACAGGCTTTTCCGTCGGCGCGTTTTTCCAGGTGACGTTTGAGCGGCTTCTCCAGTCGACCGGCCGTACGCGTCTTTCGATGATTTCACAGCTGACTGGCGCGATCTTCAACATCATTTTCGACCCGCTGTTAATCTTCGGCATCGGGCCGTTCCCTAAGCTCGGCGTAGCGGGCGCCGCGATTGCAACCGTGCTTGGTCAATGCGTCGCAGCCTGTATCGGACTGTACCTGAACGTGCACTATAACACAGAGCTCCATTTTTCGTTAAAGCGCGTAATGCGTCCGGCCGGCGCGATCATCGCGGAGATTTACGCGATCGGCATTCCGTCGATTCTCATGATGGCA
>Ga0256406_1003295_pt1 | contig 20314 bp, 14 predicted proteins | sample RumenRJG_03DNA_FD_185986 | JGI IMG/M metagenome (GOLD analysis project Ga0256406, IMG submission 185986) | Bovine rumen microbial communities from Lethbridge, Alberta, Canada - RJG_03 | ecosystem: Host-associated > Mammals > Digestive system > Stomach > Rumen | place: Canada: Alberta | collected... | reverse complement strand
GATCAAGGAAAAACTATGCTGGAAAAGTCCTGTTCAATATAGGCTTTCCTTGCAGGCAGCATAAAAAAGTAACGAGACAGTAAAAACTATCTCGTTACTAAGGTCTAACTTTTTGGGGTCACATCATTTTCACTTCCCCGTCATTAGTCTCTAGTCACTAGTCACTAGTCTCTAGCCGATGGAAGCCAGCTTACGCAGGCAAATTTAAGGCGCTGTGAATGATTTTTTCACAGCGCCTTTTTTTGTCCTATGTCATAGGCTGTATACAAGGATAAGGGGCTGTGAAGAAATGAATCCTCATTTCTTCAGCCCTTTTCCTATTCCTGCAACACTCCGTTTGATTTTCCCAGTTCCCGGATCTGCTCCACCGATACTTTCGTGATGCGGGCAATGGTCTCCATGGGAATCTTTTCCCGCAGCATGCCGAGGATGTTATTCTTGCGTTCCTGCTGGATGCCTTTTTCCAGACCTTGTTCCAAGCCTTTTTCCAGGCCTTTTTCCAAGCCCTCTGCAATCCCCTTTTCCAGTCCCTCTGCAATTCCCTTTTCCAGCCCCTCTGCCAGTCCTTTTTCCGCATATTTCCTGGCAAGGCCTCTGCCATAATCGCACATATTTTCCGCCTCCTTCTCCATCTCCACCGTCATGGGAATCCCGTATTCCTGTTCCAATATCTTTTTCTTCGTACCGGGTCGGATTTCCGGGGATAACAGGACTCCCAGCAGCCGGAGAATATCCTTCTCCCTGCGCTCCGTTTCCCCCAAACAGACCATGATCACCGTCGCCATGTCATAATTCATTTTACCATATTCTGCATTTCCGACCAAATGCTCCGGTTCCATGGAAAACACGGTGATGGTATCCTGTTTCTTTTTGGGCGGTTCCAGACAGATCCAGATGGTGTAGACCTTTTGGAGTTTCCCGTAATCCGAGCCGGTAAACACCGTTCCCTTTTGCCGGGAAAGCATCCGGGCAGCATAGTAGGCGGCTCTTTTCGTCAAAGAATAGCCCGGATTCCATTGATTCTGGCTTTCCACATTGATGATGACCTGGCTATTTTGTTTCCGTTTGGGAGAATAGGCAGAAAAAAGGATATCATACGCAATCGTTCCTTCCGTCTGGCTCTTGTCCACCGTAGTTTCACCCTTGATGCGCCCGGGGTCCGGGGCATCCTGATCCACTGCAGAGGATAGAATCGCAGGCTCCCCCTCCAAATATTTGTGCTCCAATTCTGCTGCGGAACAATCCTTGTATTCCTGAACCACAGCCTGAAGCAGCCGGGCCAGAATCACTTTGTTGGCAACAAGCCGGCAGCAGGCTTCATCCAGTTTCCGTTCCTCCTGCCAGGTGTCCAGATCCTGTGCCATGGTCGTTTGTGTATTCATTCCGTCACACCTTTCCTGTCAAATTTTGTAAGGGCTCCATACTGTCCCCCATTCGACAAGAAAAGAATCTTTCCTGCATGCCTGCAAAAAGAAGGTCATTATCTGCAATTTTCCCGTAATTTGGAGCATCCTGTCCAATCTGAGAGTTCGGCCTTACGGCTCTTTTTAGTGGCTAGTGGGTAGTGAATAGTGATTGAGACCGGATCAAATCCTTCCTGCAGGAGGGATTTTTGTTCGTAAGAACGGTTCGGTGAACCGCCCGCTTACAGACCTGGGACCGGACGCCCCTGATGGGGCGTCCCTACTCATGTTACGTACCTGGTCCTGCCCTGACCCCTGCTCACTACCCACCAGCCACTGAAAAAGAGTGGGGCTGTGAACAATCACAACCCCACTCTTTTTCATTCCACCAGTCCTTCCATCTTCTCCATAAAGATGGCAAGGATCAATAAATCGGCACAGCCGCCCGGGCTGATGTTCTGCTTGATAAATTTCTCGTTCAGGTCCCACACGGCCTGGAGCCCTTCCGGGGTAAAGGCCCCGCCTTTTTCCAGCACGGCTTTCGCATCGGCCTGGGCCTGCTTCAACGTAGCGGCATCGCTGCGGCTCAAAATGTTCGTGTCCTCCACCTGGGAGAGCAGCAGCAGCAGGGTCTGGATGTAGGCCTCGTTGTCCGGCTTCCCTTCTTCCCGAAACTTCCGCAGGGCCGGCAGAGCGATATCGCCCACCGCCGGGAATCCGTCCATGGCTTCGCCCCGGATACCCCGGCACCCCTGCTCGAGGTACAGGACCTCCCCGTGGGTATGGGGATGGTAGGGGTCGATTTTGGCAAAGTCCCGTTCCAGGAGCGGTGTCACGGCCTCCGCAATGGTGGCCAGGGTCTTCTCGCTGTCCACGGTCCCGGTGCGGGCCAGCAGCCACATCGTGAAGCTGGTCACCAGGCCCAGGGAGAAGATGATGCCCTTGTGGGTGTTCACATTGCCCGTGGCCCGGAACATGGCCTTTTCCGCCGCAGCCCCCATGGGCCTCAGGGCTGCGAACAGCCCTTCCCCATTTCCTTCCCAGTCCCAGCCTTTTTCCGCCATCTGGCGCAGATGGGGAACGATGGCATCGGTGCTGGCCGCAAAAGTGTGCCAGTCCATGTCCTTGTGGGCCCCGGCATTGTCCCTGTCCACCAGTCCCGGTTTGGGGGTGGCGTCCACTTCCCCCTGGAGCCCGGCCCGCAGGGCCTGCTCCACCCGGTCCAGCAGAAAGGTTTCCAGCACCCGGTGGACATTCCGCACCAGCACCGGTACGCTGTGCTTCCGGCTGCGGGCGCAGGCCTGGGCCGGCTGGGAACACACCAGGCACAGCCGCCCGGGCAGCCCGATGTCCGTCCGGGAGATCTTGTGGCCATCCTCCGCCAATACGTCCATGTCGTACAGCCGGCCCAGCTTATCGGCGTTCTCGATGGTGCAGGCGATGTTCTTGATGGCCAGGGCGTCCCCGTCCAGCACATAATATTTTTCGTAACCCGTCTTGTAGTCGATGACCTTCTGGTACAGGATGGGGATCCCGGCTTCGTCCAGGGCTTTCTCCAGCCGCCGGATGCCTTCCAGGAAGCCCAGGTGGATCAGGGCGGAGGTCTTCACCGGCCCGGGGATGTTCTGGGTAAAGAACAGCAGGGGTTTGTGGAAGTGGTCCAGCAGTTTCCGCTGGGCCGCGGCACGGCCGTCCCGTGCCAGGAGCATATCCGGCACTTCCACCGCGGGGCCTGCCAGACGGATCACAACATCTTTCATTTGCTATAAGGTTCCTTTCTTTTCTTGCCCAGGGTCCGGATCAGTTCAATGAACGCCCGGGCGTAGGGGCTGAGATAGGCGTCTTTCCGGCAGCAGATATAACAGTACCGTTTGTTGGCGACGCCTAATAAAGGATACAACACACACTTGTCCTGTGACAAGAAGTAATCGTCCAGATACACATCCGGGCAGATGAACACGGCTTCCATGGCGCTGACCAGCCGCTTGCCCACTTCGATGCTGCTGGTTTCCAGGATCACGTTGGGCTTGATCTCGTACACGCTGAACAGGGTATCCTGCACCCGCCGCACGTTGTGGCCCTCAGTGATGGAGACGAACTCCTCGTTCTTGGCCTCCGTGATGTGGATGGGCGTCCCGCCCTTGATGCGCTGGGCCAGGGTGGTCATTTTGTTGGCCACCAGCACCACGTCCTCCGTTTCCACCAGTTCGTAGCTCAGTTCATCGTTCGTGGGGGTGGTGGTGAGCACAGCCAGGTCCACGCCGCCGTTCAGCACTTCGTTCTCCGTGATGTTGCTGCCCGCTTCCAGGATCTTCAGCTTGATGTGGGGATAGCGCTGGCGGAACACGGGCATGACGGCAGGCAGCATCTGCATGGCCCGCTGCACCGGGATGCCCAGCCGCAGGGTGCCGTACCCTTCGTACTGGATGTCCGCCACCTCATGGAGCAGGTTGGAACTGATGGTGATCACCTGCTTCACGGCCGCGATGTATTTCTTGCCCGCTTCCGTGAGCACGATGGGATTGGTGTTCCGCAAAAAAATCGGCGCCCCCAGATATTTTTCCACCGCCTTGATGGTCTGGCTCAGCGCCGGCTGTGAAACGTGCATGGTCTTGGAGGCATTGGTGATGCTGCCCTGCTTGATGATTTCCATTATATATTGCGCATGTTTCAGGTTCATAGGCCCCTCCGGTTTCTACAAAATTCCCCTTGTTTTCGCCGTATTTTGGAAGAAGTTTTAATTTCTTGTTTTTTGATACAATTTCCCCAAACCCCGCAAACCGCATTCCACGGGGCTTCTTCTAGGGTAATAAGATTCAACTTATAAAGATTATATCATTATTTATATTCGATTTCCAATTTTTCCTGTGCTACTATCAAAGTGTACCAAACTGTATATTGTTTACTATTTCAGAAGGAGTGATTTTACATGGAATTGAAGAAGGCAGCCATGGCTGGCACTGTTGAGTCTTCTGATGCCCAGATCACCGTTGAACCCGGTACCAACGGCATCGAGCTCACCATTGAAAGCAGCGTCATCCATCAATATGGACGGCAGATCAAGGCTGTTGTCCTGGAAACCCTGAAGAAACTGGACGTTACGAACGCTAAAGTTTCTGTTGTGGACAAGGGCGCTCTGGACTGCACTTTAAAAGCACGCGTGGAAGGCGCTGTGTTCCGTTCTGTTAACGAGGACCCCGAAACGCCGAATCCCTGGGAGGTCTTATAACATGGAAGTTATCAATACGAATCCGAACTTCAAGCGTTTGAGAAGATCCATGATGTTCCTGAACGCACAAAAACCGAGCCTGATCAAAGACCCGTATGTGTACAAACCCGATTCCATCATGCTGGACCTGGAAGACGCCGTAGCTGAAAACCAGAAGGATGCTGCCCGTTATTCCCTGTTCCATGCTCTGAAAGAAATCGACTACCATGGTTGTGAAAGAGTCGTCCGGATCAACGGTCTGGAAACTCCTCACTGGAAAGAAGATATCCGCGTTTCCGTCGCCGGCGGCTGCGACACCATCCGTCTGGCCAAGACTGAATCCGGCAAGGATATCAAAATCGTAGAAGAACACATCCTGGCTGCTGAAAAAGAATTCCATCGTCCCATCGGCAGCACGCTGATCATGGCTGCCATCGAATCCGCCAAAGGCATGCTGAACCTGTACGACATCTGCACTTCTTCTGATCGTCTGTTCGGTATCGCCCTGTCCGGCGGCGACTACACCCGTGACCTGCAGACCAGCATCTCCAAGAGCAGCGTGGAACTGATGGGTGCCCGTCAGCAAATGGTCATCACCGCCCGGGCTACCGGTCGTATGTGCTTCGATACCGTTTACACCGACCTGGACGATATGGAAGGCTTCCGCAAGGACGTTGAAACCATCAAACAAATGGGCTTCGATGGCAAATCCATCATCAACCCTCGTCAGATCCCTGTCTGCCATGACGTATTCACCCCGACCGAAAAACAGATCCGTTGGGCTGAAGCTGTTGTCCGGGAAATCGACACCAAGAAAGCCATGGGTATCGGTGTATTCCAGCTGAACGGCAAGATGCTGGATATCGCCTTCTATGACGGCGCCAAGAGAACCATCTCTATGGCCAAGGCTGCCGGTGTCTATAAGGGGGATTTATAAGATGAAGAACGCAGTAGGTAGAGAGATTCCTGAAGAAATCCTGAAGCTGACCGGGAAAGAAGCTTTTGCCGGCAGCTATGCGAAACATCAGGTTGCATATCAAGCCGCTACCCATACGGTAGCTCCCGTCATCGATCCGAACTACAGCAAAGTCGTAGATTCCATCGAAGACGTCCTGAAGAAATGCGGCATCAAAGATGGCATGACCCTGTCCTTCCACCATCACTTCCGTGAAGGGGACTACGTGGTCAACATGGTCATGGAAGCTGTCCACAAAATGGGCATCAAAGACCTGACCATCTGCGCCACCTCTCTGGGCAAAGCCCAGACTCCGATCGTTCCCATGATCGAAGACGGCACCATCACCAACATCCAGGCTTCCGGCGTCCGGGGCAAGATCGGTGAAGCCATTTCCAACGGCAAACTGAAGGGCCTGGCCATCATGCGCAGCCACGGCGGCCGTGTACGCGCCGTTGAATCCGGTGAAACCCATATCGACATTGCCTTCATCGGTGCTCCCTGCGCTGACGACATGGGCAACTGCCGTGCTTTCGGCAGCCAGAACGGCAGCGACTGCGGCGTACTGGGTTATGCTGCCATCGATGCTCAATATGCCGACAAAGTGGTCGTGGTAACCGATACCCTGGTTCCCTTCCCCAACGTTCCGGCTTCCATCGATATGACCAACGTGGACTACGTTGTAAAAGTAGACGCCATCGGCGACCCCACGAAGATTGCTACCGGCGCTGCCAAACCGACCACTGACCAGCGGAAACTGCTCATGGCTAAATATGCCGCTGATTTCATGGTCCACACTCCCTGGTACAAAGATGGCTTCATCTACCAGACCGGCGTAGGCGGTGCTTCCATCGCTTCCACCAAATTCCTGGCAGAACATCTGCGCAAAGACAACATCCACATCGGCGTTGCCATGGGTGGTATCGCTCAAGCCATCTGCGAACTGCAGCATGAAGGCCTGATCAACAAGATCGCTGATACCCAGGATTTCGATATGGCTTCCATCGAAGACATCAAGACGAACCCGAACCATTACGAAATCACCACTTCCCAGTACGCTGATCCCTTCAACAAGGGTGCTTATGTAAATAAGCTGGACTATGTCATCCTGGGCGCACTGGAAGTCGACACCCACTTCAACGTCAACGTTGTGGTAGGTTCTGACGGCGTCATCACCGGTGCCCAGGGCGGCCATCCGGATACCGCTGCCGGTGCCAAATGCACCATCGTAATCGCTCCCCTGCTGCAGGGCCGTATCCCGGCTATCTGCACCGAATGCACCACCGTCACCACTCCGGGTGAAACGGTCGATGTAGTCGTGACGGATTATGGTATCGCCATCAATCCTCGCCGGCAGGACATCATCGATGCTGTAAAAGACACCGATCTGCCCATCTGCACCATCGAAGAACTGCGGGATACCGCCTACAAGATGGTCGGCACCCCTGACCCTGTACAATTCGGTGACCGCGTTGTCGGCATCATCGAAGCACGGGATGGTTCTGTGATGGACGTTGTCCGTCAAGTCAAGAAAGCTGAATTCTAATCCGGCTTTTTGAAACAGGATACTGCAGGAACCCCGAGAGTCGAAAGGCTCCCGGGGTTCTTTTTCGTTTCTGCCGCCTCTTCCCGTCAAATCGTTTCAAATGAAATAGAAATCCAAGAGTTATTTCTATTGATGGTAAAATGAGATAATTTATACAAATCCGCAGACCCGCATATTTCCTAGCATGGAGCACACTCTATAAGTAAAAAATTATGGGTCTTATACTCATTTTTCTATTCGTTTTCGATTTTGGGATGTGGTACTATAACCATACCGTACTTATATCTCGGTTTCCGGACTGCCCGTCCGGGACGCATCTTATCTTTAAGGAGGATATTGCATTATGTTTTTGGGCGTAGTTGGTTTCTTGATGGTCATCATCATCGTAGCCGCCCTGATCCGTGGGAAATCCAACCCGGTACCTCTGTTCGTTATGGTACCTGTGATCGCGGCGCTGATCTGCGGGTTCACTCCCGTCCAGATCTTTGACTTCGTGAAGGCCGGTGTTTCCAAGACCTGGTCTACCGCTGTACTGTTCATCTTCTCCATCGTTTACTTCTCCATGATGGGTGATATGGGTCTGTTCGACCCCATGGTGAACTGGCTGGTTAAAAAAGCCGGTTCCAACATCATGATGGTTACCATCGCAACGGCCTGCATCGCCGTTATCTCCCACCTGGATGGCGCTCTGGCTTCCACCCTGCTGATCACCATCCCCGCTATGCTGCCGATCTACAAGAAGCTGCATATGCGTCCTGTGGTCCTGGTCTGCATCATCGGTGCTGCCATGTCCATCATGAACCTGCTGCCCTGGGGCGGCCCTGTGGCCCGTACCGGCGTAGTGCTGAACGCGGATGTTAACGCACTGTGGCAGGAACTGCTGCCCCTGCAGGGCGTTGGTCTGGTCATCCTGCTGGTATTCGCCGGCTACATGGGCCTGGTTGAAAAACGCCGCGGTGCTGGCGTCGTTCCTACCGGCAAAGCTGCTCAGCTGAGCGATGATGACGAAGATCAGTCCCATGACGATGACCTGTCTTCTGATGATGCTGAATTCATGAAACGTCCGAAGATGATCTGGTTCAACGGCATCCTGACCCTGTTCGTCATCGGCCTGCTGTGCTTCACCAAGATCCCTCTGTATGGTGCTTTCATGTTCGGTCTGGCTGTGGCCCTGATCGCCAACTTCCATTCCGCGAAAGACCAGGCTCGTGCCATTAAGATGCACGCTGCCACCGCTCTGACCATGCCCATGATCCTGCTGGCTTCCGGCGTATTCCTGGGTGTGCTGTCCAAGACCGGTATGATGAAGGCCATGGCTCAAATGCTGATTGCCATCGTCCCCGCTGCCCTGGGTCCCCATCTGCAGGATGTGTTCGGGTTCTTCGCAGTGCCTATCGGCATGATGCTGGGTACCGACTCCTACTTCTTCGGTCTGCTGCCTCTGGCCATCGGCGTTGGGCAACAGTTCGGCGTTGACCCGCACAACATGGCCATGGCCATGCTGATCGGCAAGAACTACGGCGTTATGGTTACTCCGCATGCCGCTACCACGTTCCTGGCCTGCGGCCTGGCTGGCATCTCCCTGAAAGAAATGCTGACCTTCTGCGCACCGCGCCTGTGGGTCCTGTCCTGGATCTCTCTGGCCTGCGGTCTGATGCTGGGTCTGTTCCATCTCTGATCCAATCTCAAAAAAGACTGTCGCTTCGGCGGCAGTCTTTTTTTATGGGCGCAGATGGGAAGCTCTCCGGGCCAGGGCTTCATTTGTGAACCATGTATGAAAAAATCTTTTGAGTTGTTTTAATTGAAGTTCAATTCAAATATCATCCGTACTCCCTCTGCAGCCGCATTCTGTCTGGAGTTACGCCTATTCTATAAGTTTTTTCTTATGCATTTTATGGGAACTTTTATATTCGTTTTCTGAATATTTCTATGGTACTATGTGTTTGTAAGTTCAAGGTCTTATCCTTTATCCTTCCGGTGGCTGGCCCGCCCCGGAAAAACAGACAAAAAAGGGGGAAATGCATTATGTTCTTGGGCATTGTTGGTTTCTTGATGGTTGTCATCATCGTAGCCGCCCTGATCCGTGGGAAATCCAACCCGGTACCTCTGTTCGTCATGGTACCTGTGATCGCGGCGCTGATCTGCGGGTTCACTCCCGTCCAGATCTTTGACTTCGTGAAGGCCGGTGTTTCCAAGACCTGGTCTACCGCTGTACTGTTCATCTTCTCCATCGTTTACTTCTCCATGATGGGTGATATGGGTCTGTTCGACCCCATGGTGAACTGGCTGGTTAAAAAAGCCGGTTCCAACATCATGATGGTTACCATCGCAACGGCCTGCATCGCCGTTATCTCCCACCTGGATGGCGCTCTGGCTTCCACCCTGCTGATCACCATCCCCGCTATGCTGCCGATCTACAAGAAGCTGCATATGCGTCCTGTGGTCCTGGTCTGCATCATCGGTGCTGCCATGTCCATCATGAACCTGCTGCCCTGGGGCGGCCCTGTGGCCCGTACCGGCGTAGTGCTGAACGCGGATGTTAACGCACTGTGGCAGGAACTGCTGCCCCTGCAGGGCGTTGGTCTGGTCATCCTGCTGGTATTCGCCGGCTACATGGGCCTGGTTGAAAAACGCCGCGGTGCTGGCGTCGTTCCTACCGGCAAAGCTGCTCAGCTGAGCGATGATGACGAAGATCAGTCCCATGACGATGACCTGTCTTCTGATGATGCTGAATTCATGAAACGTCCGAAGATGATCTGGTTCAACGGCATCCTGACCCTGTTCGTCATCGGCCTGCTGTGCTTCACCAAGATCCCTCTGTATGGTGCTTTCATGTTCGGTCTGGCTGTGGCCCTGATCGCCAACTTCCATTCCGCGAAAGACCAGGCTCGTGCCATTAAGATGCACGCTGCCACCGCTCTGACCATGCCCATGATCCTGCTGGCTTCCGGCGTATTCCTGGGTGTGCTGTCCAAGACCGGTATGATGAAGGCCATGGCTCAAATGCTGATTGCCATCGTCCCCGCTGCCCTGGGTCCCCATCTGCAGGATGTGTTCGGGTTCTTCGCAGTGCCTATCGGCATGATGCTGGGTACCGACTCCTACTTCTTCGGTCTGCTGCCTCTGGCCATCGGCGTTGGGCAACAGTTCGGCGTTGACCCGCACAACATGGCTATGGCCATGCTGATCGGCAAGAACTACGGCGTTATGGTTACTCCGCACGCCGCTACCACGTTCCTGGCCTGCGGCCTGGCCGGCATCTCCCTGAAAGAGCTGCTGACCTTCTGCGCACCGCGCCTGTGGGTCCTGTCCTGGATCTCTCTGGCCTGCGGTCTGATGCTGGGTCTGTTCCACCTCTGATTGGCTTCCATACGTAAAAAACAGGAGGCGCTGTGCATTTGCACAGCGCCTCCTATTTTTCGTTCTGAGCGTCTTTTTCTCTGGGCCTGCTCAACTGGTCCATGATCAGCACAATCGCGTTCCCAGCCCAAAACAGCATGCCCAGCTGGCTGTTGAACAGGGTATGATCCGTGAGGCCGCCAATGAAGATTCCCACCAGGGAGGCCATATAGCCGCAGGCCACACCCCGGATCCAGGGCCGGGTCCGTTTCCGGTGCCGGATCTCCCGGGCCAGCTTGAACATCTGAACCATCAGGAACAAAAACAGCAGCAGCCCTTCAATCCCCAGTTCCGCCGTGATGTTCAGGAACAGGTTGTGGCTGTGGTACATGAACACATCTTCCGAAATGAAGAAGTTGTAATCGGGGAAGGCATAGCCGTAGCCATACCACCCCACCCCGAAAGGATGGTCTTCGATCATGTCCAGGGAACTCTGCAGATAGAAGAACCGCAGCTCCGCCGACGTATCATGGATGGAAAAGATGGACATGATCCGGGCAGCCAGCCGGCTCCAGCCTACGTACAGAACTCCCAGCCCCCCTCCGATGAAGGGTAGGAAGGCCTTATGGTAGAAGGCCCCGGCAAACACGAACAGCACCCAGAAATAGGCCACCCAGTTTCCCCGGGAGAAGGTCAGGATCAGGCAGGCCGTAGCCAGCAGGAAGATCCCCACCAGGGACCAGCGGGTCTTTCCCCCCTTCAGCGGAGCGAAGATGCCTTCACAGTAGGCTACAGTGGTCACCAGGAAGGCCCCCAGGAGGTTTGGATTCACCAGGGTGGAGATGGCCCTCCTGGAAAGGTCCTTGAAGGCCTCATGATCGATCCATTCGGCGTTCTGCAGGCTGGTACCGAAGAAGTACTGCCAGATACCGTAGGCCGCCACAATGCCCGCCGAGATCATAAACATTTTGATCAGGAACAGGGACCGCCGGCCGGTGCTGGCATAGCGCAGCACCAGGTAAAACAGCCCGGCCTCCTGCCCCACCACCCACAGCCAGTTCAGGCCGCAGGAAAACGGGTTCGGCGACCAGAGCACGCTGACGGCGCTGAGCAGGAACAGGGCCCACAAGGGCCGGCTGATGACCTTGGGAACCTGGATGGCCGGCCAGAATTGCCGGGTCCGCCAGCAGTTCACCAGGTTCATCAGGAAACAGATGCTGAATACGATGCCTGCCGCCAGCTGATTCAGGGGCAGGATGAAGAACAGGACACACAGCACCGCAAAGGTGCACTGGTTCAGGTTCCAGGATGTGGGAAGGCCCCAGCCTCTTGGTCGGTCCATGGCTCTACCGGTCCATTCCCAGTTCCTTAAAGGTCCCCACCAGGTACAGAGAGCCGCAGACGATGACCACATCCTCCGGGCCGGCCTCACCGACCGCCTTTCTGTAGGCAGCCGTCAGGTCATCCATGGGCACCGCATTCTTGTGGAGCCGCTTCGCCAGCTTTTCCGGCGTTTCCGACCGGTCCCCCGCATGGGCCAGCACCGTATAAATGGTGTCCTCCGGCCGGAACAGGATATCCGACACCTGGCTCACGTCCTTGTCCGCCATCATGCCAAATACAAAGTAACGGTGTGCCTTGGGATAATACTCGTCCAGTGCCTTCCGCAGCACGGTGACGCCAGAGGGATTGTGGGCCCCGTCCAGGATGATGTCCGGTTTCTGGTGGATCCGTTCCAATCGTCCCGGCCAGCGGGTCTCCTCCATCCCTTTCAGGATGGCAGCTTCCGTGATGGCCTTGTCCCTGGCGGCCAGCAGTTCGGCCACCTTCAGGGCCACGGCCCCGTTCAGCACCTGGTGTTCCCCGGGCAGATGGATGGTCACATCCAGTTCCTTTTCCCCGTCCCGGTACAGGAATTCCTGTGCGCCCATGGAACTGGACAGCACCTCCGCTGAAAATTGATTGCCCAGGATGTACAGTGCGGAATGATTGGCTTCCGCCGTATCCCGGATGACGGCAAGAGCCGCCCCCTCAGCCGCTGTCACCACCGGTACTCCAGGTTTGATGATACCGGCCTTCTGGGCAGCGATGGCTTCGATGGTCTTGCCCAGCCGTTCCGTGTGCTCCAACGTCACATTGGTGATCACCGAAACTTCCGGCGTGATGATGTTGGTGGAGTCCCACAGACCTCCCATACCCACTTCGATTACAGCCAGGTCCACCTGTTTCTCGGCGAAGTACAGGAAAGCCATGGCCGTGAGAAATTCGAACTGGGTAGGCTGCTCACCCCCGCCGGCCAGCCACTTGTCCAGGGCGTCCTTTGTTTTTTCCGTGACAGCGGCGAAATCTTCATTGGAGATTTCCTGCCCATCCAGGCAGATCCGTTCATTGTAGCGGACAAAGTGGGGCGAGGTATAGGTCCCCACCCGTCTGCCGCTTTCCTTCAGGATGCTGGTCAAAAAAGCCGTTACACTGCCCTTGCCGTTGGTGCCGGTCACATGGACTGTCCGGATTTTCCGCTCCGGATGGTCCAGAAGGGCCGCCAGGCCCTGGATCCGCTCCATCCCCAGATGGATGCCGAATTTACCCAGACTTTCTACGTACGCTACCGCATCCGTATATTCCATCGCGTTACTCCTTTCCAGATCACAGTTTCCGGAGAGTCTCCATCCGTTCCTTCAGGCCATCGATCCGAGCCAGCACTTCGGTCTGTTTGGTCTTTTCTTTTTCCACCACTTCAGCCGGAGCCTTGGAGAGGAAGTTCTGGTTGCTCAGCTTGCCGGCAGCCCGTTTGGCCTCTTTTTCGGCCCCGTCCAGTTCTTTCTGGAGACGGGCCAGTTCCTTTTCCACATCAATCAGGCCCTTGAGAGGCAGATACACCTTGGCACCGTTGACCACAGCAGCCATGGCGTTTTCCGGAGCCACATCGTCCATGCCACCGATGGTCAGGCTGTCCACCGTACCCAGCTGCTGGATATAGGAAGCATGGGCCTTGAACACGTCCTTCAGGTCCTCGTCCACCAGCACCGTAGCCGGAGCCTTGTGACCCGGAGCGGCATTCACTTCTGCCCGCATGTTCCGGATGGACTTGATGGAATCCATGATGACGGTCATCTGTTTTTCCACCGTGTCGTCAATCAGGGCATCATCTGCCTTCGGCCAGGGAGCGATCATGATGCTCTTACCTTCATGGGGCAGGTGCTGCCAGATTTCTTCCGTGATGAAGGGCATGTAGGGATGCAGCAGCTTCATGGCATCGCCCAGTACCCTGCACAGCACGCTCTGGGCCGTGGCCCGCTGGGCTGCATCCTCTTTGTTATACAGACGGGGTTTGGCCAGTTCGATGTACCAGTCGCATACTTCGCCCCAGATGAAATCGTAGATCAGACGGCCGGCTTCTCCCAGTTCGAATTTCTCCAGGTAATCGGATACGGCCTGGATGGTGTGCTGCAGCCGGGACAGGATCCACTGATCCGCCAGGGTCAGAGGCGCTTTTTCCGCGTTTTTATCGTAGCCGTCCAGGTTCATCAGGGCGAACCGGGAAGCGTTCCAGATCTTGTTGGCGAAATTCCGGGTGCTTTCGATCCGGTTCCAGTAAAACCGCATGTCATTGCCCGGGGTATTGCCGGTGATCAGCATGAACCGCAGGGTATCGGCGCCATATTTGCCGATTACGTCCAGGGGATCGATGCCGTTGCCCAGGGATTTGCTCATCTTGCGGCCCTGTTCGTCCCGCACCAGCCCGTGGATGAATACATGTTTAAAGGGTTCTTTGCCCATGAATTCCTCACCCATGGTGATCATCCGGGCCACCCAGAAGAAGATGATGTCATAGCCGGTAACCAGCACGCTGGTGGGATACCATTGTTCCAGTTCCGGAGTTTTGTCCGGCCAGCCGAAGGTGGAGAACGGCCACAGGCCGGAGCTGAACCAGGTATCCAGGGCATCTTCGTCCTGATGGATGTGGGTACTGCCGCATTTCGGGCAGGTGGTCAGATCCGTCCGGGAGGCGGACACGGCGCCGCAGTCATCACAGTACCAAACCGGGATCCGATGGCCCCACCAGATCTGCCGGGAAATGCACCAGTCATGGATGTTTTCCATCCATTGCAGATAGGTCTTGGTAAACCGGCTGGGCACGAACTGGGTATGGCCTTCGGTGACGCATTTGATGGCAGCTTCTGCCAGAGGTTTCATCTTGACGAACCACTGGGTGGAGACCATGGGTTCTACCACGTGGTGGCAGCGCTGGCAGTGGCCTACAGAGTGGGGTGCATCTTCGATTTTCACCAGCAGGCCCATGTCCTTCAGATCCTGGACGATCTGCTTCCGGCATTCGTAGCGGTCCTGGCCTTCATACTTGCCGGCGGCTTTCGTCATCTTGCCGTCCAGGCCGATGACCACGATTTTTTCCAGATTGTGCCGTTCGCCCACTTCATAGTCGTTGGGATCGTGGGCCGGAGTGATCTTCACAGCGCCGGTACCGAATTCCAGGTCTACATACTCATCGGCGATGATGGGGATTTCCCGGTTGGTGGTGGGCAGCAGGATCTTCTTGCCCACCAGCTTGCCATACCGTTCATCTTTGGGGTTCACGGCTACGGCCGTATCCCCGGGGATGGTTTCCGGACGGCTGGTGGCAATGGTCAGGTAGCTGTCCGTTTCACCCACGATGGGGTATTTGATGTACCACAGGGCACCCGGGTCATCCTGGTGTTCCACTTCCACATCGGACAGGGCCGTACGACAGTTCACGCACCAGTTGATCATCCGGGTCCCTTTGTAGATCAGTCCCTTTTCGTACAGGCTGACAAACGCTTCCCGCACAGCACGGCTCAGGCCTTCATCCATGGTGAAACGCTGGCGGTCCCAGTCGCAGGAAATGCCCAGGGATTTCAGCTGGGTGACGATGGTGTCACCGTATTCTTCCTTCCATTTCCAGACCCGTTTCACAAATTCATCCCGGCCCAGGTCATACCGGGTCAGCCCTTCTTTTTTCTTCAGTTCCTCTTCCACCTTGATCTGGGTCGCCAGACCTGCATGGTCATAGCCGGGCAGCCAGCAGGTGTTGTCCCCCATCATCCGATGCCAGCGCACCAGGATATCCTGCAGGGTATTGTCCAGGGCATGGCCCATGTGGAGTTTCCCGGTAATGTTGGGAGGCGGGATCACCACGCTGAACGGTTTGCGGCTCTTGTCCACCGGTTGATGGAAGAACCCGTTCTCGATCCAGTATGCATACCATTTCTTTTCCACCGCAGCCGGATCATAGACCTTGGGGATGTTGTTTTCTTCTGCCATGTTCTGCCTCCTTAAAAAAATAAACTCGCCCTGTTCTATAGGACGAGTTGTTCGCGGTACCACCTACATTCTCAATTGCTTGAGCACCTTCAAAGACGTAACGTGCCTTCTCCGGGCAGGGCTCTCCACCCCGCCGGCTCCCGGACGACTTCCCATGCATTGCACAGATGCTTCCACCAGCCGCATCCTCTCTGCTGTGCAAGCGGCATTGTACTCCTTCCGTTCCCCGCCTTTGTCAGTTTGTAGCTGTATGGAGTCATTGTAACAAGGGGGACGGGAAAAGTCAATGGCTACAGTGCCTCAATATGCCGGCACAGGATCTTCCCCACGCTGTCGGCCATTTTGTCCAGGTCCCTGACCTCCACGCAATCCCTGCCGAAGATTTTCCGGGCATCGCTCATGATGTGCCTGTTTTCCCCGTTGATCAGCCCAATGACCCGGATTCCCTCCCGGCGCAGGCTGGCAGCCTCGTCCGCCGTATTGGCCACTGCTTTTTCATCCCGGTATTCTGCAGAGCTGAACAATCCGTCTCCCATCAGGGGCTTGTCATCATTGGGTTCCGCATCGGTGAGCATAATCAGGATCTTCCGGGTGTGGGTGAAATCCCCCATGAGCTGCCGGGCACCCCGCAGGGCAAGCCCGTCCCGGTTCCACCCGGTGGCCACATAGTTGAAGATGCTGGTGCAGCGTTTCTTGTCGCTGTACTCCTTGAACAGGGTCAATACCGTGTAATCCCGCAGGGTGCAGAACGAATACACCTGATAGGGAATGCCGCACTGGCGCAGGCTCTCGGCGATCACATAGGCCTGGGAGGCAATGACCTGCTGGTATTCCCCCCGGCTGGCCGAAGCATCCAGCATCAGGTCTATGGTAAAGTCCGGGGTCGACACGGTCTCATTTTCAAAGAACACCCTGTCGTCGTTCACCTTCAGGGCCCGCCACACCAGGCCGGGCACCAGTTCACCCTCTTTGGAGGGAATGGGCAGCCGGGTCCGGCTCATGCGCATGACGCTGCGCAGCTGTCCTGTCAGCCTGGCAATGCTCTTCCGGCACTGCTCCCCATGATCCTTGTAGTAGGCCAGATTCTTCACCCGCTGCTGATGGGCCCCTTCCAGCCAGCGGGAGGCTTCGCCCGTGGTCCCTTTGCTGCCCAGGCGCCCCCGGGTAAAATGCAGATGGCATCCTCTGTGAGGCCCGCTGCACCAGGCCTGGTCGATGTCCAGCATCTTCCTGGGCGGATAGATGCTGGCCCCGAAACAGTCCACGATATACTGGTAGTTCTCCGCCTGGGTCTGGCCGGTAATGATTTCCATCAGACTGTTGTGGGCCTTTTTCCCGGACAGGATGTCCAGTGCCTGCTTTTTGGAGTACAGGAAATTGAACACGCTTTCCTGCCTGCGGCTGATGTGGGGCAGCAGCCAGTCGATCAGATCGCCCAGACCCTTGCTGATGATGACCTTTTCCAGGCTTTCCCGCACCAGGAAATGGGACACGAAGTACTTTTTGGTCAGTTTCCGGAAATGATCACAGAGTTGCTGTGTGGTCCAGGCAGGGTCGAAGCATAGCCCTTCATACAGGCCCCTGGCCCAGGGGTCGTGCAAGTCCCGTTTCTCTCCCAGCACTTCGTGCCACCGGGCGGCCTGCATTTCGTGGGCCACCCCCTGCTTATCCAGCTTCGTCCCGTTGAAATAGGCTCTGGCGTGCTGTTCCCGCAGATACTTCAGCACCGGCCGTACAGGGATTTCCCTGGCATAGGTACAGTATTCCAGCCCCAGCCAGAACAGATCCGTAAAGGTATCCACCAGGGCGCTGTTTTCCATTTCCTGGAACATCTGGTGGATGAGCGTTACATCGTAATATTTCCGGGTCAGGCCCACCACCGCATTCAGGTACAGATCCGGTACCCCATTTTCCCCGTAGGCCACAAAGTCCGGGTCAAAATGGTAGTCCCAGGAAACATCCCATACGATATTCAGTGCCCGCCGGCGCCTGGCATCGTATTTCAGTTTTGCCATGATCCATCATCCCTCAAAGATATCCTGCTTTTTGCAGTTGCCGGGGATGTGCAGGTTGATCACATCCCGGATCAGGCCCGGTTCGTATTCATCAAAGGATTTGTTCACAATGCCCATATCCAGGGCTTTGTGAGGATCCAGCCCGGCCTGCATCAGATGGATGGCATCCAGCATCCCCCGCAGATCCAGTGCTTTTTCCGAGATCTCACTTTCCGCACATTTCTTTTCCAGGTCTTTGAAGATCTGGCAGAAAGCCTTCATGGCATCCTGGCGGATGGTGGGGAATTCATCCTTCAGCAGCCGTCCCAGGGACTCCGTGGAAATGGCAGGCAGCTGGATCACCACGAACCGGGAGGCCAGCGCTTCATTCAGTTCCCGGGTACCGGAATACCCGTAGTTCATGGTGGCAATGAACCGGCAGGCCTTGTGGGCATGGAGCCGGTCATAGCCTGGGATGTCCACCGTATGACGGAAATCCAGCAGAGAATGGAGTACGGCCATGGCTTCGTTCCGGGCCATGTTGATTTCATCGAACACTCCGAAGCCGCCATGGACGGCGCACTGGTACACCGGGCCCGGCCGGAATTCCACTTCCCCGTTCTTGAATGTATCCGTGCCCAGCATACCCGTCGCATCCATATTAATATGGAAAGAAACGTTCCACATGGGGCGGCCGAAGACACAGGCCAGATTTTCCGCCAGCACGTTCTTGCCGGTAGCCTTGGGCCCGGCCAGGAGCAGGTTCTGCCCGCACAGCAGGGCAGCGATGGCTTCCTCCCACACCTCTTTCCCATAATAATGGAAATGGGGCTCCGGTACCCGGTCCGCCAGTTCCGGCGGCGTGGGGAATTCCTTCCGGTACCCTTCGATTCCCTTGATCAGTTCTTCACTGATTTGTTCTTTTTCCAAAAATTCCAGCATCACACGGCCCCCTCCAAGGACAATTTCACACTCTTTGAATCATGTTTATTATAGCACAAAAAAAGAGCGCCGCTTGCGCGACGCTTCCGCCAGATCATGGGCCGGACAACCGCCCCTCTTCACTCCGGAACAGCTCCGAAGCGGTTGTCTCCCTCTGTTCCCTTGCGGATCAGCAGATAGATATATACAGCCAGATGGACCACCGGGATGAAAAGCAGCAGGACCCACCAGCCGCTCCGGTCCATATCATGGAAACGGCGGACGAACAGAGAAATTCCACAGACCATCATCACCAGATAGGTCAGCATCCACAGTCCCAGCAGGGCAATGGCCCCCACTCCGCTTTCAAACAGGGTGAAGAGGCATACACAGCCCATGAGGAAAAAGGTCACCAAGCCGGTCCCTGCCAGAAGCAAGGCCCCCCGCAGAGCCATTTCCACCCGGCCCAGACGGCCGTGGAAATTCAAGTACAGTTCCAGCAGGGAAGCCCAGTCCCGGGGAATCTGCCGGGCAAAAAAATGACGCTCCATCCACTGATAGGGCGACAGCCTCTCGTTCTTCCCTGCATCCATTTGATCCAACAATGCCATACGGCCTCCTATTCTTTCAGCGTTCTCCTTCAACAGTCGAAAGATATTATATCTATTTTTGGCAGGAAAAGAAAGAGGAATTTCACAAAAAATGCGCATTTACGGTCATCGCTGTGAACGGTTCCCCCCCATGCGCACCTCCCTGTTGTTTATTTTTCCGTCTCTTCTCCCTCTTCCGTCAGCACTCCGAGTTCCTTCAGGGCTTCCCGGATGGCTCCCAGTTCCTCCTGGGAATCGGCGGCAACCGTCAGGGTGTGATGCCCATGGGAAAGGGTGGCAATCAGCGGAATTTCGTATTTCTGGAAGCTTTCGATGTACTGCTTCACATCTCTCCGGTTCTTCAGGTTCAGGTAGGCCTGGATGGGACCACTGAAATCCGGCAGGATGGTCACACTGGAAACCATGCCGCCGTTGTCCACCACTGCATTCATTTCTTCCTGAGCGCTTTCCGGTGTCAGTTCTTTATATTGGCAGTCGAAGCTGGCCGTCAGGCTCCGTCCATTGATCTGATACCCTCTCCGGGTGGAGACGATGGCCGTACCGGCACTCCGCAGAAGGGCCATGTCCAGGACAATGACCTGGCGGGATACATTCAGATCTTTGGCCAGCTGGTCCCCTGTAATGGGTCCGGTTGAACTCCTCAGGATTTCTAATATTTTTTCTCTCCGCTGCTGATTCTTCATATATTGTTCCCCCCACACTGCAGGCCTTCTCCGCTCCTCTCCAGCCTGTTTTCTCTATCTATTCATAACTGCATTTTATCAGAAGCAATTCAGTTGTATTGTATCACATATATTTATGAATGTCTAAAAGAACTTCTATTGTAATCTAAAATTTTCGTTATTTCTATACCGTTCAACAAAAGGGGTTAAATCAGGAACCAAAAAGAGGGTGTCGCACACAAGGTGCATGATGTGACCCCAAAAAGTTAGACCTTAGTAACGAGATAGTTTTTACTGTCTCGTTACTTTTTTATGCTGCCTGCAAGGAAAGCCTATATTGAACAGGACTTTTCCAGCATAGTTTTTCCTTGATC
>Ga0256406_1003294_pt1 | contig 20319 bp, 14 predicted proteins | sample RumenRJG_03DNA_FD_185986 | JGI IMG/M metagenome (GOLD analysis project Ga0256406, IMG submission 185986) | Bovine rumen microbial communities from Lethbridge, Alberta, Canada - RJG_03 | ecosystem: Host-associated > Mammals > Digestive system > Stomach > Rumen | place: Canada: Alberta | collected... | reverse complement strand
CTCCACTTTTAGCTCCTTTCCGAAAGAATAATTTGCTCTCTTTTGCATAACCATGTTAAGAGCGCTACTAGATTTTTAAAAGTCTGCAAATCTTATCATAAATGGCAACACAATTTTAGCGTGTGTCACCGATTTTGTCAATATGTCGCCATTGACGACTGCTCCTTATCTGTGTTAATTCACACAAGAACTTGTTCCTTTTGCCATAATCTGTGCTTTGTAATTATTGGAATATTTTGTTCGCATCTATAAGAAATAAATAGGGAACTCAGGAAAAACATGTTTTTATACTCTGATTACTACAATCGAATCACGACAAAATTGAGTCAAGCTCGCATACTCGCAAGCTGGGCATCTGTATATACAGATGCTCCGTTTCGGCATTCTGGCCTTCCGTCCAGCTCTGCGAAACAGGCTTGTTGGGGACATCCCCAATCCCCGATGATTGCCAACTTCGTTGTCAGGCTTAACGGTCCTTTTGACCGTTGTTCTGCGTTCCTCAAAAAGATAAAAGACGGGGCAGGGCAGTGACGGATTGTTCCGTTTCTGCCTTGCCCCTGATCCATGATCCTTACAATTCTCTACTTTTCCGCCGTGCTTCCTCCCGTTCTTTTTTCAGATCATCTCCGTAGAACTGTTCCACATTCTGTCTGGCTTTTAGAAGATCCTGCATTTCCCGTTTGGCCTCCCGGTAACCTTTGTACGCTTCCTTCTTCTGCGTGATCAGTCCGGCATACTCCTGGCGAAGTTCCCCGATCGTCGGCAGTTTTGTGAAACCGGATTCGTTAAAAGCATCCTTGGCCGCCTTATGCAGCATGATCTCCGCACGGTGATCCTCATAGTATTTTCTGCTGTATCCGAACTTCCGGTAGGCTGCATAAATGTCCCTGGTCTTTGCATAGTTCTGGATGTGTTTCTGCAGTGCCAGATTTGCCGCCATTTTGGATTCTGCCGTTTTAATCGTATCGTTCAGACTGTTAAAACGGGCCACTGCTGCATCAGTTTTTTCGTACAGATCCTCAAAGCTCTCGATGTGGTGTTCCCGCATGAAGAGGAAGGTCTCTGACATCTGTTTCAGGTTATAAACCTTCGCCCAACGCTCGTAGCCGGCACCTTTTCCCTGCTGCATCCGCTGCTGAATGTCAATCAGCAGATTGAAGCGAGGCTTCTCATGATTCTGGCTGCTGCGACGTTTCCCGCCAATCTTTTTCCCGGCGATTCTGTCACGGATATCTGCTTCCGTATATCCCTCTCCGAGAGAGCGGAGACGGATGAACCGTTGCTGCCCACATCCCTTTACAGATATCTGTTTTCCCCGCTTGATCTCATAACCGGCGGTTTCCAACTGCCGTAGGAAATCTTCGAAGTCCTTTGGCCTGCTGGAAAGAATTCTGTCGATCTCCCGGCAGATTCCGTCCCGGAATTTCGGCTTCTTTGGGTATTCCGTCCTCTTTGTCCTTTCGCTGTAAGGTTTCGGTTCAATCACGGAAAGCCCATGCTCCAGACAGATACGGTCACTGATTTTCTGCAGGGCCATATTCGAACGGTGGAAATCACGGAATTTTCTCCGACAGTCCAGAGAAGTGGAATTGAAAATGATATGGTTGTGGATATGAGCCCGGTCTGTATGGGTGGCTACAATGAAAGCGTACCTGCCTTTTGTAAAGACCATGGCCAGTTCATAGCCGACCCGGTTTGCTTCTTCCGCTGTAATTTCTCCCGGTTTGAATGACTGCCGTATCTGATAGGCAATCACATCGCTCCTTTGATCCCGGCCGGTAAACTGCCGGTACTGCCGTTTGGAGAGCAGAAACTCTTCATCGCAAGTCATGGGATCGCATTCATAGGATGTAATCAGATTTCCTTTTTCTGTTTTCTCCGGGTTCTGGGCATAATCTGTCCGGGCAGCCAGGCACTGTGCCAGTGTTTTCCCTTTGTTGATATGCATCGCAATCAGCCTGGTTGCCGCCATGGTTTCACCGCCTTTCCCATAAGAAAACCGGCGGCCCTGCAGATGAATAGTCCACAGAACCGCCGATCATCATATTATCTATTCTTTCTCTTTATCAGGAATGAAGGAACGCCGCCAGATGCTGATTCCAGCTTTCCAGTGTAACGATCACGAAGCTTGCTCCGAACAGAACAAGAAAACACGCAGCTTCCATCAGACCAAGTAGCACGGTCTGATTCCAGAGATGCTTCACGACCGTGTATACCCCGCATCCGAAAAGGAACAGCATAAGCGGCCCGATCACATAACAGGAAAGCTTCGCCATGACATCCAGTATAAAATGCAGAATCCCAATCAATAAAATCAGGGGAAGCACCATGATTTTCAAAAATTTCCGTACAACTTTCATCGCCGTTTCCTCCTTCTGGTTCCATTGTAAATATATCTTCAGGAACCGGCAATGATGTCGCCACTTTCTCCGGTGACAGCAGAGGCCGATCCCTATGTAAAGAGGCAGCCGGACACTACCTCAAACTTGCTGTTTTCCGCTACAGATCCCCCACATTTGCCGGGTCACTGTATGGTGGATAGCCGCGCGAGAAGGTTCTTACCGATCTGCCAGAATGTCTCGAATCGTTCCTGCAGATCCTGGATATCTTCTTCGTAAATGCTGCCGGTCTGGTGGGCCTTTTTCGTGTACTGATTCAGGTTATTGCTGCACTGACGGAGAAGGTGAACCAGCTCCTTCACATCTGTCAGATCAAGGTTTACGCAGTACCCGTCCAATGCCATTTTTCGAATGAAGGCGCTCATGTTCTGGACGCCGAGTTCATCCATCTTCAGCCGGATCCTTTCTTTGTCTGCCGGGGAGACCCGGAGAATAATAATCTCGTCCCGTTTTTCTTTTCCTGTCATAGCGCCACCTCCACAGGACGGATAGGAGAGGAGCGGTATTCTGCAGCCTGTTCTGCTTTTTCCTTTAGCTGCGCCAGGACAGAAGGTTTTTCTTCTTTTCCATAAGCCGTCCTTGTTTCAGCTACTGCCACCACATCAAATACCTCGCCAGCATCTGCAGCCTCCACCGGCACATCCCGTTCATCCATGTTGAGCGCTGCATCCAGCTCCGCCAGCCTTGCGGATTTCTCCCGGAGCTCCGCTTCCTGAGGGAAGGGTTTTCCGACTTCCTCCTTGGCCGCCGCCTGCTGCTTATAAAGATTGTCCAGGGTATCCTGTACCTTCTGCAGCCGGTCAGGCATGGCTGCGAGGCAGTTGTCCAGACGGGTGATATTCCCCCGCGCATCCGTGCCCAGCGTGGACCTGTGACTCATGCTGCCCTTCAGGATGATTTCAAAATCCTTCCGGAAGCTGTCATAGGTCAGTTCCATCGCAAAGCCCCGGTAACTGCCGATCGGAATAGCGGCGTCACCGCCCTTATACTCCTTGCAGGCAGCAAGGATCGCTTCGCCTGCCTGTTCCTTATCCGTGAACCGTCTGCCCTTCACCTCCATTCCGACAAAATCCTCTTTGGGAAGAGGGTGCGCCGCCAGTGTTTCCAGGTCCTTCTGGAATCCGGCGATATACCCTTTGTTCCGTTCGATATCCGCCGGGAATACTTTCAGCAGCTTATCCTCCAGACGGTACTGCTGGCTCTGATGATCTGCCTTCAGAACCTTCAGCCTTGCCACTTCCACGTCCAGATCCATCTTCTCCCGGATCAGCGGATTGCCGGCGCAGAGTGCCTTGATCTCCGCATAGGAAAGTGCCTGCTCATCCACATCGTCACAGGAACGGACCGGTGATTTGCTGGTCATGATCTGGCTGATGAATTTCTGCTTGTTCTCCAACGTCTGGTACAGATAAGCATCGAATGTCCCTTCTGTCACGTACTGGAAAACCTTCACCTCCGGGTTCTGGTTTCCCTGACGGATGATACGGCCATTGCGCTGCGTCATATCCGCCGGCCGCCAGCCCACATCCAGGTGATGGACGGCAATCAGCCGGTCCTGCACATTCGTGCCGGCACCCATCTTCTGCGTACTGCCGAGGAGCACATGTACCTGCCCGGTGCGGACTTTGGCAAAGAGTTCTTTCTTTTTCGCCTCCGTATCCGCGTCGTGGATAAAAGCTATCCCTGATTCAGGGATACCCCTGTTGACAAGTTTCGCTTTGATGTCATCGTACACATTGAAAGACCCGTCATTCTTCGGCGTGGACAGATCGCAGAAAACCAGCTGCGTCAGCTTCCGGTCATTCCCTTCTTCCCAGATCCGAAAAACATTGTTCACGCAAGCATTCAGCTTGCTGCCGGGATCATCCGGGAGCAACGGGTTCATCAGCCTCTGGTCAAGTCCGATCTTCCTGCCGTCAGAGGTGATTTTCAGCATGTTATCCACGGAAGGATCCACGCTGCCACTGTGTACCTTTGCCGCACGTTCCGACAGCGATGCCACCATTTCTTTCTGAATTTCGGACGGCTGTACCACCACGGTTTCAAAGTCGGCCTCCGGAACCGGCAGGTCCAGCTGGTCGCTGGTCTTGATATCCGCCACTTCCTTGAACATGGACATAAGCTCCGGCAGGTTGAAGAACTTCGCAAACCGTGTCCTTGCCCGGTAGCCGGTTCCCTCCGGGGCCAGTTCAATGGCCGTCGTGGTCTCCCCGAAGGTGGAAGCCCAGCAGTCAAAGTGCGTCAGGCCTTTCTGCTGCAGTGTCCCGTACTGGAGATAGCGCATGACCGTATACAGCTCGGTCATGGAGTTGCTGACCGGCGTGCCGGTTGCAAACACCACGCCCTTTCCGCCGGTGATCTCGTCCATATACCGGCATTTCATAAACATATCCGAGGATTTCTGCGCCTCCGAAGTGGACAGACCTGCCACGTTTCGCATCTTCGTGTAAAGGAACAGGTTCTTAAAGGCATGGCTCTCATCCACATACAGCCGGTCTACACCCAGCTGCTCAAAGGTGATCACATCGTCCTTCCGGTCTCCGTTGATCAGTTTATCCAGCCGCGCCTGCAGTGATTTTCTAGTTTTCTCCATCTGTTTGATGGAAAAGCTCTCCCCATGGCTGTATTTCAGCTCCGAAATCGCATCCGTGATCTCTTCGATCTGTGCCCGGAGGAGACGTTCCTGCCTTTCCGTCGAAATCGGGATCTTCTCAAACTGGGAATGCCCGATGATCACAGCATCGTAATCGCCTGTAGCGATCCTGGCGCAGAACTTCTTCCGGTTTATCGTTTCAAAATCCCGCTTGCTGGCCACCAGCAGTTTTGCGCTGGGATACAGGCGCAGGAATTCATTCGCCCACTGGAGTGTCAGGTGATTCGGCACCACGAAAAGTGCTTTCTGGGACAGGCCCAGCCGTTTACTTTCCATGGCCGATGCTGCCATCTCGAAGGTTTTGCCCGCGCCGACCTCATGCGCCAGCAGGGTGTTCCCGCCGTACAGCACATGGGCAATCGCTCCCAACTGATGTTCCCGGAGTTTAATATCCGGGTTCATCCCAACGAAATGGATATGGGATCCGTCGTATTCCCGGGGGCGGGTAGAGTTAAACAGTTCATTGTACTTCTGAACCAACTGTTCCCTGCGCCGGGGATCCCTCCATACCCAGTCCCGGAAGGCATCCTTGATGGCCTGCTGCTTCTGCTGGGCAAGAGTGGTTTCCTTCTTGTTCAGCACCCGGCGTTTTTTACCGTCTGCGTCCTCCACGGTGTCATAGATCCGGATATCCTTCAGGTTCAGGGTTTCTTCCAGGATCTTATAAGCATTGGCGCGATCCGTTCCGTAGGTCACATAGCAGGCCACGTCGTTATAGCTGGGATTGGTCTTGCCTGTGATTCTCCATTCCGCCGTATACGGAGAAAATTTCACTTCGATGCTGCGGCGGAGATAATAGGGTGTCTCAAAGGTTTCATTCATAAACTGCCGGATGATATCCGGATCCAGCCAAGTTGCGCCAAGGCGTACATCGATCTCCGATGCATCCAGATCCTTCGGCTGCGCCTTTTCCAGTGCAGCCACATTTGTCTGGAAGAACGGGTCGCTTTCCGCCGCGATCCTCGCCAGCTTCAGCTTGTGCCGCACATCCCCGGACAGATATTCGTCCGCAGTCTGCCAGCCTTTTTCAATCTCAACCTCGGCCATGTGATCCTTGAAGATGACGCCCTGCAGCTCCGCGATGATCTCCCGGTATTCCCCCGGCGTACCAAGCAGCTCCGCCATATAAGGCAGGTCCACCCGGCCCTTCTCCCCGATGGAAATAGCCAGCGCTTCGCTCGGCGTGTCCACCTGTGTCACTTTCCGCTCCGGACGGATGGTGCGTTTCGTGAACATGTCCGCCTTGCTCTCCAGCTCACCGTCCTCGTTGATATTCTCCAGCGAGCAGAGTAGGTAATAGGATGAATCCTCGGCAAATGCCTGGGCATTGGCACGGGAATTGATGATGCCGTATTCCGCAGTGAAGCTGTCATAGGCAGCGTTCAGCTCCCGCTGTTTTGCCGCGATCTCTTCCTCCGGATAGTCTTTCAGCTGGTAGTCGATCAGCTCATTGACGATCTGCCGCAGGGCGACCAGGCCCTTCACCCGGCCTTTCATCCTGTCGTTCAGATCCACCGGACGCATGACGGAATTCTCCCGGAAAAAAACCTCCCCGGAAACGACCGTATAGGAGAAATTCTTCACATTCGGATCTGCCGGGATGGAATCCGGGATATCCCCGAAATCCTGTTCCGTAATGGCCTGCGGCGTATAGCTGCCGTGGATATGATTGACCGCTTCTTTCAGCTGTTCCGACAGTTCCGCTCCCGGTATGGGAATGACCGTACATTCCTGCCGGCCGTACTGCGTGTTTTCTGTTGTCAGCTGTCCCAGCACCATCTCCGGATGGTCAACAAAATAGCTGTTAATGGGCAGTCCCTCCGGCGTTTGCCCGAGGTGTACCCAGTCCGGTTCGATGTCGATAGGGTGATCCCTCTTCTGCAGGAAAATGATGTCCGACACGACATCCGTCCCGGCATTGGCGCGGAAAGCATTGTTCGGCAGCCGGATCGCTCCGAGAATCTCCGCCCTCTGTGCCAGGTATTTCCGCACCTCCGGGGACTGCTGATCCATGGTATAACGGCTGGTGACGAAAGCCACGATGCCGCCCGGACGCACCTGATCCAGGGCTTTGGCAAAGAAATAGTTGTGTATGGAGAATCCCAGCCGGTCATAGGGCTTGTCACTGACCTTATAGTTGCCGAAAGGCACATTTCCAACGGCAAGGTCATAAAAATCCCGGCGGTCGGTCGTCTCAAAACCTGCGACAGTGATCTCCGCCTCCGGATACAGTTTCTGCGCGATACGTCCTGTGATGGAGTCCAGTTCCACACCGTACAGGCGGCTGTCCTGCATGGCTTCCGGCAGCATCCCGAAGAAGTTGCCAATTCCCATGGAAGGCTCCAGGATATTCCCGGTCTTGAATCCCACCTGTCCCAGTGCGTCATAGATCGCCCGGATCACGGTGGGGCTGGTATAGTGTGCATTCAGCGTGGATGCCCGCGCCATTTCATAGTCCTGCTCTGGGAGAAGGGCTTTCAGCTGCGCATATTCCCGGGCCCAGCTATCTTTGTTTGGATCGAAAGCATCCGCAAGGCCGCCCCAGCCGACATATTGAGAAAGGATTTCCTGTTCCTCCGGTGAAGCGTTCCTGTTTTCCGCTTCCAAGGTAAACAGCGTTTCGACGGCAGCAATGTTCCGGGTGAACTTCTCCTTCGGCCCGCCTTCCCCGAGATGGTCATCCGTGATACGGAAGTTGATGCCGGGGATATCTTCTTTGGTGTTTTCTTCTTCGACTGTAACACGAGCAGTTTCTGCGGGTGTCCCTTCCTGTTCTTCTGTTTCTGCGGTCAGCTCCTCCGGCATTTGTACGGGATTTGTACCTTCTGTGACCGCTTCCGATGATTCTTCTGCCTGCTCCACATCCGGTTCCTCTTTTTGCTCCAATGCCGGTTCAACCGTCTGGATGATCCCTTCCTCTTCATCCCGCTCATCTGAATGCTGCTGTTCCTCCGTCGCAGTTATAGAAGGAAATGCATGCGAGGGAGATGGGAGACGAAGCCCGCCAAGACCTGCATAATCCTCCTGAAGCCGGGTATATTCCGCTTGTTCTGTTTCTGATAGATACGTGCCTTCCCGAAACAACAGGTCCAGCATTTTTTCCACTTCCGTCCAACGAAGCCGCCTCTCCACATCATGTTCATAACAGCGGATCAGCATCCCTTTGGAGCTGTAATCCACAAAACCACGGGAACCATCGGAGAATGTCCAGCTCCTGCCTCCCATCCCGTATTCCTCTTTCAGGTAATCGGCGCGTTTCTTCGGATCGTGTTCGCTTAAATACAATGCCTGGATCCGCATTTTCCCATTGGAAAACCCGGAACCGTCCCGCAGGACACGGTTCACTTCTTCGTCGGAAATAGAAAAAGCGGAGGGCTTTTCGCTCTCCGCCATCTCCGGCAATGCATCAATTTTCTGGATCTGTTCTGCTTCCGAAAGGATAAAATCCGTGAAGCTCAGCTGGTGATAAGTTCCGCTGTCACGATTTCCTCCGCCTGTGCCTTCAGGCTGTTCATGTGCTGCGTCCATCCCATCGGATCGGACTTCTTGTCCGGTGACGGGTTCTTCTGCAGCAGCTGCAGCATCAGCTGTTCCATCCTCGCGGATGCCGTCCGCTGGATCTCCCACAGGTGCGGATACAGCTTCTCCGTCAAAATCAGGTCGTTCATCAGCATCGGGTTGTTCTCCTGAAGGTACGCCCTCCGCATCCTGCCATACTTCCCGAGGGGCTGAACTTCGGTCGTCTCCATCTGGATGTCCGGAATCAGATAATCCCCCTTCTGCGTGTATGTCACTTCTTTCATCATGGCTTTTGCTCCCTTCTGTAACTGTTTGGGTAATACCCTGCATGGCTTCCCTGCGTCGTTCTTCCTCCAAGGCCTGCTGGGCTGCTTTCGTGCGTTCATAATTCCTTGTGGTAGCTTCGATTTCCCGGAAGATCTGTCCGGAAAGGCTGCTGACCGCCGTTCCCAGCGTGTTTGCCGCCTGCCGGGTGTTGAAATCAAAGATGTCCAGGAAATCCTCATGTTCAAAATAGCTGTCCGGGTCATCCGTGCACCGGCTGTAGAGACAGTAGGCAATGCTGGCCGCCGCAGCCCGCCGGAATGTCACCCCGGTTTCAAACTCATGATAACCGGCCAGGTAGCTTTCCTCAACGATGTCGAGGATCTGCCTGCGGTAGTTGTCCCAGTAATCCGCCGCAAGCCGTTCCGCTGCTGCGTAGATCATGGATTCCAGGGACTGCCCTTCCCGGGAAACATCAAAGGCCTGTTCCAAAGCTTTCATGATCGGCTCCCGGTATTCCTCTTTCATCTGCCATAACTGTACCGGGCGGGAATTCCTCCGCTCCCCGGTGTCCGATACGTCAAATACATATCGCAGCCTCGGCCTGTCCCCGCTGGTATCGATCAGGGCGATTCCCTTTGAACCGCGCCGAACATACCGGCGCATGGTATCATTCCAAAGATCATATTCCGCACAGGCTGTCGCATCCGGACGCTGGGCAAAGATCATTAGCTGTTCATGGTAAGGGTATTTATAAAGCCGGGCCGCAGTCCTTAAAAACGCTGTCCACTGCTCCCGGCTCCCTGTGATCTGTTTTGCCGCATCCTCCGCCATCTGCGCGTAGAACTGCATTTTATTTGTCATGGATCCCTCCGTCATTCTTCCATCACCTTCTGAAATGCCGGCTCCGTCATGTGCCGGAGCTTCTTCAAAAGCCGATCTGTCATTTTCATCAGCTCTGCTTCATCCGTCTGCAGGGTTTCCCTCATATCGGTAAGGGCCTTTTCCAGCCCTGCTTTCGTGCCGTCCCCATACAGCAGGACAAGCATCTGCTCATCCTTTGTCAGTTTCATCCGATGTTCCTTTCCTCCGGTCTGCGGATCTTTCCGGGATGATCTATTTCCGGCGGTTCCGCCTTCAGCTGTTCCAGTACGGAAGGTCTTTTCTCTTCCATATCCTTTATCCGGTCCGCCTTTCCGTTATTGATAATGCCGTCGATCATCCCGTAATCATCCTCCAGTGCCATTTCTGCGTTTTTCAGGTAATTCTCCGGCTTCAGGAACTCCGGTAGCTCCTTAAACCCGATCGAATCCACGTAATGACAAGATACTATGCCATTCTGGCGGATGGCTATGATGTCACTGACCGAAAGGCTGTGGCCCCGGAAATCCGCCGGGTGATCGATATTGAATTTCTCATACATCTGTTCCAGCATCGTGCCCAGATCCTTGTATGGCAGAAGAGGAGCCGTATACACCACCTCGTAATGGTCAATGTTCGGCTGCTTACCCTGCCTCGCCAGGCCATTCAGTGACTCAAAGCGCTCAAAGGCTGTCTGCACTGGCTGATCATAGCTGAGCTGCAGTATGGCATAGGTGTCTGTCTCACTGGAAAGGAATGCTTCCATGCGGTCTTCGCTGCTTCCGGTTCCGTTGATTTCATCCCATTTCTGAATTTTCATGTTCATCCTCCGTCTGAAATAATGTACCGCTTTCCGCGGCATTTTTGATCTGCTGCTGCCTCCGCGCCTCATTGTAAGGAGGGCGGATATTAACGCACCGCTTCGGAACCTCATAGGTCACGGAACGATGTGCACCTTTTTCTTTGAGCCGGAACTGGTCCGGATATTTTTTTTCCAGTTCTCTCAGCTTGTTCGCAATCCTCTGATCGTGCGTATAAACGTTGGCGGTATCCAGCTCGTTGTCCCAGAGAATGATCGTTTCCTGTTCTGCCAGTGTCAGGCGGTTCCTTCTGCTCATTTCCCGCCGCCTTTCCCGAAATCCATCCGGAATTTTGCTTTCCCGTCCGCTTCGGTTTCCAGGATAAGCGTCGTGTCATACGTCTTTCCTGTCCGTTTGGATTTGCAGCCGGTGAGACGGATCTTCCCAGAAGAAAGCAGTTTTTCAGCAAGGCTTTTTGTGAGCTTCTTTCCAATGCTGTCAAAAAAGGCATTTTCTTTCCAAAGGGTGAACCGGCAATCCCGGTTCTCACAGAACCAGCCTTTCCTGCGTTCCGTAACTTCCCGACCGCAGTGCGGGCATCTACCGATCACGATCCGGGAGGGAAGAAGAACCTCCGCCTCCCGGACTGCCTCATATGTCCCGACCAGGGAACGGATCATTCCGGTTATCTCTTCCATGAAGCTTTCCGGGGAGTATTCACCCTTCTCAATACGGAGCAGCTTTTCTTCCCAGTCCGCCGTCATGGAAGGGGACTGGATCTGTTCCGGCATCACCGTAATCAGGGCAGTACCTTTTGCTGTTGCGCAAAGATACTTTGTCTTTTTATCCCCGCGTCGCTCCACGAAGCCTTTCTGCACCAGTTTTTCTATGGTGGCTGCGCGGGTGGCCGGGGTACCGATACCTTTTCGTTCGACTTCCTCCGGAAACTCATCTGCGCTGGACGCTTCCATCGCCTGTAATAACGTGTCCTCCGTGAATCGGCGGGGCGGGGTTGTTTTTCCTTCCCGGACATCTGCTCCCCGAAGCGGAAGAGTGCTGCCCTCCTTAATATCCGGCAGGGGCTGTATTCCTTTTTCCTTCCCGTTCGTCTTAAGGATCCTGCGCTGGATATCCTTCCATCCCGGTTCCAGGACCACTTTTCCTTTGGCTGTAAATTCATGCCCTGCACAGTCAAAAGCTGCCACCGTTTCCGCATACCGGTGCGCTTCACCGACAGAAACCAGCAGCCCTGTACATACCAGCCAGAGAATAGCCTGCTCCCCGGACGGCAGTTCCGCAGGATCCGTCTGCGGCATTGTCCTTGTGGGAATAATGGCATGGTGGTCAGATACCCTGCTGCTGTTGATTATCTGTGAAGCCTGTATCGGAACAGGATTCATGATCCCATATACTGCGGCCACTCCTTTCACAAGCCCTGAAACCATCCCGGCCATATCATCGGTGAGATACCGGCTGTCTGTCCGGGGATACGTGACTAGCTTCTTTTCATAAAGACTCTGAGTATAATCGAGGGTCTGCTGCGCGGTAAACCCAAGGATCCGGTTGGCATCCCTCTGGAGACTTGTAAGGTCATAAAGGGCAGGCGGTTTTTCTGTCTTTTCTTTCCGCTCAACCTTCTTCACAAATGCAGTCCCTGACTGGAGGCACCGTTTCGCAAGATCTTCAGCCTCTGCCTTTTCAGCAATGCGACCGCTCTCAGCTGTCATTTCTCCCAAAATGATCCGGACGGTATAAAAAGGCTCCGGTTTAAACGCATCAATGGCCGCATCCCGCATTACCACCATGGCTAAAGTTGGTGTCATCACCCGGCCTACTGCCAGTGTCTGCCCGTAAAGGCATGAAAAAAGCCGGGTAGCATTCATCCCGACGATCCAGTCGGCTCGCTCCCGGCACAAGGCAGCCTGATAAAGTGAATCATATTCCGATGATGGGCGGAGATTGGCAAATCCTTCTCGGATCGCTGCATCCTCCATGGAAGAAATCCATAACCGGCGGAAAGGCTTTTTGCAGCCACATTTGTGATAGACGAGCCGGTAGATAAGTTCTCCCTCCCTGCCGGAGTCGGTACAGCAGCATATTTCCTCAACTCTGTCAGAAAGCATAAGCTGTTTTACAATCGCAAACTGTTTCCTGGTTCCCGGCGACACCTCATACTTCCATTTTTCCGGAAAAATCGGCAGATCTTCGTACCGCCATTTGCTGTACTTTTCATCGTAACTTTCCGGTTCAGCCAGTTCCACCAAGTGCCCCACGCACCAGCTAACCAGCCATCCATTCCCTTCCAGATAACCATCACATCGCTTTGTTGCACCGATTACCTTCGCGATAGCCTGGGCAACCGACGGTTTCTCCGCCAGGGCCAAACGATATCCCATAAACAATACGCTCCTTTCCTCAGATTTTGTCAAAAATCAGTCCTGCAAATCCTCACAGGGCTGATATGTATCGGGCAGCGTTTCCGCCGCCCTTCCCGGTCACTTCTCCATACCGGCGGCCCTCGCCCTGGGCCTGTCGGAAGAAGGAGAAAGCTTTTCCGCTACCTGTGCAGTCAGCTGTTCCAGCTTTCCTCGGGCGGATTCTCGGCCTCTTTCCTTATAGGCCTCAACCCGTGCTTTCAGTTCCCTGTTGGGAACAACTGTCTTCTGATTCTCCCAGAGCCTCTTTCCATCCCGTTCCCCGACCTGGACAGCCTTTGTAACCGTGGTTGTACCGTCTGCCGGGATCTTCGCCCAGAGTCCCTTTCCATATTTATTCTCATGGACGCTTTTTGCCGGAAGAACAAAAGATGCCCAGGGCGTATGATCTCCTTTATCTGCATTTGGAATCAGAATCTTCATATACTCCTTCCCATCCTTACCGGTAAACGGTTCTGCCAGTCCTTTTCCGAACTTAATGCTGATTTCTTCCATCTTCTTTTCAGATCTGTTCTCCATGTCCTGCTCCTTTCCCATATAACTGCCGGTTTCTTCCGCTACATGCATGATGTCCTCCGCCGCAACGCCGCGATAGGTAGGATCAAAATCCACGATATCCTGTTCCCGCATACTGAAGGTGAAGCCAGTCCCGCAGCCCACAACCACGTGGTCAACACAGCTGACACCGATCAGTTTTCCGGCTTCCACAACCCTCTTTGTCAATTCCACATCCAGACTGCTCGGCGTGGGATCACCGCTGGGATGCGTATGGAGCAGGATCATGGATGCCGCTCCGGAACAGATCGCGCTCTTTACAATGAAGGGAATTTCCGCGACAGTTTGTGTCAGATTTCCGGCGCTGATAAAGTTATAGTTAATGGCTTTCATCTTGCTGTTGAGGTTGACTACGCATAATATCTCCCTCTCGCGCTGCATCAGCTCCTTCCGCATCACTTCTACTGCCACATCTGCACTGCTGAGTGGCTGGTCGGAATAAAGGGTCTGACCTTCCGCAAGCCGGAGAACTACTTCCTTCAGCTCATACTTGCCTGTCATCTTCCGGCTCATCGCTGTCCTCCTGCACGGCCACCCGCAAAATCATGTTTTCCGGCATATTGTTGAGATACTCTGCCAGTTCTTCAGGCGTCATCACTACGGGTTCCATACCGCTCCTTTCCCCGGGCAGGTGCACGGCCTGCCCGGTATATCCCTTCTCAAAAATCTGCTGTGAAAACCCCGTTACATAGATTCTTCGTCTTCTCCCGTATCGAACTCTTCATCTTCGATACTGCTGGAAGCATCCTCCGCATATCCGAAATCAAGATCATCTTCCTCGTCATAATCCGCATCCGGATCCGGCCTTTCTGCCTCTTCCTTCTTCTTGTTTTTCAGCTGAATGAAGAAGAACGCACCGCCGCCTCCAAGAACCAGCAGAAGAATGATGAGGGCGGGAAGGATACCGCCTCCCTTTTTGCCCTGTTCCGGCTCCTGCACTTCCGGCTCAGTCTCGGAAGGCGTGACTGTAGGCGGATTCTCAGCCGCCTGCCTGGCCGCTTCCTCCGCAGCCAGTTCTTCCTTCATGGCAGCGGCTTCCTCTTCATCAATCAGGGAAAACAGATCTCTCTCATCTACCATGTTCAGGAAATGAACGGTCTCTTCTCCCTTTTCGTCGCGGTCAATGATCAGGTAAAAATAATTCCCCGCTTTTGTCACCAGCGTAATGAACTGCTGTCCTTCACCGGTGATTTCAACGAAGTCATCGACCAGGGTAAGGTTTCCATCCGGGGTCAGGCCTTGTGCCTCCGGGATCACCTGCGGTTCCTGCCCAGAATAGCCGCAGAATGTTGAAAGCAGTTCAGCCAGTTCTTCGCCCGTGATATCAAAGGAATATCCTTCCGGCGTCTCAGTCGGTGTAATGTCATTCAGCCGCACATACTGTCCGCATACATAAGCAAGGTCCGCCGGAAAACTGATCCTGTACCATCCATCCTCTTCGTCGAGGATTTCGACCTGGGATCCGTTGGCAAGGCTCGAAATGATGTCATACCCTGTGCTGGGGCCGGTTCGGACATTCAGGTTGCTTCCCATTGTGGTGACGGTTCCGGTAAGGACCTGATCTTCTGTTTCGATTTCCTTATAGGCGATAGTGACGGCCCCATCCGTTACGGTCACATGCAGCGTCGGCAGGAAATAACCCAGAAGCTTCGGATTTTCCATAAGAACCGCCAGTGTTTCAGGATCCAGGTCTCCGATGATTTCAGAGAAAAAGTCCGGATTACCCGTGATCAGCTCCGCAACCTCTGAAAGCGCATCTTCCTCCGAAAAGGATTCCGGGGTTTCTTCCGGTTCAGCCGGTTCGATTTCTTCCTCCGCCCCTTCCACGGTGACAGTTTCCACTACCGTATCTGTATCCACATCCGGATCCGTCACCTGCGCATACGCATATGTCACGGGCATCATCATGGTTCCGATCATCAATGCCGCAAAAAGAGCGGCCAGTTTCCTTCTTATCATCCTTCAGCATCCTCCTCATTCTGTTCTAATATCGACCTCTGATCTCCGGCAGGGACGGTTCTCTGGCTCATTTTGATAAGCTCCGCCAGCTGCTCCGGAGAAAGGTTTGCCGCGTGCACCATGTCATGGATGCAGGTGTTTTCCGCTTCCCGGTACCTGCGCTCTAAGTCTTTTACCTTCCTGTCCCATTCGTCACGCTTGCCACGGGCTTTTTTAAGGTCCGCTTCAATCTTTTTCAGTTTTGAATCGTCCAAAATATCCCTCCTTATGGCAGACGGCAGTAACACATAAAGTGCTGCTGGAAATAATCCGAATTGACCGAGGCGTACTGGATCGGCGAGCCGCAGTGGATCATCATCCCATTACCTACGTAGATGCCGACATGTGATGCACCAACCGTGTCATACGTCCCCTGGAAGAAAATAATGTCTCCCGGTTTCGCCTCACTTGGACGGATTGCCGGCAGCATCTGCCGCAGCCCTTCCGCCGTTGTCCTTCCTACGTTCCAGCCATTGCCGCAATTGTTGATCACCCAGCAGACAAAACCTGAGCAGTCAAAACTAGTTGATGGTGATGAGCCGCCCCAGACATAGGGATATCCCAGATATTTCTCGGCTTCCGTGATCATCTTCCGGAACCGTTCATCTGTCAGAGCCTCACCCGGAATCGTATATTGAATCCCTCCGCCAGGGGTGACATACATGCTGTCCGGGAAGAGGTAGTCCCTGTTTCCCTTCTGCTGGACAAGAACCCTGTACCGCTCCATCTGGTCATCCGTCAGGCCCCAGTTCTCAATCACGGTTTCCAGGCTGTGATTCGTAACATCCACGGTCAGGATCTTCTTTGTGATCGTCTGTGTCACTTCCACCACGTTATCGCCGTTATCGTCCGCGACGAAGGCTTCCCAGGTCTGGTGCCCATGATTCTGCGCCTCCGAATGGCTGTCATAGTAAACATCGAACTGTACGCCGTAACGGTCAAAATTACCTGTATCCTCCACGGTATACTCCACGCCGTTCATCACGACCTTCGTTCCCATAGGGACAAACGGGTTACTGGCATCTACGGCGATGGTATGCTCTGCCGTCGGATATACACCGCTGGCCGTCGGCCCACCGGACCAGATGCCACAGCATATCGGGCAGTTGCAGTAGCCGCTGGTCACGACCTGCCCCAGGGATTCCCCTACGCGGACCTCCCGGGTCTCTGTCACGGTCTCCGTGTGATGGCTTGTTGAAAATTCATATTGTGCCGCGAATATTTCCCGGAGCGTCCGCTGAACTTCGGCCCTTGAATAATCCTCATAAAGGACGGTCAGGAACGCTGCCAGCACATACGGGTTATGCCCGATTTCTGACATATCAATGTCGTATTCGTCGTAATCCGGGTTGTCTTCCTCGATCTCCCGGATCCGCTCCCGCAAGGCTTCTTCCATATCACTGTAGTCCTCGTCTGCTCCCCGGATATCCTCAGCCGTATAAGACGTGCCGACCACAGCATTCCCTGTCCCTCCGAACATCATGGAGCAAGAGGAAAGGGATCCCGCGACCAGGAAGATGATCATAGCCAGTGAACCGATGACCAGCAGGATATGGCTGTTCTTTTTAAAGAAGCCAATGGCAATTTTTCCGACATCCTTCGTTTCCTTTACCGCTTTTCCCGCGCTGGATGCAGCTGTTCCCCCGCTTACGGAAGAGGCAGCCGCCGTCCCGGCAGAAGCCTGCCCGGCCTTGATTGCGGCATACTCCTTTTTGACAGCCTGTTTCTGCCTCCAGCGGGAAATCGGATTCGCAGCCGCCTGCGGATTCTCCGCCATGCGTTTCTGATAAAGAGCTTCTATATTGGCTTTATCCGCTTTCGCTTCCAGCTTCACCGCCTGCTTATAACCACGCACCTTATGGCTGTACCGGACCGTATCCGCAGTCTGTGCCGCAGCTTCCGCCGCGCCTTCTGTTTCATTTGCGGCCTGGACGCCCACATTGTCGTCTTCGTGCTCAGCGACTTTCTTATGGGTTTTGGCCGACGCGGATACCACAGCGCCTTTCATGATGATCTTCTGTTTCACGGCAGTCGGGCGTTTGATTTCCTCGGTGATTTCTTTCTTTCCGAAGCGCAGCTTTGCCCCTTCCGCCTCGGCGGATGCCTTCTTGGTGCGCAGCTTTGTTCCGCTCGGCAGACGGGCTTTCGCCTCATCCGCCTTCTCCACGGCCTTTTCTGCTTTCTCCGCAGCCTTCCGGATGCCCGGGGATTCCAGATCCGCCTCCGAAAACCGCAGTTTTGTCGTCTGTTTCTTCATTCACACCTCCTGAATCAGGCTTCTTTTGTGATGGGGTTGTCGATCCACTTCGTCGTCATAATGCGGTAGAGTTCCAGATCCGTCGGGAAATGATCCACAAACGGCAGGATGACGTTCCCATAAAAAAGCAGCCCTTCGCCTTCGCCGGACTGCGTAACATAAGATAACTGGTGGGGTGAGATGTTCAGCTGTTTGGCCAGGATGGCACGGTCGCCGGAGGCCTGGTTGAGCATATACAAAAAGTCACTGTTCTCGAAGATGTTTTCCACTTCCCTTGAGGACAGCAGATCCTTCACATTCTGCGTGATCCCTGTCGGGATTCCGCCCCATTTACGGAACCTCTTCCAGATCTCCACGGAATAAGCAGCTGTCTGTTCTTCCCGGAGAAGCAGATGAAATTCGTCCATATAGTAGCGGGTGGTTTTTCCTGCATCCCTGTTTGCCGTCACACGGCCCCATACCTGGTCCTGCACAATGAGCATCCCGATCTTTTTCAGCTGTTTGCCCAGTTCCTTGATGTCGTAGCAGACAAGGCGGTTGCTCACATCCACGTTCGTGCGGTGGTTGAACAGGTTCAGGGAACCTTTGACGTAGATTTCCAGTGCCGTCGCCACATGGTGGGCTTCCTTTTCCTCCTGTTCCAGAAGGGCGTCGTACAAGTCTTCCAGAAGCGGCATGTTCTCCGGCCTCGGATCATTGAAGTATCCCTGGTAAATCTGGTGGACACAGCGGTCAATGACCGTCTTTTCCACCGGCTGCAGGCCTTCCTTCCCGCCGACAATCAGTTCACACAGGGACAGGATGAAATCCGCTTTCAGGGCAATCGGGTTATCCTCCTCCGAATAGTTCGCGTTGATGTCCATGGGGTTGATATACTGCGTGCTGGTAGGACTGATCTTGATAACCTGTCCGTTAAAGCGGTGCACCAGCGGCGCGTATTCCGCTTCCGGATCGCAGATGATAATGTCGTCATCCGTCACCAGGAACGCATTGGTGATCTCACGCTTTGCGCTGAAGGATTTACCGGAACCGGGTGTGCCAAGGATCAGGCCGTTCGGGTTTTTCAGAAGTTTCCGGTCCACCATGATCAGGTTGTTGGAAATGGCATTCAGCCCGTAATACAGGGCTTCCTTCCCGTTCTGGAAAAGTTCCTGCGTCGTAAACGGGATCATGATCCCGGTCGCGCTGCTGGTCATCTGCCTCTCAATCGTGATCAGATTCTGTGCAAGCGGCAGGCTGCTCATCAGGGCGTTTTCCTGCTGAAAATCCAGGCGGCGCAGATTGCAGCTATGCTTCTGCGCGATACTGGATGCCTGGAAATAGTTGGTTTCCAGCTCCTGCGGCGTTTTCCCGGTATTCATCACAAGGAAAGTGATCCGGAACATGCGCTCGTTCTGGCTCTGCAGTTCCTTCAGGAAATTCTTCGCGTCACTCCCGTAAGTCACCAGGTCGCTGGGCAGGATATCCATGTCATACCCGGAACGGATGGCCTTTTTCTGCTCCTCGATCTTGGAACGGTCCAGCTCAGTGATCGTATGCTTGATCTGCTTGATCGCCTCCGTCTGGTCTACGGCCTGGATGTGGATCGTCACGATCTGCGTGGATTCCATGTCCAGGAAATCTTTCAGCATTTCATCGGAAAGATCCGAAGCCGTAATAGCCAGGTAGCTCATGGCACCGTAAATGCCGCCCATCTGGAAAGTACGGCTCCCGGGAAAGGCAAACGCTGTCGGCGCGATAAAATCCTTCACCGAAAGCCCGGTCTTCGGAAGCCATCCCCAGTCGAAATAAAAACGGTCATGTTCATCCAGATGGAACATGTCATGCATCAGCTGCAGCCGTTCTTTCCCGTTCAGGGCTTTCGCCCGGACACCCAGTCTGCGGAAGTTGTTCAGCAGGTCATTCTGCACGTGCTGGAGCCTCGGCTTGGCCTGCCGCATACTGTCCGCTTCAATGCCGAAAGTCAGGTACTTGGTCTTCGTCAATCCGTTATTTCCCTGCTCCAGCTGAGTTTTCAGCATCTGGCTGTACTCGTTCCGGACGGAGTTGAACCCGTCCTTCTGGTACGGGATCCGGATGCTCTGCTCAAAAGTCTCCGCATCCGTCGCCATGTTCAGGAAAGACAGTTCAAAATGGATGGAGCTGTCAAAGAAATTCAGAAAGCTGCACCATTCTTCGAAAATGGCTGTCTTGTCTTCATCCTGCGCCAGCTGATAATTGATATCCTGGTAATGGATCGTCTTGGTGTAATAGTGGTCGGACACCCGGCAGATCCCGTCAGGGAACATCCTCTGAAAAGGGATGGACTGCTGCGCCGTGCGCGGAATGCCGTCATCCTTCTTTGCCCTCTGGATGATCTGCCTTACCTGTTTTTCCTCACGCTTTGTGAGTCCGGCCGGCAGCCGGATTTCTGCCAGCTTTCCCTTTTTTCTTTTTTCGGGTGACTTTTTCCTGTTTCCTCCGAACAATCTGGTTTACCTCCTTTTCTGCCTGTGCCTGCCTCTCCAGGATCGAATAGTAGTTATCCGTCTGGTATGGCCGGATCTTCGGGCGAATGAATTTGCTTTCGATAAAGTGT
>Ga0256406_1003293_pt1 | contig 20321 bp, 15 predicted proteins | sample RumenRJG_03DNA_FD_185986 | JGI IMG/M metagenome (GOLD analysis project Ga0256406, IMG submission 185986) | Bovine rumen microbial communities from Lethbridge, Alberta, Canada - RJG_03 | ecosystem: Host-associated > Mammals > Digestive system > Stomach > Rumen | place: Canada: Alberta | collected... | reverse complement strand
TTGGGATTGACATCCCAGTCGGGTGTGAACCGGGATACAAGTCGAAAAAGGTAGGAAGGAAAAGAGGAAGACCTAAGAAAAGCGAGTCTTAGAAGGTTATCGCTACAAATTAATTGAAAACTCAGAATGTTCAGGCTAAGACCGATTCGTCAATCGTTTTCGCGATCACTTCACCCGATGGAGACAACGGCTTCCCAGGAATCGTGAAAGCTACAGCAACCTATACGCTGAAGAACAACAACACGCTCGACATTGTCTTCCAGGCTACAACCGACAAAGAGACCGTGGTCAACATGACCAACCACTCTTACTTCAACCTCAACGGCAACCCTTCAAAGAAAGGCGAAAATCAGATCATGTATATCAATGCAGACAGCTTCACACCTTCCGACAGCCTCTATATTCCTACCGGCGAGATAAAATCGGTCGATGGAACACCAATGGATTTCCGAAAGCCACACGCACTTGCTGAGCACATCAACGACTTCTCTTATGACCAAATAAAGAACGCTACGGGATACGATCACAACTGGGTGCTCAACACCTTCAAGAACGGCAAGGGCGATGACAAGACGGTGGCTGCAAGCCTCTACTCGCCTGTTACTGGCATCCTGCTTGAGGTCTTCACCAATGAGCCGGGCCTCCAGGTATACACAGGCAACTTCCAAGGTACAGGCATTCCCTGCAAACACGGCATCAAATACCCGAAACACGTCAGCGTCTGCTTCGAGAGTCAGAAATTCCCCGACTCACCGACCAAGTATACGGCTCACACCGCAGGATGGGAGTATTCGAACCCTTATCTGAAGCCCGGACAGAAATATTACAGCCATTTAGCCTTCAAATTCTCCGTGAAGAAATAATTCAACCTTATGATATATAATTAATTGTATGTTACTTGGTTAGAAATGTGGGTGAGCAAAGGTGTCAGTGAAATGACACACCTTATGCCCACCCATTGTTTTTGCGACAATTTGCCACATTTTTGATACTTAAGTATTCTTTCTTTTATCTCAAAATCGTTATCTTTGCAGCATTCAAAGAGATTGTTAATAAACCATATACCTATGAATGACATTAAAGTTATGAACCATGCCGCTGACAACATCCGCATTCTTGCAGCCAGCATGGTAGAGAAAGCTAAGTCAGGGCATCCAGGAGGTGCCATGGGCGGAGCCGATTTCATCAACGTGCTCTTCTCCGAATATCTCGTTTGGGATCCGTCAGATCCTACATGGACAGGGCGCGACCGCTTCTATCTCGATCCGGGGCACATGAGCCCGATGCTCTACAGCGCATTGACGCTCCAAGGCCGTTTCTCTATGGATGACATCAAGCAGTTCCGCCAGTGGGGATCCCCTTGTCCGGGTCATCCTGAGCTTGATGTTCTTCATGGTATAGAGAACTCATCGGGTCCCTTAGGTCAAGGTCATGCCATGGCTGCCGGTGCTGCTGTGGCAGAGAAGTTTCTTGAGGCTCGCTTAGGCCACGAAGTAATGCAGCACCATATCTACGCTTACATCTCCGACGGAGGCATAGAGGAAGAGATCTCACAGGGTGTGGGTCGTCTGGCCGGCAAGCTCTGTCTCGACAACCTCATTATGTTCTACGATGCCAACGACATCCAGCTCTCCACCGAGGTGGACGTGGTGATGAAGGAAGACACCGCGGCCAAATACCGCGCCTGGGGCTGGACCGTTATGGAGATCGACGGCAACGACGTGAAGCAGATTCGCAACGCCCTCGACAAGGCGCTCGCGGGTACAGGTCATCCCGTGCTCATCATCGGCAAGACCGTGATGGGTAAGGGTGCGCTGAAGGCTGACGGCTCAAGCTATGAGCACAACGTCAAGACCCACGGCGCTCCGCTCGGTGACGGCGCCTACATCAATACCATCAAGCACCTCGGCGGCGATCCCGAAAACCCGTTCGTCATCTTCGACGACGTGAAGAAGCTATACGCCGACCGCGCAGCAGACCTGAAAAAGATCGTAGCTGAACGAAAGGCGATAGAAGCAAAGTGGGCCACAGAGAACCCCGACAAAAAGAAACTCATGGACGACTGGTTTTCAGGAAAAGCTCCGGAAGTGGATTGGAGCAAGGTCGAGCTGAAGCCCGACAGCGCTACACGCGCCGCATCCTCCGCTTGTCTGAAAGTGTTGGCTCAAGAGGTGCCCAACATGATCTGCGCCTCTGCCGACCTGTGCAACTCTGATAAGACGGACGGATTCCTCAAAGAAACCCACAATCTCGCAGCAGGCGACTTCACCGGTGCCTTCTTCCAGGCTGGAGTGAGCGAGCTCACGATGGCCGACATGTGCATCGGCATGATGCTCCACGGCGGTGTCATTGCTGCCATGGGCACATTCTTCGTATTCTCCGACTATATGAAGCCGGCCATCCGTATGGCTGCGCTCATGCGTGTCCCCGTGAAGTTTATCTGGAGCCACGACGCGTTCCGTGTCGGCGAGGACGGCCCAACCCACGAGCCTGTGGAACAGGAAGCACAGATCCGCCTCATGGAGAAGCTGCAGAACCATAAAGGGCAGGACAGCGTGCGCGTCTTCCGACCCGCCGACTGCTATGAGGCCAAAGTCTGCTGGCAGATGGCCATGGAGAACATGGACACTCCCACTGCCCTCATCTTCTCGCGCCAAACGGTCAAATGTCTTCCCGAAGGCAACGATTACGAGCAGGCCCGCAAGGGGGCTTACATCGTCAAAGGTGCTGATGACAACCCCGACGTGATTCTTGTGGCCAGTGGTTCAGAGGTCTCCACACTCGAAGACGGAGCCGAACTGCTGCGCAAGGATGGTATCCGCGTGCGCGTGGTGAGTGCGCCGTCCGAAGGTCTTTTCCGGCGCCAGCCTATAGGTTATCAGGAAAATGTACTGCCTTACAACGTGAAGAAGTTCGGGCTCACTGCCGGCCTCCCCTGCACCCTCGAAGGCCTTGTGGGAATCGGCCCCTACAGTCGCGTCTTCGGCTTGAGAAGCTTCGGATTCTCCGCACCCTACAAAGTGCTTGACGAAAAACTCGGATTTACCGGCGACAACGTCTACAAGCAAGTGAAGGAGTTCGTCTCCGAATAATAACCTCCTATAAGGGTTATATCAAGAAAATACCCAACCGTTACTAAGTCTTATCGATTCAACAGAAATCAGCAAAAGGATTCTGTTGAATCGTTTTTTTTTGCATCGGCTTCTTACGACAGTATCTCCTATAAGATTATGAAATTAATTTACGAAAAGTAAAAAGTCTTGTCAATGGAAATTGATGAAAGAGAAAAGAAAATGGGGGTGTGAATGGCGAAAAACAGGTTTCGTAGATGAGAAAAAAAGTCAGAGGTCAGACCTTTCTACGGTCAGGTCACCTACCTTTAACGGTTAGGTCAGTGACATAACAGTTAAATGTCAGTGACTTAACCGTTAAATGTCAGTGACTTAACCGTTAAATGTCAGTGACATAACCGTAGTAAGGTCGAAAAGTTGGAAGGGTTAGGGATGTGCCACAAAGGAGAAAATACGTTAATCACCTGATTAATAGCCATTTACCAACTCGGCTCAAGAATCGCTTCTTTTCGTCCAAGCACACACTTGGTTGAAAAGAAGCGATTCTCAGAGGGGGTTGCAGAAAAAATATCTTGACGTTTTCTACTACAAGCATTACGGCCACAGCCAACTATACAGAGTGGGTCTTCTCACAGATTATCTTTGCCGCATTCTCCGGTGCCGACTCGGAGCCCAAGCGGTCGCACACCACACGGTAGCCTTCAAGCATCTTTTCGCGGCAGGCCTGTCCCGGGAGAATGGCGAGGAGGTGCTTGCGGATATTGTCCACACTGAACCTGTCGGCAAAAAGCTCGGGAACCACTTCTTCATCGGCGATGAGGTTAACCAGACTGATATATTTGCACTGGATGATATGGTTGAAGCCCCACCGGATAATCTTCGGCACGGGGGTTTTGTAGCACACAACCTGCGGAACATTGAAGAGTGCCGTCTCCAAAGTCGCCGTGCCACTCGTCACCAACGCTGCTGTGGAATGAGCCAAGAGCGGATAGGTCGCATCGTGAACGGCATGAATGTCTGCCCCATCGTTGACAGACACATCCTTGCGGCTGAGGGCCGGAGAGAAGGCAACCTTCTCATAGAACGCGTCGTCTATCGACGGTGCGCAGGCCAACACATACTGATAGTTGCCATTCAAGCTCCGCGCTACCCTAATCATCGCTGGCAGGTTGTCCTTGATCTCCTGTTTCCGGCTTCCGGCGAGCAGTGCAATGATAGGTTTGGAAGGATCCAGGTTGTTGCGTTGGCAAAATGCGTCCTTCGTCTCATGGTAACCGGCCAGGAACGTGCGGACCTCTTCCGCCGTGGGGTTGCCCACATAATGGATGGGGAAATGATGCTTCTGCTCATAAAACGGCACCTCGAAAGGCAGAATGGAGAACATCTCGTCGACATCGCGCTTGATCGACTTGATGCGCCACTCTTTCCAGGCCCATATCTTCGGAGAGATATAATAATAGACGGGGATGGTGGTCTTGGCGTGCACGAACTTCGCGATGCCGAGGTTGAAGCCCGGATAGTCGACGAGGATGACGACATCCGGGCTCCATGCCACGATATCCTGCTTGCAGAACGCCATATTGCGGAAGATGGTGCGCAGATGGAGCAGCACGGGGATGAAGCCCATGTAAGCCAGATCTTTGTAATGGCGCACACGCGTGCCGCCTTCCGCAGCCATGAGATCACCCCCGAAGAAACGGAACTCAGCCTCAGGGTCTTCCTCCTTCAAGGCGTGCATCAGACGCGAGGCATGGAGGTCACCGCTGGCCTCGCCTACAATCAGATAGTATCGCATTGCAGCTCTTTCAAGAAAGCATAATCAGTGACATCGACGGTCGTCGGCGTGATGGCCACATAGCCGTGTTTCAGGGCCCACTGGTCGGTGTCGCGCGCCTCCGGCTCATCATTGCGGTACTCGCCGACCATCCAGAAATAGTCGTAGCCCCGCAGATGATGGCGCTTGTCGACCTCGTTGATCCACGAGCCCCAGGTCATGCGGCATGCCTTCAAGCCTTCAAACTGCTCCCTTGCGGGGAAGTTGACATTAAGGCATGTACCCTTGGGCAGACCGTTGGCAAGCACACGGCTCACAATCTTCTCCACATAAGGGCGCAAAGGCTCGAGGTTGGCGTCTTCATTGTAATAGCATGAAGAGAAAGCTACGGAAGGAATATATTTCATACAACCCTCCATACACGCCCCCATCGTGCCACTGTAATGACTGTTCACCGACGAGTTGTCGCCATGGTTGATGCCACTGAGAATGATGTCAGGGCGCCGCTCCGTGCAGAGCTGGTCAAGCGCAATCTTCACACAGTCGACGGGTGTGCCGGTGCACGACCACACCTCCGCCTGCCCGATATTCTTACGCTTTTTAAGGCGGAGGAAGTCGGCGGCAGAGAAAGCACACGAATAGCCCGAACGCGCACTCTCCGGCGCACAGACAAGCACGTCGCCGAGGCGCTGAACGATATCCACAAGTTTATGTATTCCAGGTGAATGATAACCGTCATCATTCGTGATAAGGATGAAAGGTCTTGTTTGCATGAATCTACGTTATTAATTTCCACGGCAAAAGTACGAAAAAAGGTTTAAAACGCAAATGTTTCACGCAAAATATGTATCTTTGCAACGAACTATGCCATCTTTGCCTCTGCAAGAATGGCTAAAAGACGATAACAATGGCAAAAATCATTGCTTTAGCTAATCAGAAAGGCGGTGTAGGAAAGACCACTACCACCATCAACCTGGCCGCCTCGTTGGCTACACTTGAGAAGAAAGTCCTTGTTGTAGACGCTGACCCGCAGGCCAACGCCTCCAGCGGATTGGGTGTAGACATCTCGCAGGTGGACTGCTCCATCTACGAATGCATCATCGACCACGCTGACGTGCGTGATGCCATCTACACTACGGACATCGACGGTCTCGACATTATACCGAGCCATATAGACCTCGTAGGAGCTGAGATTGAGATGCTCAACTATGACAACCGCGAGAAGATGCTGAAGAATATTCTTGACCCCTTGAGGTCGGAATACGACTACATCCTCATCGACTGCTCACCATCGCTCGGACTGATTACTGTCAATGCCCTCACGGCAGCCAACTCCGTGATCATCCCCGTGCAGTGTGAGTATTTCGCCTTAGAGGGTATCAGCAAACTGCTCAACACGATTAAGATCATCAAGAGCCGACTGAATACCAAACTCGAGATAGAAGGATTCCTGCTCACGATGTACGACTCTCGCCTTCGCCTGGCCAACCAGATCTATGATGAGGTGAAGCGCCATTTCCAGGAGCTCGTCTTCAAAACCGTCATCCAGCGCAATGTCAAGCTCTCCGAGGCTCCGAGCCACGGCCTGCCGGTCATCCTCTACGATGCCGACTCCACAGGTGCCAAGAACCATCTGGCACTGGCCAAGGAAATCATCGACAAGAACTCTTAACGCGTAATCAGAATCATGGCAGTACATAAGAAATTCAATGCGCTCGGCCGCGGCCTCGATGCTCTGCTCTCTACCGAGAGCGTGCGCACGGAGGGCTCATCGACCATCAGCGAGATTCCTCTCGAGCAGATAGAACGCAACCCCAACCAGCCCCGAAGCCTCTTCGACGAGGACAAGCTCGAGGAGCTTGCGGCAAGTATCCGCGAGATTGGCATTATTCAGCCTATCACCCTCCGACAGATTGCCGAGAACCGCTTCCAGATTATCGCCGGAGAGCGCCGCTGGAGAGCCTCGCAGATTGCCGGCCTGAAGACCATCCCCGCCTATATCCGCACGATCAAGGATGAGAGCGTCATGGAGATGGCACTCGTGGAGAACATCCAGCGCGAGGACCTCAACCCGATAGAGATCTCGCTCGCCTATGAGCATCTCATGGAAGGAAAAGACATGACACAGGAGAAGGTGGCTGAGCGTGTCGGCAAGAGCCGCGCCAACGTGACCAACTATCTCCGCCTGCTCAAGCTCCCGGCTCAGGTGCAGATGGCGCTGCAGAAGAAAGAGATCGATATGGGACACGCCCGCGCACTGCTCGCCATCGACAGTCCTTCGACACAACTGCAGCTCTTCAAGGAAATCGTGAAGAACGGGTGGTCCGTGAGAAAGGTCGAGGAGATGGTGCAGCATCTCAAGAACGGAGAGGACATCGATGCCGGAAAGAAGAAAATAAAAGCAAAGAACACGCTGTCTGAGACTTATGCTTCGCTGCGCGACCACCTGTCATCGTTTCTTGGCACAAAGGTCCAACTCTCGTGCACAAACAAGGGAAAGGGCAAGATCAGCATTCCTTTTGAAAATGAGGAGCAGCTGGAGCATATCATGAGCATCTTCGACGGACTGAAGCAAGAAAACGCACAACAAGGAGAGTGAACTTCAAATGATGAGTTTCACACATTATATTATTATAGGAGTATCCGCTCTTTGGCTCATGTGCGCCCCGCTTGGCGTGGAAGCACAGACCACCGGCCACAAGCAAGCCGCCGACACGATCCATGCCGGACAGCTTGTGCCGGAGGACAGTCTGGCGCGTGTTGACAAACAGGCTTTGGCAGACCAGAAGGTTTTGGCTGATACCACGAAGCAGAAAAAGCACAAGCGTGACTGGGCAACCTGGAAGCCGAACCCAAGAAGGGCGATGTGGCTGGCGCTCGTCATGCCGGGAGCAGGACAGATCTATAACCGCAAATACTGGAAGCTGCCTATCTTCTACGGGGGCTTCGTGGGTTGTGCCTATGCACTGCGCTGGAACAACATGATGTACCGCGACTATAGCCAGGCTTATCTCGACATTATGGATGATGACCCCAACACACAGAGCTATAACCAGTTTCTGCACCTTGGCACAAAAATAACAAGCACGAACCAGGCACAGTGGCAGGAAGTGTTCCGCAAGCGTAAGGACCGCTATCGACGGTGGCGCGATATGAGCTTCTTCGTCATGGTAGGTGTCTATGCGCTCTCGGTGATCGACGCGTATGTTGATGCGTCGTTGTCGGAGTTTGACATCTCGCCTAATCTGAGTTTCCATTTCTCACCCGCCATCATGAACAGTTCAGAGAACAGCCTGTCCCTGTTCAGCAAGCCGGCCATCGGCTTGCAATGCGGCTTCGCATTTTAGCTTTGATATACAATATTCAACAATAACAGTGAAAAAGAAAAGACTATACATATTCGCAGCACTCTTCACTGTCTTCAGCCTCACGGCGCAGGCTCAGACAGATGACAAGACATTAACGGTCCAAAACAATGGCAAGGAAGAGAAGATCGACGTGCCCGAGGCTATGACAACGGATCTCGACAGTCTGATGAATCTTTACAAGGCCAAGACCTATCTCAAGCCTGATACCGACTGCAACATGCCGGATATAAACCCTGTGTACGATTCTGCGGTGTACAAGGATCGGCTCAGCAAGCTCCCGACCGTTATCGAGATGCCTTACAACGGCATCGTGCAGGCGTTTATCGACCGCTACACCGGTCAACTGAGACGGAAAGTCGCTTACATGTTGGGTGCACAGAACTTCTATCTCCCCACTTTTGAAGATGCCCTGGAGAGTTATAACCTACCGTTAGAACTGAAGTATCTTCCGGTCATCGAATCGGCCCTCGACCCCAATGCAAAGTCGCACGCAGGGGCTGTGGGACTTTGGCAATTCGTGCTGAAAACAGCAAGGAAGTATGGATTGAAAGTGAACTCGCTCGTGGATGAGCGCCGGGACATGGTGCGTGCCTCCTATGCGGCAGCGCACTATCTGAGCGACCTGTATAAGACTTACGGCGACTGGAACCTCGTCATTGCTGCCTACAACTGCGGCAAAGACCAACTCAACAAAGCGATCAGGCGCTCCCGTGGAGAACGCGACTACTGGAAAATTTATCCCAAGCTCCCGGCAGAGACCCGTGGTTATGTGCCAGCTTTCATTGCAGCTAACTATGTGATGAACTATTATTGTGATCACAATATCTGTCCGTTGACCACTGACCTTCCTCAGCAGACCGATACCGTAATGGTGAATCATGACATCCACTTCGAGCAGATTGCACAGGTGCTCAACATCAGCGTAGACGAGCTTGAAGACCTCAATCCACAATATCGTCGCGACATCGTCAATGGCCGCTCAGAGCTGGCTGCACTGCGTCTTCCCGAGGCCCTCATCCCCGTTTTTATCGACAAGGAAGACTCTGTCGTCAACACCGATGTCAAAGATTACAAGCCTAAACGCACGGAAGTGGAGGTTGCCGGAGGAAGCGACAACTACACGGTGAACAAGAATAAAGTAGTGTTTGAAAAGAAGGCCAGCGACACTGAGAAAGTTAGCTCTGACGACTCGGGTAATGAGGATGACAGCCAAGAGACTGTGAGCAAAAGCAGTTCGCGCCGACATTCTTCAAAACGAAGCAGTTCAAAGAGCAGCAAGAACAGCTCGAAGAGTAAGAAAAAGAAGAAGACGCAGACCTCAAAGAGTGTTTCTATTCGTGAAGGCGATACGCTCAGCGAGATAGCGGAGAGAAACAACACGACGGTATCGAAGCTGAAGAAGCTCAACAAGATCAGTGGAAACAATATCCGCGCCGGAAAGAAGATTCGTGTGAAATAATCAGCCTAAAGGCTGGGCAACGTGAACCTATTAATGAGATATTAAGTATGGACGACCAAGAGCTGAAAAACAAAGAGAGAGAGCAAGCCGACAACAAGATGATCATGGATGCATTCAATCATCTGCTTGACACTTACCTGCACTCCTCACATCGCCGCAAGGTGGATATCATCACAAAAGCGTTCAACTTCGCGCGCCAGGCACACAAAGGCGTGCGCAGGCTCTCGGGCGAGCCATACATCATGCATCCTATCGCCGTGGCGCAGATAGCCTGCGAGGAGATGGGGCTCGGTTCAACGAGTATCTGTGCGGCACTGCTACACGATGTCGTGGAAGACACCGACTACACGACGGAGGACATCGAGAATATTTTCGGACCGAAGATCGCACAGATCGTCGATGGGCTGACCAAGATCAGCGGAGGCATCTTCGGTGACCACGCCTCGGCGCAGGCTGAGAACTTCAAGAAACTCCTGCTCACGATGAGCGATGATATCCGCGTCATCCTCATCAAGATCTGTGACCGGTTGCACAACATGCGCACACTCGCCTCGCAGCCTAAGAACAAGCAGTATAAGATTGCAGGAGAGACCCTCTATATCTATGCGCCTATCGCCAACCGATTGGGCCTCAACAAAATAAAGACGGGACTTGAAGATCTCAGCTTCAAGTTTGAGCATCCCGAAGAGTACGACCGCATCATGCAAAAGCTTTCGATGACGGAGAAAGAACGGCAGGATCTCTTCGACAGTTTCACGGCCCCTATCCGCGAGTCACTCGACAAGATGGGGTTCACCTATCATATCAAGGCACGCGTCAAGAGCCCCTACTCCATCTGGTGCAAGATGCAGAATAAGCACGTGACGTTTGAGGAGATTTACGATATCCTCGCCGTGCGCATTGTGTTCGTCCCCAAGGACCGGAAGGATGAGATCAATGAATGTTTCCAGATTTATGTTGCCTTGAACCAAATCTACAAGAGTCATCCTGATCGCTTGCGCGACTGGGTCAACCATCCGAAGGCTAACGGCTATCAGGCGCTGCACGCCACGATGATGTCGAAGCAGGGTCGATGGATTGAGGTGCAGATTCGCTCCGATCGTATGGATGACATTGCGGAGCAAGGCTTTGCGGCTCACTGGAAATATAAAGAGAAGGACTCTACCGATGAAGATACTGAACTGAACAAATGGCTTGGTACTATCAAGGAGATCCTTGACGATCCGCAGCCGGATGCCATGGACTTCCTCGACTCCATCAAGCTCAACCTCTTCGCCACGGAAATCTTTGTCTTCACGCCGAAGGGTGAGGTGAAGACCCTGCCATCAGGCAGCACGGTACTCGACTTTGCGTTTCAGATTCATACATTCCTCGGCAGTCATTGTATCGGGGCAAAAGTCAATCATCGGCTCGTGCCTCTGAGCCATAAGCTGCAGAGCGGTGACCAGGTAGAGATCTTGTCATCCAACTCGCAGCACGTGCAGCCCTCATGGATCAACTTCGTCTCTACCGCCAAAGCACGCTCAAAGATTCAGGCAATCCTCAGAAGGGAGAACCGTGAGCAACAAACAACAGGTGAGGATATTTTCAAGCAATGGCTCAAAGACAAGGATCTGCAGCCGTCGCCAGACATCATCAAGAAGTTGTGCGCACTCCATGAGATAGACACACAAGAGAACTTCTTCGTCGCCTTAGGGAAGAAAACAGTGATTCTCAGCGACAAGGACTTAGAGACCCTTAATGAGAAAAAATCTTCCACGGTATCAGGGTGGAAGAAGTTTGTACCCTTCATCGGACGCAAAAAGAAAGAAGGGCCTACGCACCCTGTGAGCAAGGAACTGCTCGTGGCGGATAAGAACTTCAACAAAAAGATACCTTGTGTCATATCCGAGCGCACCATCGGCATGTATATCTTTCCACAGTGTTGCCACCCCATCCCTGGTGATGACATTCTTGGGTTTATTGACAGCAAAGGACATGTGGAGATCCACAAACGTTCCTGTCCCACAGCAAGCAAGCTCAAGGCCAGCTTTGGCCCGCGCATTCTCGATGCGACGTGGGATATGCACCGCATCCTCTATTTCGACGCGACGATTGAGGTGGAAGGCATCGATAGAAAAGGCATCCTCCACGATGTGGCTGAGATCATCTCCAACAGGATGAATGTCAACATTCATAAGGTTGCATTCACGGCTGACCAGGGTATCTTCAGCGGACAGATAGAGCTTCGAGTGCACGACCGCGAGGACGTTAAGACCATCATCGGACGATTGAAGAAAGTTGATGACCTCAAAGAGGTGAGACAGATTCTATAAAGAAAAAGCGGTGAGGCAGATACTATAAAACAATAAAGAAGTTGACGACGGGCGGTCTCCAAAGACCGTCCGCAACGCTTTATATCAGGTCGAGATGTTTCTTGATGTCCTGTAACTCGGACAACGTGTCTTGCAACAAGGTGATGACCTCCGAACTCTTGTCTGCCCCGTCTCTGTTATTTTTCAAATATTCACGCGCAGCGGCAATCTTGAAGCCGCGCACCTTAATGAGATTATAGATAATTTTAAGATCTTCGATATTCTTCTCCGTGTACTGCCGCACGTTAGACTGCCCTGCGGTACGTGGCTTGACATGGGGAAACTCTTTCTCCCAAAAACGCAGCGTGCTCTCACTTACACCTATAATCTGTCCGACTTCACGGATGGAATAATACAGTTTCTTGTTCTTATTGCCTTCTGTTGCCATAATTTTATTCTTTCTGCTTGCAAAGGTAACGAAAAAACAAAGAATTTAGTAACTTTGCACGTGATTTTCATTTCATAGGAATATAATTAAAAATACTCTATACAGATGATGACAGCAAATGAAATCCGCGACTCGTATCTGAAGTTTTTCGAGTCAAAAGGACACGTCATCGTACCTTCTGCGCCTATCGTAGTGAAGGACGACCCCACACTGATGTTCACCAATGCCGGCATGAACCAGTGGAAAGATATTATTCTCGGTACCAAAGACCCGAACCCACGCCGTCGTACCGATTCGCAGAAATGTCTGCGCGTCAGTGGCAAGCACAACGACTTAGAGGAAGTGGGACGCGACTCTGCGCTCTCCCACCACACGATGTTTGAGATGCTCGGCAACTGGAGCTTCGGCGACTACTTCAAGGAGGGCGCCATCGACTATGCCTATGAGTATCTTGTCAATGTGCTGCACCTCGACCCCAAAGACCTCTATGTGACGGTATTCGAAGGTGATCCTTCTGAGAACATCGCACGCGACGATGAGGCTGCAGGCTACTGGGAGAAGCACTTCCCCAAGAACCACATCGTCAATGGCAACAAGCACGATAACTTCTGGGAGATGGGTGACACAGGTCCCTGCGGTCCCTGCTCGGAGATCCATATCGACTTCCGCCCGGAGGAAGAGAAGAAGAAAGTGCCCGGTGAGCTGCTCGTCAACAAAGATCATCCACAGGTCATCGAGATCTGGAACATCGTGTTCATGCAGTTCAACCGCAAGGCCGACGGTTCTTTGGAACCGCTGAAGATGCACGTCATCGATACCGGTCTCGGATTTGAGCGTCTCGTACGCCTGCTGCAAGGTAAGAACTCCAACTACGACACCGACATCTTCACACCTATCATCGAGGAGATCGAGCGTCTGTCTGGGCATAAATACCATCACACATTCCCCGAGGGTTCCAACGGTGAGGGTGTCAACGCTGAGGAGAAGGTGGACATCGCTATCCGCGTCGTCGCCGACCACCTGCGCGCCGTGGCTTTCGCCATTGCCGACGGTCAGTTGCCAAGCAACGCCAAGGCGGGGTACGTCATCCGCCGTATTCTGCGCCGTGCCGTACGTTATGCTTACACGTTCCTTGACCAGAAGGATCCCTTTATGTACAAGCTTGTACCGGTGCTCGTTGCTGAGATGGGTGGCGCTTATCCGGAGCTCAAGGCTCAGCAGGAGCTCATCACCAAGGTGATGAAGCAGGAGGAGGAGGCCTTCCTCCGCACCCTGGAGCGTGGCATCAACCTGCTCGCTGTCGACATGGACGAGCTGAAGGCTGCCGGGAAGAAGGAGCTCGAGGGCGAGAAGGCTTTCCGCCTCTTCGACACCTACGGTTTCCCACTCGACCTCACAGAGCTTATCTGCGGTGAGAATGGCTTCACGGTAGATGCCAAAGGCTTCGATGAGGAGATGACCAAGCAGAAAGAGCGTGCCCGTAACGCTGCCGCTGTGGAGAACGGCGACTGGGTCAACGTACACGAAGGCGAGCAGGAGTTTGTGGGCTATGACACCGACAACTGCGATGCGCATATCCTCCGCTACCGGAAGGTGACCCAGAAAAAGAATGTGTTCTATGAGGTCGTGCTCGACCAGACTCCGTTCTATGGAGAGATGGGTGGCCAGGTAGGAGACAAGGGTAAGTTGGTATTCCCCGATGAGACCATCGACGTCGTCGATACCAAGCGCGAGAACAACCAGAGCATTCACATCGTCAAGAAACTGCCCAAAGACATCACTGCTGACCTCCATGCCGAGGTGGATGTGGAGAAGCGTGAGGGCTCGGCTTGCAACCATACGGCTACGCACCTCCTCGACTATGCTTTGAAACAAGTCCTGGGCGAACAGACAGAACAGCGCGGCTCTTATGTTGATGACAACATTCTGCGCTTCGACTTCAACTATTTCCAGAAAGTGTCTCCTGAGCAGCTCCGTCAGGTGGAGCGCATCGTCAACAAGATGATCCGCGAAGACCTCCCGCTCGATGAGCATCGCGACACGCCTATCGAAGAAGCCAAGAAGCTCGGTGCCGTGGCGCTCTTCGGTGAGAAATACGGCGACAAGGTGCGTGTGGTACGCTTCGGTCCTTCCGCAGAGTTCTGCGGTGGTATCCACGTGAAGAGCACAGGCCACATCGGGTTCTTCAAGATCATCTCTGAGAGCAGTGTGGCTGCCGGCATCCGCCGTGTCGAGGCGCTCACCGGCAAGGCGGCTGAAGAGGCTATTTATGCTGTGGAAAATACGCTTGAGACGATCAAGGGTATGTTCAACAACGCCAAGGATCTGCAGAAGGCTATCCAGAAGTCTATCGAGGAGAATACCGGACTGAAGAAGCAGGTGGAGCAGTTCAACGCTCAGCTCGTTCAGCAGATGTGCGACCGTCTCGTAGCAAAAGCACAGGAGGAGAACGGTGTGAAGGTCGTCAAGGCCGTGGTACCGTTCGATGGTGCCAACGCCAAGGACCTCGTGTTCAAGATCCGCGAGCGCATACCCGAGCATCTTGTCTGTGTCATCGGCAGCAACGCCAACGACAAGCCTATGCTCTCCGTGATGTTCTCCGACGACATGGTGAAAGAGCACTCGCTCAACGCCGGCAAGATCGTGCGTGAGGCTGCCAAGCTCATCAAGGGTGGTGGCGGCGGCCAGCCTTATTTCGCTCAGGCTGGCGGCAAGGACCTCGACGGTCTTAACGCAGCCGTGGAAAAAGCAGTGTCAATGTGTAAATAAATGCAGATCGATATTACATGGCTCAGGAGCAACTTCCGTCATTTCAACAACCAATATTTTGACGGGAGGCTTCCTGAGCCTCGTTTTTTTATAGGGCGGTCGAAGACACAACTCGGCTCGCTCGCTTATACACGTGGCTTGATGTGGGGGCGGCAGCTCTTCAGCAAAGGCAACCCGACGAATGCCTTCACGCTCACGCTAAGCAATTTCTATGATCAGACGGAGTATCAGTTCCGCAACGTGTTGCTCCATGAGATGATTCACCTGAGCATCGCTGTGAGCGGTGTCAAGGACACGTCGCCTCATGGCGTAGTCTTTCGTGGAATGATGCAACGGCTCAATGGCGAAGGCTGGAATATCCAGGTGATGACGAAGATGGAAAGCGTAAAGAAAGCTTATACCGGGTCTGAGAACATCATCCGTCAATATCTCGTACTGGCTATTGAGATGACCAACGGTAAGCGCTTCCTTTCTTCGGTGAACCCAAGGTTTGCCCGGCAGATCAACACACGTCTCAAAAACGTCAGTGAAGTTGCCGCATGGCATTGGTACACCACCAACAACCGGTGGTTCGAAGACATGCCCAAGGTGAGATCGCTTCGAGGACGGCCCGTGGATGATGATACTTATGAACGAATGACGGAGACAATGACACCTTTGCAGACAAAAAATATTTGAATTTATTAGGATTTACCGATTAAAACTACTAACTTTGTATTCGAAATCCTACTGTGCATACAAGATTATCATAAAAGCGATATTTCAACAACCAATTTATATATTCAACAGCCAATATTTCAACCCATAAAAAAGATAGAGAACTATTTATGAAAGCAACCGAAGTAGTAGCTAAACTGCAGCAGCAGTTTCCCAATCAGCCGGAGTACATCCAGGCCGTGAGCCAGGTGCTCGGAACGATCGAAGATGAGTACAACAAGCATCCTGAGTTTGAGAAAGCCAACCTCATTGAGCGCTTGTGCATTCCCGATCGCGTCATCCAGTTCCGCGTCAACTGGATCGATGACAAGGGCAACGTGCGCACAAACATGGGATACCGTGTGCAGCACAACAACGCCATCGGCCCCTACAAGGGGGGACTGCGTTTCCACGCCTCTGTCAACGTCAGCATCCTGAAGTTCCTCGCTTTTGAGCAGGTGTTCAAGAACTCCCTCACCACGCTCCCGATGGGTGGTGCCAAGGGTGGCTCCGACTTCTCCCCGCGTGGCAAGTCGAATGGTGAGGTCATGCGTTTCTGCCAGGCTTTCATGCGCGAGTTGTGGAACTATATCGGCCCGGATGTGGATGTCCCCGCAGGCGACATCGGTGTCGGTGGCCGTGAGGTCGGTTACATGTTCGGTCAGTACAAAGCCCTCACCCATCAGTTCGTCGGCATCCTGACAGGTAAAGGCCAAGAGTTTGGCGGCTCCCTCATCCGTCCGGAAGCAACAGGCTACGGCAATGTCTACTTCCTCGAGAACATGCTCAAGACACGTGGCATAGACCTCGCGGGCAAGACCGTGCTCGTCTCTGGCGCAGGCAATGTAGCTCAATACACCATTGAGAAGCTCATCCAGCTCGGTGCCAAGCCGCTCACCTGCTCCGACTCTGACGGCTTCGTCTACGACCCCGATGGCATCGACGCCGACAAGCTTGCTTACATCATGGAACTGAAAAACATTGAGCGCGGCCGCATCAAGGAGTATGCGGAAGAATATCCCAATGCCCAGTATTTCCCCGGCGAGCGTCCCTGGGGCATTAAGGCCGACATCGCTACACCATGCGCTACCCAGAACGAGATCAACGGAGAGGATGCGCAGAAACTCATCAACAATGGCGTCATTGCCGTGAGTGAGGGGGCTAACATGCCGTCAACGCCCGACGCCGTGAAGATCTTCCAGGACAACAAGATTCTTTACTGCCCGGGTAAGGCCAGCAATGCCGGTGGCGTGGCTGTGTCAGGACTGGAGATGAGCCAGAACTCCGAGCGTCTGAAATGGACCCGCGAGGAGGTGGACAACTACCTGCACCGCATCATGAACGACATCCACGAGAACTGCGTGAAGTACGGTACCCAGCCCGATGGCTACATCAACTATGTCAAGGGTGCCAACGTTGCCGGCTTCCTCAAGGTTGCCAAGGCCATGATGGCACAGGGTGTAGGGATGTAACCCGTTCGTTTCGCTTGCATTGGCCGCCACTGAGGGCGGCCAACAAGCGCACGAGTTGAGCTTGAATCTATCCTATCAGCGGAAGGTCATTCCTCTGCACCATTATTCTTCTCTAAAGCCGGCATGCTTTAACCATTCTACCACAAGAACCTAAATTTCCAGATCCAGACATAATGCAAGAAACGCTGCCAATGGCTGGAAGTGGATATACAAATTCGGATGACGACAGCGGTGGCGGACTCGCAAAGAAAAGTTTTAGCAATACAAACGATTCAACAGATGATCAGTATTTGATAAAGTACTATCAGACTCTGGGGGACAATCAATAATCACGGGCTTGCCATTGCGCTACATATGCGTCACGATAAAATATTTCCAAGGATTTGCTTGTGTTCTCCAACTTTTTATACTATCTTTGTCCATGAAGAATAATTGTTGGACATAAACCGTGCCGTATTATGATCATTCATGTAGCAAACCCCATCTATGACTCCGTCTTCAAATATCTGATGGAAGACGAACGCATCGCCCGCACCATTCTCTCTGCGTTGCTGAAGAAAGAGGTTGTGGAAGTGCAGATACGCCGTAACGAGTACACCAATGGCTTTCGGGACAATATCTCCATGTTCCGCATCGACTTCGGGGCTTGTATCCGCGAGGCCGACGGGTCACTGCGCTTGAAACTCATCGAACTGCAAAAGACATGGTTAGACACGGAGACCTTACGCTTTAGGCAGTATCTCGGCGCTCAGTATGCCAACAAAGAGAACATGGTGCACGAGGAAATGCGGCCACCCTATGGCATTCCGATGGTTGCCGTATATATTCTCGGGCATAGGGTCGGAAATATAAACGTGCCCGTGCTTTATGTCAACCACAAGTCTTATGATTACGACGGCCACGAGGTAACCCAAGGCCTTCCCGACCCCTTTGTCGACAGTCTCGTCCATGACAGCATCATCGTACAGATCCCCCTCCTGCACGGGCAGATCAACAACAGACTGTTCAAGGTGCTCAGCGTGTTTGACCAAACCAACAAAGAGAAGGACAACCGACAGCTTGTAGAACTGGACGAGGCCAACTATCAGGACGATGCCGACATGCAGTACATCCTCCATAGACTGATTATGGCATCAGTAGATGCCCAGCTCCGTCAGGACATGAATGTGGAGGATGAGTATTTCCAGGCGATAGAGGACCGCGATACAGCCATCATGAGCCGTGACAAGATGATCAAGGAGAAAGATCAGCAACTCTCGCAGAAAGATCAGCAAATATCACAGCAGAATCAGCAACTCTCGCAGAAAGACCAGCAACTCTCGCAGAAAGATCAGCAATTATCGCAGCAAAGTCAGCAATTGAATCGAATACGAGAGAAGTTGCGCAAGCAGGGATTGTCGGAAGACGAGATTGCGGAGATGTTTGGGAAATAAGAGGAACGTTGTGAACCGATAAGCAGTGATGAGCAGAATAAATAGGTTGAAATGTTTCTTCTTCAGAACGTTGCCCAAGAACGACAATGGCAACTGGCTACAGGCAGGACTGATAGCCGGTGTCATCGTTTTCTTCCTTCTTTTCTTTCTCAGGCCCTTTGGTCTGGGTCAGTTTGAAGGAAACATCTTTTTCGTGGCACTCTGCTTCTCCATGCTGTCCGTAGCCGTGACATGGTGCTATGGTGCGTGTGTATTCAAACCCTGGGTGCGTCGTATCAAGACGTGGCGGGTGTGGCATGAGTGCGCTGCTATTCTGTTGCTATTATGCTGTGTTAGCTTAGGCAACAGCATACTCAGCATCCTCTGGTTTCCCAACCCTGTTTCTCTCCAGCTTTTCCTGGCCTATCTCTATGTCACCCTTCTCTTCGGCATTCCCATCACGCTCACCATCGTAGCCTTGGAATATCAGCGGCGGTTGCGCACACGTCTGGCTGAACTGCTGCCTAAGGACACCGACGCGCAAGCCGAAGAGACGGTGACCTTTCACGACACGTCGGTACGTGGCAACGACCTCACACTCCCCCTGCCCGACTTTCTCTACGCCGAAGCACAGAAAAACTGCGTTGACATCTACTTCCTACGCGAAGGTCATGTCGAGCACCAACAATTGCGCACCACGCTGGCCTCCGTTCTTGCCGATGCCAACGAGAAGAGCATCTTTCAATGCCACCGCTCGTTCATCGTCAACCTCAGCAACATCCGATCCGCTCATGGCAACTCCAACGGCTACCAACTCACCGTGGGCGACGATCACCACACAGTGCCCGTATCGCGAAGCTATGTAAAGACCTTGCGCTCGTTTGTCGGATAAAGCCTAAGCACTCAGCAACTCTTTCCCAAACTGATGTAAAGCTTCACGATATACCTGCAAGCTGTTCAGCACTTTTCTGCTTAGTCATTCGTCCCAAATCCTTGCATTTCGTCCAGGCACATAGGCGTATATCCCCGTAGTTAGCTGTCTGTCCCACAAATTTGCAGCGATGCGTTTCATGTACTAACTTTGCCGGCATGAAACGCAACATGCTCATACTCCTTCTACTGCTGTCAGGCCATTGCCTCGGCTATGCACAGCAAGTTGTATCGGGTACGGTGACCGATGGTCGCCATCCGATAGCCGGCGCCAACGTCTTTGTCAAAGGTACGACAGACGGCTGCCTCACCGACTCGCTCGGACACTTCTCCTTTTCAACGTTGAAAGCCGACAGCGCACAGCTGATGGTCACCTGCATAGGGTATGACAACGCGGAACGGGATTGGCAAAAAGGCCAAGGGCCGCTCGCCATCCGGCTATATGAGCGCACAACCACCATCGATGAGGTCGTCGTCACCGGCAGCACCTTCCAGTTCGGTCAGGCTAATGGCGTGAAACAGCTGGGAGCCCTCGACGTGGTGCTCGACGGTGGCAGTTGCGGTGACATCGTGGCAGCACTGCAGAGTCTGCCGGGCACACAGAAGGTTGGCGAGGATGGGAAACTCT
>Ga0256406_1003290_pt1 | contig 20333 bp, 15 predicted proteins | sample RumenRJG_03DNA_FD_185986 | JGI IMG/M metagenome (GOLD analysis project Ga0256406, IMG submission 185986) | Bovine rumen microbial communities from Lethbridge, Alberta, Canada - RJG_03 | ecosystem: Host-associated > Mammals > Digestive system > Stomach > Rumen | place: Canada: Alberta | collected... | reverse complement strand
ATCCTAACATCAATCCCCTTAGAATCAAATTACTGACTCTAGTATAGGGGAACTTGTTTCAGAGTGGCTCACTTTTTCATGAGCATTTAGATCTTAAATGGCTCACTTTTATATTAGCATTCACAATCTCCGAGAGTGCTGTCGCTAGATTTGTCATCTAAAATAATGGGCTCATCAAGCGATACTGATGGTACGATGTAGAATTCACAATCCAGGCAGTGGGTATCACAAAGCCACCAGTTGCTGCGCAAGCAGAAGCATTCTCCGCGATACTGCATGCGCTTACTTTGGATTTGCTTGAATCCGCAGAAGCTGAACCATCCGTAGAGACAGAAAGACGGCCGGGACAGTGTTTTTGAAGTCACTATCTCGGCCGTCTATGCAGTTCTGCGGATCATTGATTTACGTGTTACTCACTTGTTTGTCGCTTACACGGCTTTCTGAAAACTATTGACCTCATCCGGTCTTCGTCGGTCCATTTCTTGGAAAACGGGTTATCACCAATCCCAGCTAGCTTTCGGTCGGCCACAGTCTGCTGGTTGCCGAGCCTGTTTGCAGTGACATAGTATTTTCTGTGGTACACTCAGTGGACGCACTCGTGGGCGATGGTATTTCTCTTGGTTCCGAAGTTCCGAGCTGAGATGAGCCTCCAGAATGGTTAGATGCAGCTGATCCCTGGCGATGTACTCGATAGGGACGGGCATCGGATTTTCCAGCGCCTCTTTGCAGTAAAGTGAGAGAAAATCAGCAGCCCGATTATCAAATTCAGACTTGTACATATTAGGAACAAGGCTGCTGAGAAATACGTTATTTACCATACGATAGGATCACTCCTTCTTTCCAATCGCGTCATAGACCTGCTTCCAGAAATCATCTCCGAGGCCTTTGTCGTTAGCTTTCCGGAGTGCTGCGCGGACATGAGGCAAATTCTCATCCATGATGTATTCAGGAAGATCGGGAGCAGCTTCATTTCTATCCCGTCCGGCAAGGTCGAACCTCTTTGCCTGCTCTTTCGGGAGAGAGGTGAAGCACATCGGAAATTTTCAGAAGCATGGATATTTCAGGCGGATTCCTGCGTCCCTTGACAATGTCAGACAGATAGGTGGGCGTTGCGCCCATTGCCTTGGCGATATCCTTCAGCAGGATGTCTCCACCATCAGGGCCGCACCCTCGACGCTTTTCGTCGATAAACTTTCCAAATTCACCAGCCATAATGATTCTCCTTTCAAATGGTAGATTAGCTACTTCGCTAATCTGCGTATTAATATACCAGAAAGAACCATGTCAAGAAGACAGAAAATCGCACTGTATTTTCATACAGCGCGACAAAAAGGTTAGTCCAAATAGATGAAGGATTGTGGAACATGGTCAATCTCGTAGTCCGATAGCTCCTTTGGAGGGTCGTAGACGACTACGTTTTTCAGTTTGTAGGCCACGGCGTTGTGATAGCCGTGGTAGTACTTGCGGTAAGTGACTCTGGTTATACCGGCAGCTTTTTTGGCCAGCTCCCAGATTTTAGAAGGGCTTCCTTCTATGATGTCCTCAATCTCAGCTTCTCCGACGACCTTGCTTTCGGGAGCCGTGGAGTAGAAAACTATTTTATTGACGCCGGTTTTACATCGGCGTTTTCGGAATTCGTATTCCTTTTGTCCATCAAGAATGACCTTAGCGTATTCTGGCTTAATCGATAATAACATTGTCGACATCAAGATTTCCCTCCCGTAGAATTTTCTCGAATTGACTTCTTGTGTATCGGAAATTCATAGGGTGGGTTCCCGGCCAAAGACCATTATCTTTAAGCCATCTCCAATTGACATTATTACCTGCGCCAAAATATCCGCAGTAAAGAAGTTCTATTACCGTAAGATTCTTTTCGTTGTCGTATTGATTCTTGAGTTCAAACTCAGAATAGACAGATTTATTTCCGACGAAATGAAGAAACTCATCGAACGAATGCAAGAATTGGCCTTGCGTTTTTATTCTTTCCACACGAGTTGCGATGCAGTATGACGTAATAACTGACTTATATCCGGGCCTGCCATCGTCGCCGGTATATTTGCGATAAATCAGGACAGGGTCACCAGCTTTGAAGGCAAGACTGTACGGGCTACCGATGTAGACTTTTTTAAGGCCGTTAGCAACATTGATATCGACATGTTCTTGGAGCGTGTTTGCCAGTTCAGAATAGGCAAACATGGTATCGTGATACTCCATGTTAATAGCTAAGCATCCAGCATGATCCATTCTTCCGTCGATGAAAGGAAACGCTTTGCAAGGATCACTGAAATCCAAATCCCGTCGGTCCTTGATATAGACGCGTTCACCGTTGAGATTGTCGCCGACATAGTTGAATCCATACTTTTCAAGCAGGAAGATCAGACTGGCATGTTTTTCAAAGGCAGTCACGTAGATCTCATTAACACCTTGATCCCTCCAGTCCCACAAAGTTAATCCAAGGGCACCTTCACCGATTCTTTGATGTTGAAACCGTTCATCAATTTTAATGGTTGTGATTTTAAGACGCGAATCGTACGGAAGTACACGCCCATTAGAAAGTTTGATCTCCTCAGCTTCACCGGGCTTTAGATTAACGAAAGCACCGACACCCTGTTCATCCTCAAAGACGAGGGCCTCTTTTCCTTCTGCTGCCTTCTTGGCGAACCACTTTGTGAATTCAGTACTGGTTGCACTTCCGGGATAATCTCGTTTTAAGGAGTCGAAAAACGGATCGTTAATATTGATGTCCGAGAATCGTTTGTGAATGAATTTACCTGCCATATGATTTCCTCCTTATAGGGAGCTCAGGAAGTCAATCGCCGACTCGAGATCAGCTGCGCCGGTCGAGATGAACAGCTTCGCATTCAGCAACTCGGCGACCTCCTTGGCGTATTGTTTTTCCATGTTTTGGAACTGTTCTACATACTCAGGTGTCTCATCGATCCCGTCGCGTGTCTTGCGGCGTTCGACGATGACTTCCGGCTTCTCAGTCAATAATACGATGGCTTCTGGCGTGAGCGTGGTGAACGTCTCAAGCGAGATCCGTTCCGGTTTGCCAGTGCTCTTGTTGATGAGGCAGAAGTGCCCTTCAAGGATGAAATCGGTACCGCTTTCGCGCAGCTCTTGCACGGCGGCGAGTAGATACTGCTGGTTTTCCTCTATGTCGGCGACCAGCTTGTCACTACTGAAACCGGCATTACGTGCCTTGGCAATCAGATCACTTGCCGAATACGTCTCGATACCCAGTTCCTTTTTTACAAGGCCACAGAAGTAGCCTTTGCCGACCGCATGAATGCCACTGATAAAGATCATAGGACCACCTCCTAAGTGTTCTACATGGCTAAGAAAGATAGATTAAGTACAGTATATCAAAAACTTGTATATAAATCAAGAATTCAGCGGAAAAAATCATGCGAACACTCGATTAAATCTTGATTTTGCATCGAAGAATGTGTATAATAGGCTTACAAGTCTGATTTTGGCTGAAAGCGAGGTAAGCGTCATGGTCATTAGCTATAAAAAATTGTGGAAACTATTGATAGATCGCGATATGAAAAAGAAGGACTTACAGAAGGCTGCCGGGATCAGTTCGGCGTCAATAACCAAACTTGGAAAAAATGAAAATGTGAATACAGAGATCATAGAAAAGATATGTATTGCCTTGGATTGTGATGTCAGCGACATAATGGAAATGACGAATGAAAAGGCAAAATGAGAAAGGCAGAATGAGAAAGGCAGAATGAAATGGGAGAGATTATTAAATACGGAAATCTCCAAAGGCAAAAGGACACCATTTCTGATCATTCCCGATTGCTTGTTTACTGGTGGACACGAATAAGAGAGCTGTCTTCAAAGCCGATATCTGTTAGCAAACCGCTTTCGGAAAAACTGCGGGACGTATCGCCGGGGAAAAGGACAATGAGGCTTGCATCTTGTTTTCAAAGCGTGCTCGCACAGTATCCGGACAACGTGGTCATCAAAGATATCGACGTGATGTTCAACCCGGCCTATCAGGTCGACGTTTTGAAGATTCTCATCGAGGCCCGGAAAAGCAAACCGTACAGCGTAATCTGGCCGGGACGATATGAAAATGGAACGCTTTATTACAGCGAGCAGGGGTACCAGGACTATAAAGCATATGAAGTAAAGAACTATGACATCACCTGTGTCATTTAAGGAGGAAACGCCAATATGAAGTATTCAGAGCTAATCAGCTTCAAGCCAATCGAATCGACGATACAGCTTGTTGAGGGCACAAAAACACAAAGCGGAGTCAAGGAACTCGTGCAGACCTATGTCATGTCGGACAGCATGGCGGAAAGTCTGCAGGCTCCCGTTATCGACCAGCTCCAGATGGACGAGGTAGTCGACAACAAAGGCGTTTTCATCGTAGGTAATTATGGTACCGGTAAATCTCACCTGATGAGTGTGATTTCTGCTGTGGCCAATGACGCAGGCAATCTCCCATATTTACAGAACCAGAACTTTGCAAAGCGCATGGAGCCTGTTGCAGGCAAATTCGAGATTCTACGGTTGGAAATTGGTGGAGTGACCATGACGCTCTACGATATTCTCTTTGACTACATTGAAGAGGATTTCCAGTGTCGTGGCATTGACTTCAAGAAACCAGACTATTCGACGGTTCGCGACAACAAGAAAGTCATCCGTCAGATGATGGAAGCCTTTAATTCCAAATACCCGGACAAGGGATATCTGATCGTCGTAGACGAGTTCCTGGCCTACCTTACATCCAGAGACGAGCGCCAGCTGGTTCTTGACCTGGAAGTGTTGCGTGCTTTCGGAGAAATGTGCTCCAAGAGCAATCTCCGTATCATTCTTGGCATTCAGGAGAAAATCTTCGACAATCCAAAATTCAGCTTCGTCTCTGAAACGCTGAAACACGTCAGCGATCGTTTTACACAGATGGAGATTACGAAGGAAGATACGGAGTACGTTGTTTCAGAAAGGATCTTGAAGAAGAATCCGGAACAGAAGGCTCTGATCCGGAATCACCTCGAGAAGTTCTCCAGCCTTTACAGCGGCATGTCTACCCGCATGGATGAATTTGTGGATCTGTTTCCGATTCACCCTGCTTATATTGATGTATTCAATAAAGTCTATCTTGTGGAGAACCGCCATATCTTGAAAAACATCTCCAGAGTCATTCGCGATATCTTTGACAAAGACGTACCGGAAGATGCACCTGGAATCTATTCCTTCGATACCTATTGGCCCGCCATCAAGGGAAATGGGCTTCTGAAGAGCGACGTTACAATCAGCAAGGTCGTTAATGCCAGCACACAGCTGGAGGAGATCATCAATCGCTCCTTCCCGCACAAGGTCTATAAACCATTGGCAATTCAGATCATCTACGCACTTAGCGTGCACAGACTAACGACAAACGGCCTCGATGTGCAGTTCGGACTGACGGCAGAAAACCTGAAAGATGACCTCTGCCTCTATCTGGACTCCATGCCGGAAAACGATGCAGACTTTCTCCTTGGCGTTGTCAATACAACACTCAAGAATATCATGACAACGGTCTCTGGACAGTTCATTATCCATAATGATGCCAACAATCAGTACTATATCGATGTCGATAAAATCGTTGACTACGATGAAAAGATCAACCAGAAGGCATCACTGCTGGCTCCAGCAGAACTGAACCGATACTTCTACACGGTTGTCTATAACTGCCTTGAATGGGACGCGAAAGAATACGTCACGAATTTTAAGATTTACGAATACGATTTGAACTGGGAAAGCCACAATATCTTTCGGGAAGGTTATCTCTTCATGGGACTTCCGGGAGAGCGCAGCACTGCCCAGCCGGAGCGCGATTTCTATATTCACATCATGCCGCCCTATGACAACGATAATGTGGATATTGCTAATCTCCCGGACGAGGTATACTTTTTCTTCCGCTCTGCGGATGAGTTCAAGAAGAATCTTGAACTTTATGCTGCTGCAAATCAGCTGGCTGAAATTAGCGAAGGAAAAGATAAGGAAGCATATTTGAAAAAGGCGAAGATGTTCAACCGCCAGCTTATAAAATATCTGAGCGACAACAAGAACACTTGCTTCAATGTGACCTACAAGGCTCAGATGAGGAAGCTGATCGAAGTCCTCAAGGGTAAGTCCAGACCAGATCTGACATTCAAGGACACGATCGACCTTGCGGCTTCGATCTGCCTTGACGAGTACTTCAATAACAAATATAAGGATTACCCGGTTATGAAGACCAGAGTCACCCGCAAGAACATGGCGGGGCTGGCACGGGATTCCTTTGACTATTTTGCAGGCCGGAAGACGCAGCAGGCGAAGATGATGCTGGAGAGCTTTGGTGTACTCGAGGATGATAAGATAAAACCGGAAAACTCAAAGTACGCCAGATATTATATCGATCGCCTGCAGGAGCTGCCGCCGCAGGGCGTGCTGAACTATACAGACCTGTTTGAAGAACAATTCATGGGTGTGTATATCGACAAGCAATTTAAGATCAGCTACTTGTTTACACCAATCATCTTCCTGTCGCTTGTCTACACGGGATATGCGGTCATTACGCTGAACAATGGCAAGACGATAACGGCATCCAACCTTGATGAGATTCCAAATACAAATGCGCATGATCTGTACGAATTCAAGTACATCTCCTGTCCGGCAAAGATGGCTCTGGCGGAGCTCAAGAAGATGTTCGAGGTGCTTGAACTCAATCCTGCGCTCCTGGATCTGCCGAAGGACAGAGACAATGGCATCAAGCAGCTCATTCAGGCCGCACAGAAGCTCTGCCATGATGCGGTTCTCGGAACGAGAAAACTTTCTGACGGCTTCGAGCTGTGGGGAGAGCCGCTCGCGGATTCGCAGATGAAGGCGAGGATGCAGGGCGCTTGCGACAAGGTCACAGAGGAATTCAGCAACTACTCAGCGAAGTTTAACACCTTCGCAAAACTGAATAATTTCCGCCACACAATGGATGAAATTCAGGAAATTGAAAAGCAGATCTGGACATTGCGCCGTATTCCGGAGTATCTCAAATTCAAGAGCGAATGCGGAGATCTCGTCAGCTACATTGCAAGTGTCCAGAATTTCGATATTGACGAACTGAAAGCTTCTATCGAGGACGCACGTGCAGCTTTCCGTACAGCCAGAGACAGTATTGCTGAAGGCACCAGTGGAACGGATGCGGCCTGCGCCGTGAAGGATGCGCTAGAGCCGGTTCAGCAGCAGTACATCAATCTCTACTACGATGCGCATTCGAAAAAACGCCTTGGCATTGAGGACGCACAGCGCAAAGTCAAGATTCAGGGGAGTCTTGCGCTCAAGAATCTCCGGAAACTGCATAGCATCACAATCCTGCCCGGTGCGAATCTGTCTGACCTCGAAACCTCGATGGCGAACATCAAGGACTGCTATGAGCTGACACCGAACGAACTGAAAAAGAATCCGATCTGCCCGCATTGCAATTTCAATATGAGCATCCATGAGAGAAATGTGCATGGACTGCTGGATCAGATCGACGACGGCATTGATGAGCTGACACAGGAATGGACAAAGAAGCTGTTGGAGACCGTCACTGATCCGCTCGTGCTCGCACAGAAGCAGTACCTGAATGACGACCAGCAGAAAGTCATCGACGACTTCGTATCTACCAAGGAACTGCCGGAGCGTGTGGACGATTTCTTTGTAGAGAGTATTACCGCGCTTCTAAAAGGATTCGAGCCGGTGGTCATCGATGCGGAAACGCTGGTGGAAAAGCTCGAACAGCTGCAGCCGCTCAGTGAAGATAACTTCCGGAAGAGGCTGAATGACATCATCGCTTCCTACACAAAAGGCAAGGACGAAAGCAAGCTGCGTATCGTCGTAAAGCGTAAGGAGAATTAAAACTATGGAAAAGAGAAAACTGACCAAGGAGGACCTCGACAAGGTCCGTGATATAGAAGGTTTTCCAATCGGCTCAGACGAGGACATCATTGCCCTCTCCGACGCGCCGTACTATACGGCCTGTCCAAATCCATTTATCAAGGAATTTATTAAAGAAAACGGAACGCCGTATAACGAGGAGATGGATAATTATCACTGCGAACCATATACCGAAGACATTAGCGAAGGGAAGCATGATCCTCTGTATATGATTCATAGCTATCATACGAAAGTCCCATACAAGGCAATCATGAGATATATCTTACATTATACAAAACCAGGAGACATTGTTTTTGATGGATTCTGTGGGACAGGAATGACGGGGGTTGCTGCGCAATTATGTTCTGATCGTTCGACTTGTATAAGTATCGGAGAAATAGCTGAAGATAATATAGGTAGTAGAAATGCGGTGCTTATCGATCTTTCCCCTGAGGCAACATTTATCGCATATAATTACAATAGAAAAATCGATGTTTTTAAATTAAAGCAGGAAGCAGATCTTGTCCTTTCAAAATGTCATAAGGAATGCGATTGGGTATATGAAACGAATTCAAATGATATTGGGATTGGAAAGGGTATCATTAATTATACAATCTGGTCGGAGGTTTATATTTGTCCCCATTGTGGAAGAGAGTTTTCATATTGGGATGCGGCAGTAGAAAAGGATATAGAAAAATCAATAAAGAAACCAAAGTGTCCATACTGTGGTGCTTTTATAAAAAGAGAGAACTGCAATAAAGCGATGATTCCCATTTATGATGAGCAAAATCATGAAACCACAATGCAAAGCAAATGTATTCCGATCCAAATTAAGTATACTTTTGCAGGAAAACGATTCACTAAGACTCCTGATAAACAGGACTTGAAGCTGATTTCAAGAATAGATAAAATGGATATTAAAAATTGGTATCCTTCTACACTGATGATGCATAAGGGTAAAGAATGGGGAGATCTATGGAGGGCTGGTTACCATATCGGAATTACTCGTGTTAATCATTTTTATACTAAAAGAAATTTGTATGTTCTTGCAAAATGTTATGAGTTTATCAACCAAATTAAAGATAAAAATATTAGAAATGCATTAATGTTCTGGATGTCGTCAATCTATTCGAGGTCTCATAAGCTTAACCGATATATGCCTGATCACCACAGGCATGTTGGCCCGCTTTCTGGAACGCTTTATATACCTTATTTTCAAGCTGAAATTAATATTATTCAGTTATTGGAAAATAAATTGGATTCATTGATGAATCTTTCCCAAATATCTGGTAACTCTCTTGTGAGCACACAATCATCGGGAGATTTATGTAACGTACCCGATAAATCAATTGATTATATTTTCATTGATCCTCCGTTTGGAGACAACTTGCCTTATTCAGAGTTAAACTTTATTCAAGAATCTTGGTTGAAATGTTTTACTAACAATAAGAAAGAAGCAATAATTAATGCTTTTCAGGGGAAAAGACTAGTTGAATATCAACGAATAATGGAGGGGTGTTTTAAAGAATTTTATAGGATATTAAAACCAAATCGCTGGATAACTGTAGAATTTCATAATTCAAAAAATGCTGTATGGAATTCAATCCAAGAAGCACTACAAAGTGCAGGGTTTGTTATTGCCTTTGTAAGGACATTGGACAAACAAAAGGGCACTACAAAGCAGTTGAGCTATAGCATGGCTGTAAAACAAGATCTTGTCATTTCTGCTTACAAGCCGACTGATATTTTGATTAGAGAATTAAATGAACAGGCAGGTGATGTGGCAACGGCCTGGTCCTTTATCCGTCAGTACCTTGCAAATCTGCCTGTGGTAGTTGATGCGAATCATAATGGGAAGATTGACATCATCCCGGAGCGGCAGGCCTACTTGCTTTTTGACCGCATGGTTGCCTACCATATCATGAACGGTATTCCGGTGCCAATCGATGCGACAGATTTCTACAAGGGACTCGATGAGAAGTTCCTGAAGCGCGATGGCATGTATTTCCTGCCGGATCAGGTGAACGAGTACGATACAGCCCGCATCAAGATGGACGTCGAGCCGATCCAGCTCGAGCTGTTCGTTTCAAACGAGAAGTCTGCTATCGCATGGCTTTATCAGCAACTCGACACACCGCAGACGTATGCGGAACTCCAGCCGAAGTTCATGCAGGAAGTGAAGTCTGTCGATCGCTATGAAGATATGCCGGAGCTGTCCGTCATGCTGGACGAGAACTTCATTCAGGATGATAAGGGTCGCTGGTATATTCCGGATCGCACAAAGGAAGGAGACGTCGCCAAGCTCCGGGAGAAGAATCTCTGGAAGGAATTCGAGAGTTACATGAACAGCAAAGGAAAACTGAAGCTGTTCCGCTCCGAGGCAATCCGGGTAGGTTTCTCAAGGCTCTGGAAGGACAAGAATTATCAGGCCATTGTCGATATGGCGGAGCGTCTGCCGGAGCAGACCATTCAGGAAGACGATAAGCTGCTGATGTACTACGACATCAGCCTGAGCCGTGTGCAGTAAGGCTTTGCACTGCACATTTTTGGAGGTGGCAATGCATGCTGAAGGCAGGTGAATTCGCCTTTGACAGGAATACGGGAAAAAGCGTACAGGTTCTTGAACGACTCGAAGTGTGGGGGGACGTGTCCTATCGCGTCTTTGATCCGTCGAATGGAACTGTCTATAAGGTGATGGCGGACAGCCTGAGCGATTCGTCCGGCTCGAATACTTACGACGAGAATTATCTGCGCTATGTCACGCTGCTGTCAAAGATTAAAAACGAAACCGCAGGAGGACTCCTGACTTCTCTTGCCAGTGGTGTCATCCCGCTGCCTCATCAGCTGCATGTTCTGAATCGGGTGATGTCCACGAACAACATTCGCTATATTCTGGTGGATGAGGTCGGTCTCGGAAAAACAATCGAGGCTGGCATGGTCATCAAGGAACTGAAAGCAAGAGGACTGGTCAGGCGGACGCTTGTGGTCTGCCCGACTGGTCTTGTAACGCAGTGGTCTGCGGAAATGCAGGAAAAATTCCACGAGAAGTTTCAAGTGATTCTCCCGTCGGACTACGATACGATTCGCAGGCTTACGGATAGCGATGATGTCTATGGGCAATACGATCAAGTCATCTCACCGATGGATTCCATCAAACCGCTCGAAAAACATGCCGGATGGACAGAGGAACGCGTAGAGCAATATAACCAGGAGCGCATTTATTCCATCATCAACAGCGGCTGGGATCTGATCATTGTTGATGAAGCACACCGCGTTGCCGGTTCTTCTGGCGAAGTGGCTCGATATAAGCTCGGCTATCTGCTTTCACAGGCAAGCCCATATCTGCTTCTTCTGACAGCAACACCGCACAACGGTAAGACTGAGCCGTTCCTGCGGCTGGTTCGTCTACTCGACGAGGATGCTTTTCCAAATGCGAAATCTGTGGTCAAGGAGCAGGTCGCTCCGTTCCTCATTCGTACGGAAAAACGAGAAGCCATAGACAACAATGGAAATTTGCTGTTTAAGAACAGCGTCACACATCTGGTCGAGCTGACCTGGGACGAACGGCATACTTATCAGCGACAGCTCTATGAGATGGTCACGTCCTACGTTTCGAAGACCTATAACAAGACGCTCCGGAATCGTAAGAAAAACATGTGCCTGATTTTCTTGCTGATCATCATGCAGCGCATGGTGACAAGCAGCACGGCAGCAATTCGTCAGAGCCTTGAAAGACAGCTTGAAATCGTGAAAACCCAGAATACCAAACTGGGATCTCTTACCGAGGAGGATTTGGCGGAACTTGATATCGAAGACGGTGTCGAGGATGCTCTTCAGGCAATGTCCCTTGACATGGAAGAAGAAATCAGCGAGCTGGAGAATATCATCGCGGTTGCCAAGCAGGCAGAGTCCCAGCACCCGGATGTAAAAGTCGAAGCGCTGGAGAACACGATAGATGCTCTCCTGAACGCAGATCGAAACCAGAAAATCATCATCTTTACGGAATTTGTGGCCACGCAGGAATATCTCCAGCGGTTGCTGACTTCAATGGGATATACAGTGACAATCCTGAATGGCCGAATGAGCATTGAAGAACGCAACGATGCGCTCCGGGAATTCCGGGACAACACGAACATCTTTATTTCTACCGACGCCGGTGGCGAAGGCCTGAACCTGCAGTTCTCGAATATCATCATCAATTACGATCTGCCGTGGAATCCGATGAAGATCGAACAGCGCTGCGGTCGTGTGGATCGTATCGGGCAAACGCGAGATGTGCAGATTTTCAATTTTATCGTAACAGACACGATTGAAAACCGTGTGCGGGAGGTGCTGGAAGAAAAGCTCTCTGTGATACTCAAAGAAATGGGGGTCGATAAGTATTCCGATGTCCTCGATAGCGAAGTCGCAGAGGTCGATTTTACCGACGTCTATATGCGTTCGATCAGCAGGCTGCATAGAAAATCCGATGAGAATCTGTATCCGGTAGAATCGGAGCTGCGGCAGGAGCTGAAAAACGCGCAGAAATACAAGAGCCTGCTTCATGAAGACAAAGACCTGACGAAGCTCGTCGGGAAGGAATCGAACTTTGATGTAGATTCCGCTCTGCGCCAGATGCTCTCCTATTATGATGCATGGCAGGGACTGGCCCCGCGGCTCATTATGGATATCAGTATCAATGACGAGAGCATTACGCGGCATCTCAATGCAGACGTGATTCAGGATCGATTCTCTCCGATATTGTCGGTTTCGATTCAGGATTTTCCGAACGAGGAAGGCTACTTCATGCTTTGGGATTTGTCTGTAACCGATGAAGAAATGGACCAGAGGATACTTCCCGTATTTGTCAATAAAGATTTTGTGCTGCGGCCAATGCCCGGGCAGCGGATTATGGATATGTTTCTCGACGGAACGTCACGACTTTCTGTCCATTCCGTACCGAACTTAAATGGAGGCGAGTATCAGCAGCTCGAAAAATTGAGCACAGAATTTGCGTACGATTCGTTTCTTGAATTAAAGGATCAGCAGCTAAAAAGAAATAAGGAAAGCTACGATAAGTACATGTACGCCCTGAAACTGCGGACAGAAGCGACAGAGCATGTGGGCATAGACAACATCAGAAAATCCCGGATGCAGCGGCTGGAAAAAGAAAAAGAAACCGTAGAGGAGCGATATAGAAAAGGACAAGAGGTCTATCCGGAATTCAGGCTGTGCCTGCTTGTCAGATTGGAGGCGTGATGATGTTCGGACAATATGTATATGAAAAAACTTACGCTTCCAACACTTCACGCATGCTTCTCATCGATGAAGACGGCCTCGAAGAAAAGACGCACTATGCAGATGAGTTTGAGCACAGAGGTTTCCAGATCATTCACTATAAAGATGATCTGAGCTTCAGGATTGAGTGGGAAGACGATTTCAAAGGCGGCCAGGATAAGTACCTGATTCTCGCAGCGCCAAAGGTTTATATACCATATGATGTTCTGAAGGCTTGTGGCTCTTACATATTTCATATTTCTTCGATGAATCTCTTCCCGCGTCTGCAGACGCAGTGCATCCGGGAAAAATCCGACATGAACTTCGACCTTCTCTGCATGGCGTATAAAGGCCTCTATGACGATTGCTGCACGTATGAAAAGACGAAAGACTTCATAAACGATGTCGTATACGGTAAAGACAATGTTCGCAAATACGTGAACCAGCGGATCAAAGATGTTTCTGTTCTGGCAGAAAAGGCTCAGAGCTATAGGGATTGGATTAAGGTTGCAGAGGCAAAATCTGAAATTGATGTCTTCAGCGCAGCTTACGGGATCGGCATGAATGCCGAATTCGTGCAGGAACCGTTCTTGAGATTCATACTTGAGAGCTTCGGCAAGCTTTCAGGAAAGATTATTTCAGATCGCAAAACGCCGGTGCTCGTCAAGGGCGCGATGGATTACATGCATAATCACAGCGGCAAGTTCGTGATCATTGTCATGGACGGAATGTCGGAGTTCGACTGGACCATATTGTCGCGAAGCTTCGGAGACATAAAGTACGAACGATCTGCGGCTTTTGCCATGATTCCGACGATCACATCACTTTCTCGGCAGAGCCTTGTCTCCGGCAAATACCCAATTCAGCTTTTGAACCCGTGGAGTACCAGCAAGGAGGGTAAGGAATTCACCGATTGCGCTATAAGCTTTGGCCTGCGTAAAGAGCAGGTTGAATATCATCGAGGATACGATGCCGACTTTGGGCCGACGATTCGGTGTGGTTGCGTCATCATCAATGACATAGATGATATGGTTCATGGTCAACAGCAGGGTCGCTCTGGCATGTATCGTGATGTGGAATACCTGTCCAGTACCGGAAAGCTCGCGACACTTGTCCGGAAACTACTCAGTAATGGTTTTGATATCTATATATCAGCTGATCACGGTAATACTCCATGCGTCGGTCAGGGGAAACTGATGAAGCTTGGCGTCGAGACAGAAACAAAGAGCCATCGTATGTTGGTTCTGAAGAAGTTTGCAGACAAAGAGAAAATGAAGGAACAATATGACATGATTGAGTATCCGAAGTACTTTCTTGACAAGCAGTACGATTACTTGATTTGCAACATTGGGAAATCCTTTGATGCGAAAGGTGACAAGGTGATGACACACGGAGGCATAACGGTGGACGAGGTGATCGTGCCATTTATTAAAATAAAGGCGGTGGATAACAATGGGTAAGATGGTCGGACTTTCGAGAAATTTGAAGATGACATGGCTTAACAAGGCTGTCGAGCTGTTATCCGAGAATCTGCCAGAACAAGAATATAAGGATAGGCTGAATGAATACCTCGGCTTTGAAATCAAGAGTCCTACGAACCTGCGTAAAACCAGAGAGATTCTGATGAACTTATGGTATTACGAGAATCCGGAGACGAAACCTCTACGTACACAGGCACGGGCTCTTATCGAAAAGGATGCTGATAATTCGCTTGTAGCACACTGGTGTATTATCCTCGCCACTTATCCGATATTTGTAGATGTATCGAGGATCATTGGTAAGCTCTCCGAATTTGAAGAAGAATTTACAATCCAGCAACTAAAGCAGAAGATCTTTGATGAATGGGGTGAACGCGTCACGCTGTTCCACTCTATCGACAAGATCATTGCAACAATGAAGGCAATTGGTGCTTTAAAAGCTGAGAAGCCAGGTCGCTACACTATCGTAAAGCATGAAGTCCGAGACGATAAAGTAAATGCACTTCTGGTAAGTGCCGGTATGACCGTCGAAGATAAAGGAAACTTTACCCTTCAGGACTTACGCGAAATGAGCTATATGTTCCCGTTCAAATACCAAATTGAGAGGAAAATGCTTATGATGAATGACACGTTTACCATCACGAACATCGGTGGCGAAATGATGGTGAGCTTGACGGCGAGCTTATGATGATCTGGAAACAGTTCTACGATGGTTATCTTTGCTGGTCTGATAGCACTGTCTCTTCCAGACTTTCACAGATATCCGACCTTCAAAATGCGGATTCCACGGAGATTGTAGATGGCTGCCAATGCATAGATGAGGCTCTTGCCCGCCGCCTTCTTCACAAGTCAGAGAAGGTACAGCTTTCCTTCACCTATGCTCAGGTTGCGGAGCTTGCTGTATTTATCGGCGACGAGGAGCTTTTGAATACTCTTGCGATAGCGGCAACGAGTCCTTGTACGCAGGAGGTTCTGGAAGAACTCAATAATAACGAGATTCGGGACGATGTGATAACGAATATCGCTAAGCGATACAATCTGCAAGATTCGAATGAAGGTGCTATCTGGCAGCCGGGAGTTCTTCAGAAACAGATCGACGACCTTGCGGAAAGTGCCGGACAGCTTGCGGACAACCTGAATCGGATTAACAAGAATCTCGAAAAGCAGAAACGAAAGAAAAAATCAGGATGGTTTGCTTTTCTCGGTGTGCTCGGAGATTCAAACCGAGCTAAGTCGTCACCCGGCTTCAGAGTTGGTGATCATGTGCGTGTGAAGTATCGTGGCCAAGAAGGAACGATAATTGACATCAATGGGAACCTGATAATGGTCTCCCTTGATGACGGAAAACATGTGGATTCCTACGATGTGTCACAGCTTGAGAAAGCATGGTGACGTCGATTAAACCCTTCAACGGTAGCCATACCTTGAAACGATTGCAGATTGGGGTGCCGCTTTTGACTACAGCAGCCACAGCAACATATCAGTACAGTACCACAGACGTGATCCCGCTCTATTCCCTAAAAAGCAGAAAAAGCCCAGAAATAGCGCTGGTTCCTGGGCTAAAAGCACATATGGGCATTGTATCAAAGATGAGGCCTTGATAGACAAACTTAATAGCCGAAATCAGAGGTACAGGAGAAAGCAACTTGATCGCTGACCGACCAAGATAAGCGACCAAGATACCGACCAAGTTAACGGTATACGGATTGAGACCTTGATCATAAACCGATTGGGTAGAGGAGAGGAGGTCGAGACGATGGCCTCCCTCCAGCCCGCCGTATTATAGGTAGAAAAAGCACGTGGACCAGTTCCCGCAAACGCAGAGCACCTGTAAAAGCGCCGATTTTCGGCTTTGGGCAGTTCCCACAAACGGGCGGAAATGTGTACGGAATCCAGGCATTCAGGTGCTTGTCACATGCCAAAGTGATCCGGTTTCCCAATAAGGCATGAGGGACTGAATGAAGGAAGAGTGAAGAGTAAGGAACAGGACGATGTGGGTCCAACGATCTTTTGCAATGCCGTAGGGCCCGATCGGTGATCCGCCCGCTTACAGACATGGGAACGGACGCCCCTTACGGGTCGTGCCTACGCATATCACGTATTGTACGATATCATTCTGTAGGGGCTACCCGTCAGGGGAGACCGTCGCCAGGTCGCCCAGGGGGCTCTTTCCACAAGGTTCGCCGAAGGAAAATCCACGAGTATGTCATAAGGGACGGCAGCACAGGCCGGCTGAAACTTAGCCCTGCTCTTGCTCGATATGATAATATGGATGTACGTAATGAAGTCATATACATACGGCAGAGCTCACCGGAGATTTTGAAGCCGATAATAAGGATGAGGGATAAAGACTATGCAAAAAGTTGACAAAACAGACACGCTCAAAACAATTCTGAGTGGTCGCAAGTACACCGTCGATTATTTTCAGCGGGAATACAGGTGGGGGCGAAAGCAGATCGAGCAGATGCTCGCCGACTTCCAGGGCACATTTGAGGAATTTTATGATCCGGATAATCATGATACGCCGGAAGAAGTCATGAACTATGGCTTTTACTATATGGGATGCATTATCTGTACTGGCGGTTCCAAAAAGAAAATCATCGATGGCCAGCAGCGTCTGACCTCGCTAACACTTCTCATCATCTATCTGAACAACCTGCAAAAAGAAACTGTCAAGGATGAGGATCTCCTTGTCCCGCTGGATGACATGATCTATTCAAAGGCTTTCAGTAAGAAGAGCTTCAATATCGATCTGGCTGACCGCGGGACTTGCATGCAGGCTCTATTGCAAAAAGATGAGACCTTTGTGCCAGTGAATGAGAGCTCACAGAATATGCTTGACCGGTACCAGGACATAGAGGACATCTTCCCTGACGAGCTGAAGGGAGAAGCGCTTCCTTACTTTATTAACTGGCTGATAGAGAAGGTACTCCTTCTGGAGATCGACACACCATCTGACGACGAAGCACACACGATTTTCCTGACAATGAATGACCGAGGCCTGAGTCTGAACAGCGCCGAGATGATGAAAGCTTACATCATCCAGCAGGTTGCAGAAGCTGACCGCATCGATGTAAATCGGAAGTGGCAGGAAAACATCAACCGTATCAAGAACGCCTCTTCTGACGATACGAGCGGCATGGTGAATACGCAGGACGTTGAATTCATCTCTATCTGGCTTCGCGCAAAATATGCCAATTCCATGCGAGATACCAAGCGCGGCGCTAAAGATGAGGATTACGAACTTCTCGGCGACAAGTTCCATACCTGGGTACGCAACAACGCTCGGACGGCGATGGGCCTTGTAAAGCCGAAGGACTACAAGGAATTTGTTCTCACTGAAATGACCCGTGTCACTGATATCTATCTTCGGATGAAAGGCTATGGCAGCAAGCTGACGTCCGGATATGAAGAGGTCTTCTACAATGCAAACCGCGATCTGGGCTACCAGACCATGCTTGCCATCGCTGCCATTAAAAATGACGACACGGACGACATCGTACAGAAGAAAATACAGATGACCGCAAAGTTCGTGGACGACTTTGCCACAATCCGAATCCTGAATTTCAAGAAGGTTAACTGGAACACGAATAAGTATTTGCTGTTTCATGTGATGCAGGATATCCGCAATGAGGACTGTAAGACGATCGGCATGGTCTATGTCCGTACACTTCGCCGTATGGACGTGACCGTCGAGGGAATCACCAGGTTCAGTCTGAACCGGTTCTCCGGACGTTACATGCTTCACATCCTCGCGCGCTTCACTTCCTATGTGAATGTACTGATGGGCAATCCGTCGCATTTCGAAGAGTACGTTGACCGCAAGAGTCAGGGAAACACTTACGATATTGAGCATATCCTTCCGGACAAGTACGAGGACTACGAGGACAGCTTCACCGACTACGAGGATTTCGAATCCACCCGGAATCAGATCGGAAACCTGATCCTGCTCACCCGAGACAAGAACAGAAGCTATCAGGCAATGAAATACTCCGAGAAGGTCCAGAAGTACGCGGGAGACAACATCCTTGCTCAGGCGCTGAACGACACAGCTTACACGAACAATCCGAAATTTCTCACGGTCGTTAACGAGTACGGCTTTCATGCGATTCCTGACTTCAGTAAGCAAAGCATCGCAGACCGGGCTGAGATCTATCTGAGAATGGCAAGTGACATCTGGAATCCGGACGCCATTAGGGAAATCGCTGGTGGATGGTCCGATGACGATGAGAAGGACTTCTTCAAGAACGAGAAGGGCCGTGAATTTACAGTCGGCTATGCAGAAAGAAGCTGGCCAGACGCGCTGAAATACGGATTCCTGTCCGCGAACCTTGGCGGCAGCGGGAAATCTATTTATAACGTTCAGGTCGGAGATATGGTTTATTGCCATATCGCTGGACATGGCTTTGTAGGTATTGGTGAATGCACATCAACCGCTGTGCCGATGAAGAACTTCAAAGTGATGGTCGACGGCACTCCAACTCCTGTAGCAGACGCGCCGTGGGAATCCGAGGAATCCAAGGAGAGACTCGATTCCAACAAGGAAGTATTTATCGGAGTTGCATGGAAGAAATATGTGACGGATATTCATGACGGCTACTGGGAGAAGGGAATGACGACAGTCCCGCTTGTAGCCTACATGCTTAATGATAAGACGACGCATCAGAAGGTCAGAGACCATTTCGGATACACCGACAGCGTCGTACAGCAGCTACAGCAACATATCAGTACAGTACCACAGATGCGCTCTTGCTCTATGCCCTGAGATGCAGAAAAGCCCAGAAACAGCGCGGTTCCTGGGCTAAAAGCACATACGGGTATTATATATCAAAGATGAGGCCTTGATAGACAAACTTAACAGCCGAAATCAGAGGTACAGGAGAAAGCAACTTGATCGCTGACCGACCAAGATAAGCGACCAAGATACCGACCAAGTTAACGGTATACGGGTTGAGATCTTGATCATAAACTGATTGGGCTGAATGAAGGAAGAGTGCAGAGCAAGGAGCAGGACGGTGTGGGTCCAACGATCTTTTACAATGCCGTAGGGCCCGATCGGTGATCCGCCCGCTTACAGACCTGGGAACGGGCGCCCCTTACGGGTCGTCTCTACGCATATCACGTATTGTACGATATCATTCCGCAGGGGCTACCCGCAGGGGAGACCGTTGCCAGGTCGCCCGGCGGGCTCTTTCCACGGGGTTCGCCGAAGGAAAATCCGCTCCTGCTGCCCAGAGTGCTTCCTTCTGGGAAAGGGAGTTTTGCCGAAGGACAAGGTAACAGCTCAGCTGGTCCATCCCCATTGTCTCTGTCACTATGCCCCGGTGTACCGGATGAGTTGGAAGAAAAGAAACGGTCCAAGACCGCTATAGCCCCAGGATAGGCTGCCCATTTTCCCTTGAACTTTTCAAACAAGTGGTCGGTTTGTAGGTTTCGTAGATTTCCTACGCAATTTTTTCGCCAGGGGTAGAGGTACGCTTTGCCATGGTAGTAACTCCTTTTCCTCTTTCTCCCCTTAAGTATGAGGTATGAAAATATTTTGAGCAAGATTCATTTACACAAAATATTTTACACTCCCACCCGCTTGTGGAAACAAACGTTAGGGTATCATATCATCGCTTTTATTTTCAGCTTTCGACTTTTGCATTATAGCTCGCGGAGATAATTAACGAAATCGGCAGCCAGATTTAATTCCTCAGTGAT
>Ga0256406_1003289_pt1 | contig 20338 bp, 23 predicted proteins | sample RumenRJG_03DNA_FD_185986 | JGI IMG/M metagenome (GOLD analysis project Ga0256406, IMG submission 185986) | Bovine rumen microbial communities from Lethbridge, Alberta, Canada - RJG_03 | ecosystem: Host-associated > Mammals > Digestive system > Stomach > Rumen | place: Canada: Alberta | collected... | reverse complement strand
GCGACTAAAGCTAATGCTATTACATATGGAGAGCCGTATACGCGGAGACGTGTAAGTACGGTTCGGGGGCAGACTTGTGAAAACCTACCTCCGTAAGGAGGCAAGGCGTCACGGGTCGAGCCTACACGTAGTGATGGAAACAAAGGTCGATACCATCAATCTTGTGAACGGTCTGTTTGATAAATAGTCGTTCTGAAGTTGTATTGCTGACGAAAATCGTTATAACCTGGACTGAAAATCGCAAGAAATGCCATCCCTTTGTGGCAAAATGCGAGATTTCTGCCTAAATATTTTTAAAAAGAAGCGTAAAACAGCTACTTTTTCAAAAATTTTGTGTATCTTTGCAGCCAAAGGCTGCATTGAAGTATAATTCTCCCAGCGGAATTCGTGCGTAGATGTCAGTTATAAACTAATGACGTTATATGATGGATAGACAGAATCTACAACTGCCATTGGGCATACAGAATTTTGAAGAGCTACGTAATGGAGGCTACCATTACGTGGATAAGACGGATATGGTGTGGCAACTGGCCAACACCAATAAGTTCTGTTTCTTGTCTCGTCCGCGCCGTTTCGGAAAGAGTTTGCTGGCCAGTACGCTCCATTGCTACTTCGCAGGAAGGAGCGACTTGTTCCAAGGATTGAAAATCATGGAATTGGAGAAGGAGTGGCCCAAACGTCAGGTGTTCCATTTTGACTTCAGCGGAATCAGCACAGCAAAGAAACTAAGGAATGTCCTTGAAGAAACTATAAGCGACTATGAAGTTGAACTGAACATCAAAGAGCACAAAGCCGATTTGAGCAGCCGAATGTTGGTTCTTATGAAGACAGCCTACGAACAGACGGGTCAACAGGTAGCGGTCTTGGTGGATGAGTATGATGCGCCCTTGCAGAATACGCTCTTCATACAGGAAGAGCAGGACACCCTAAAGCAAGTATATCGTGACTTCTTCCCTTGCTTTAAAACAGGCAGTCACCTGTTGAAGTGTCTGTTCTTGACGGGCATTATGAAATTCACGCAACTTTCGTTGTTCTCTGTTCTGAACACAGTAGTAAACATTAGTTTCAAGAAAGAATATGCTACAGTCTGTGGTATCACGAAGGAAGAGCTGGTTCAAGAATTTGACGCAGAACTCGATGCTTTGGCTAAGGAGAAGGATATCACGAAACAAGAAGCCATAGATGAGATGGAAACCATGTATGATGGCTATCATTTCCACTGGAAGGGTAAGGGCGTGTTCAATCCTTATAGTGTTATCAATGCCCTGTCCGAACAATCCTTGGATAACTTCTGGATTTCCTCCGGCGGCAATCAGATGCTTAGCGACATGCTTGTACGTTTCGGGAGCAAGGAAACGGAGTACGATGGAAGTGAGGTAGATGCGCTTACGCTTAAAGAGTCTGATGCCAATGCCACGAATGTCATTCTTTTCCTTTACCAGGCGGGTTATCTGACTATCAAGGACTTTGATGGCGATGTTTATACGCTGGGATTCCCAAACAGGGAGGTGCGTCAGGCACTATATAAGATTGTGCTACCAAACGCACTTGCCAAGAGTGATGAAGATGTCACAATTGTACTTCTCGAATAAAATCGGCTCTGAACAAAATCGACATCGAAACCGTCATGGACAACTTGAAGGCCATCATAGCCGGTACGCCATACTCTCAGGACAACTCGCAGAAGGCTCTGGAAGAGCGATTTGTATTCATCGTGAAGCATATTCTGTATCTCTGCAAATGTGATTTAGAGGAAGAACGCCACGTTGCCAAAGGCCGCATCGACCTTGTGGCTCATCATCCCAAGTGCATCCTCGTCTTTGAGATGAAGATGGATGACAATGGTGGAATAGCATCAGCCGAGGAGCAGATGGCTGACCGACATTATGCCGATCCCTATCTCTGTGAGCAGAAGCCGGTCTTCACCGTCTCGATGGAGTTTTCCACCGAGCAGCGCGGCATGACTGAATACCAAGTGAACCAGATAAGATAAAAAACAAGTGATTGCTTTGCTTCCTGTGGTGGGGAGCAGGAATACAAAATTTATAAACAAAAGCGAATTACAATGAAGAAATCATTACCCCTGATGCTGACACTGCTGCTGCTGACGGTCGCCACACAGGCACAGACCGCGAAGCTTAGCGTAGAGCAGAACGGCTCAGTGACGCTGACCAGCGACATCGGCGATGTGCAGAGCATTGACCTGACTGGCACTAAAGCCATCAGCGTCATCGCCAAGGACGGCACCGAGCTGGCCACAAGTCTGAGCAAGGCAGGCCTGAAACTCAACTTCACCGACGACGTCCCCACGGCTGTGAAGGCAGTGGAAGCAGCAACGGTCAACGAGAAGAAGACGGTACGTAAACGTCTGGTTAACGGCCAACTGATTATCGAGACCCCTGACGGCAAGTCGTATAACACCGCCGGAGGAAGGCTCAAGTAAACAAGAACAAACTAAAAAGCAAGAAAAAAACAATGAAGAAGATAATATTTTCGATGCTCGCGGCCATGATGACCCTTACGGCCATGGCGCAGAGTGACGTATGGTATTGGAAAGACGGTGCTGCCACCAAGGTGGAGGCTGTTGACTCCATCACATTCGAGGCACCGGTAGTCCCAACGGACACCCACGAATATGTTGACCTCGGCCTCAGCGTGAAGTGGGCCACCTGCAACGTAGGTGCCACCAGTCCCGAGGACTACGGCGACTACTTCGCTTGGGGCGAGACAACCGCCAAGGAAATTTACTTATGGGATACCTACACAATGACCGCCGACGGCAAGACAGTGCTTGACGCAGAGGACGACGCTGCTGCTGTCAATTGGGGTGGCGCATGGCGTATGCCAACCCTTGACGAGATGAAGGAACTGCTCAACCCTGACAACTGCTCGTGGGAGTGGACCACCGTGAATGAAGTAAACGGCTACAAGGTGACCAGCAAGAAGGAGGGCTACACAGACAAGAGCCTATTCCTGCCGGCCGCCGGCTACCGCGACGGTTCTTCGCTCAACTACGCAGGGTCGTACGGCTACTATTGGTCGGCCACGCGCTTCGAGGATTACCCGAGCTACGCGTTCTACCTCGGCTTCAAGTCGGGCGGCCGGGACTGGGGCAGCGACGGCCGCTACGGCGGGTTTACCGTGCGGCCAGTCTGCCCGTAGCCAGAATTCAATGCCTGTCGTGTGCCCCAAAACTCCCCACCACGCAAAGCATCTACAGGCATCCTCAGGCATGACACTCGCAGGATTGATTGTGTAGGCGTGCCCCCAAGGGCTCGATAGAGCCCCCAGGCACGCATGCACAATCAATCCATCATAATGCCAGTAAACTACAAACTCCTTTCTGCGCCGTAAGGCGCAGTCGATTTTTTTGAAAATTCCGCTGAAGCAATTATTCAATGAAGATAGCCGACATAATAGAGTTGGAGAACCGCCGCACGGAGGCCGACAAATATGCGCTGTTCCTGATCAATGATACCAAATTCTGGCGTGCCTACGGCTGGAGCGCATGGCTCTGCGTGAAGTATGTGAAGCAGTTTGAGATACTGAAGCGCGAAATAAAGTCGGCCAACGCAACCGTATGTTTCGTGGGTTTCCCCGTAGACAACCTTGAGCGGCACTTCGACGGCAAGGCTGACTGCGTCGCCCTGACGGAGAAAGACCTGCGCATGGAGTTGCGCCCCGACGTGGTGCCACAGGACATCACTTACGAACAGATGCAGGCCGAGTATCAGGCCTGGTTTGATGCCCTGCCACTGAGCAAGAAGAAAAACGAGGGCAAGGACGCCTCAGACGACCTGCCTTTTACCCCTACTGCAGCTCACCTCTCCGTCATGGGAGTAATGAAAGAGATAATGCTCTTTCCCACCGACGAACATTCACCTACGGAGTGCGTAGAGTTCATACGCGACCTGAAGAAGAAAATCACCAAGATACTGTTCTGACACACATACACCATATTATATATATACACGCACACGATGCACACACGATAGGCTGCCACTCAAGGGAAAAGACTGACGAGTGGTGAATTCAAAGGTGGCATGCCAGCCCCCGCTGGAAAAACCGCAAATGCGCGATGGCCTCCCGCTCCAGGCACATACCAGGGCAAGAGGGGACTCCTTCACACATCAGTATCAGAAAGCCACCTACGCTATTCCTGCCGGCCGCCGGCTACCGCAACGGTTCTTCGCTCAACAACGCAGGGTCGAACGGCAACTATTGGTCGGCCACGCGCAACGAGGATAACCCGAACAACGCGTACTACCTCAACTTCAATTCGGGCAACCAGGACTGGAACAACAACAACCGCTACAACGGGTTTACCGTGCGGCCAGTCTGCCCGTAGCCAGCCTTCGCTACACAAACAAGCTAACTCACACGGCAGCACATAGCGTGACACGTGCATCAAGCAAGCGCAAAGCCAATGAGAGAGGTTATCCCATACCGACTGACGGAAGAGCAACTGCTCTGCGACCTGCATCATGCCTACCGCGACGCAAGCCGACACAAGACGTTACGGTCGTACAAGAATCACGAGGAGGATAACCTCTCTGAGCTTTGCCATGAACTTTACAACCGCACCTACCGGCCACTGCCCTCCACGTGCTTCATTATCAGCGACCCCAAGAAGCGCGAGGTGTTCGCCGCCGACTTCCGCGACCGCATCGTGCACCACCTATACTACAACTACGCCCACCTGATGCTGGAGCGTACCTTCATACACGACTCCTACTCCTGCATACCCGGGCGTGGCACTCACTACGGCATCCGTCGGCTGGAGGAGTTCATACGCAGCGAGAGCCGTGGTTACTCACGACCGTGCTACGTGCTGAAGATGGATATTAGAGGATATTTCATGAACATCAACCGACAGCGTCTCTCCGACATCTGCCTCCACTCACTGACACGTATGGCCACGCACCGAGTCAATCCACACGCTCCCACCACGTGGCAAGAGTTGGTGGATATGGATTTCGTAACGTGGCTCACACGAGAGACTGCCCTGCTTGACCCTACCACCGATTGCATACGCCGTGGCAAGCCATCCGACTGGCAGTCATTGCCACACTCCAAAAGCCTTTTCCACTCACCGCAAGGCTGCGGACTGCCCATAGGCAACCTCACCTCGCAACTCTTCAGCAACGTATATCTGAATCAGCTGGACCAATACATGAAGCGCACGCTGCACTGCCGCTGCTACGGACGCTACGTGGACGACTTCTTCGTGGTGAGCCACGACCGCGAGTGGCTGCGCTCGCTGATACCACATGTGCGACAATTCCTCTCTGACGCATTGGAACTCACCTTGCACGAGGGCAAGACGCGCATAGCCGACGCACGGTGTGGGGTGGAATTTCTTGGGGCATACATAAAGCCTTGGCGCACATACATCAGCCATCAGACCCTGAAGCGCATAGAACCCAAGATAAGGCAACTGCACAAGGAACCCGACACGCGGCACCGGCAGGATGCCCTTGCCTCATACTGCGGACTGATGAGCCACTATAGCTCGATAAACATAAGACGAAGACTGGGCATGTGGCCGCTGTCCATATTATAACCCCAGGAGCCATATTATGCCACCGATCATCTCTGTTAGGATGATGCCGAAAAATATCATAAAACAGATGAATAGCCGAATGAAGGTCTTTCGTCCAAAGTATGCGCCATCGCCTTGATTGATGATGTCATAGCATTGGTCTTTGCTGTGCTCAACCACCTTCTTGACAGAGGTTTCGTGTTGTGATAGCATTTCCTTCTGCTTTGTCAGATAAGTGTTGTATAGACCCTCCAGCTGCTTGATGCTCTCATCATCAAGCCGATGCTTGACTTCCACTTTCCGTGCATCAAGAATAGCGTTGGTGATGGCTGTCACTGAATTGTCGGTGCTGAGTGCTGCGGTATTACAGATGTTTGCAGCTTCTTTTGCTGTATTAGCGGCTTCAAGGAGGTCACTTGCGGCCTCCTTTGCCGTATTGACATTAGTAGTGGTCTGCGCCAGTTGCTCTGCCAGATTCTCCTTCTGCTCAGCAATATCTTCTTGCTTGTTGATTTCCTCAACAAGGTTATCATATTTGTTACTCATAACGATTTGTGTTTAACGTCCTTGTCCTTTGTGTTTTCTAATCGGCTTGCACAGCCAGTTAGCGTGTTGGGCACAGCGTCGTGCCCAGTCACGGTCATCCTCGTCCTTATCCTTGCCCCAGCCTGAAGATGTTCCTCCACCGCCACCACAGGATTCGGGAACGGAAGTGGCTGCGTCCACATACCCCATGAACAGCAACATGGCAACCTTCAGAATGTCATCATGTCTAACTGATTCATCTGGAACTTCGATGGCATCGTCCATCGCTTTATATGCTTCCAACGGCATCGTGATGGAATAATTTTTGTCATCAACGGAAAGTATTCGTCTGAATATGGATGAGACTTCCGGCTTGGGCTGGACAACCATTGGACGCTTCACAGGTCTTTCCGTAAATGGTTTCTTTTTCTCTGGCCGATAGGTGCCCAAACTTGAACTGGGTTGAACAACCTTTGGAGCTGGATGGAGAGCCCTCCAAGTGCTTTCCAACTTTGGCACAGTCAAGTTACGGCTTTTGCCGAGTATCGAGGATTTGAAACGGGAGTTGCCACGAATGATGGTGTACCCATGTAAAACTCCTTGTTTGTCTCGCTGCTCTTTCACAGAGTAGCCAGCCTGTTCAAGGTGATGCTTGTATATGTTCCAGTCATAACTCGGCATCTTTTCAAGGATTGACCTGCAAGCATCAGTTATTTCCTTCACATGAGCCTCGTGAATATCCTCGGGCAACTCCCAGCCACGTTCAACATTGATGGCATGGGCAGCCTTCATTGCACGTTCACCAACAAAGGAGTCACTCATCAGATTGCTGTCAAGGTCTATTCGGTTGATGATGATGTGAAGGTGTGGAATGCCCGACTTCGCATCATGGTGAAGACAGGCGAATATCTGAGCTTTTGCCAGATTATACTTGCCAGCACCTTTCTTCTTACCGTCCTTGGATTGGACAGCCTTCTGGAACTCTTCAAGGAAATGGACTGTGTATCTGTGCCAGTCCTCCAGTGTCCATCCTCTTGTCTCTTCCTTGGATGGGGAAACCTCCATCCGTAGGGTCGGCTTCTTGACTGGTTTACGCCTGAACTTGGGTTCATACTTCTGGTGGATGGTTTCCATCGCTCCCCACATGGCGAGAGGAGTAAGCCCCTCGTCAAAGTTGCGGGTCAGTACGATGTCAGCCCGGTTATGCTTGGTGGCATAGCTCGTCATGGCTGCACCATGGGCTATGGGTGTTGCTGTCGCTATCATGTGGCATTCCTCCTGAATAGCTTTTCAATCTCAACCAGTCGACGGATAAGGCTGTTCACGGCTTCTATCCAATGTTTCATGAACTGCTCATTACGGAAGTATTTCTTTCGCTGTTCCTGGGTCGTGCCGTGGAGGGCGTTCTTTATCAGAACCAACTCGGCACGGGCAGCTTTCAGCGACATAAGGGCATCAGCCTCTTTGTCGGTCATCATCACCTTGGGTTCAAGGTTAAGGGAAACATCATGGATATACTGGCTCTTCTTCAAGCCACAGGCTTTAGCCATCTCCACAATCCTTGTATATTCATCGGGCGTATAGCACACGGTGATGCGTGGATTGCGCCTTTTGCGCTTTATATTCTGTTCCATTGTCAAATTACGTTTTGAGGGTTATAAACAGGGTCTGGTCAACCCAATGCGAGCCTGCGAGGATTGCAAGAGGTCAATGAGCAGAACAAGCAGCAGAGCGGATTGTCTGACATTGACACTTCTTGTTTAATACTTACAGAAAATTCAGGCTCCCTTCGGGGTGTTCCTGACCTTTGGGTGGCTACACGGCATCGCCTGGCTTTGGCTTGGCTGTTGCCGTGGCGGTAGCATCTGGTAAAGTCTCGGCTGGCTGTTCTGAGAGCAGTTGCGGTTCGATGTCTGGAGTGTTAGTAGTAGAGCCAACACCAAGAGAGGCAGCACTGAGAGAGAAATGTTCTGAACAATATACTGGCTCCTCGACACCATCATTAGATAGTTCCTTTTCCCTGCCGTTACAATCATTAGAATTGTCATGGCTGTCGGTAAAGGAATGCTTAGTGGTGTACTCATCCCTGTGCTCGGTGGCTTGGTCATCTGATTGATGTGCGGCAATCCCCATATCAATCCCTTTTGAAGAAAGGGATAAGGAATTATTGTCAGCGGTATCGCTGGTATTAACATCAATGTCTGCGTTGGTACAACTGGCAACTTTGGCGGTCATGTCATCGTTGAGGGTCCTGTCCTCATTGCCAGTCGCAGTTTCATTTCTGCGCCAATCTGGTGCAGTTTTATGGTTGGCCTTGATGCGTTGCTCAATCTGTGGATGACGTGAGTAATGCTGATTGCGGATTACCTTATCGCCGATATACCAACTGGCTATGCAGTGGACAGTGAAGATGGTGGTGCGGCAGTTCGGCACAGATGATACCAGTCCCACCTCATGGAACATGTCAACCATCTTGGAGGCTGTCTTGCGGTTGCACTTCCAGAGCTTGGCAAGTTCGACCTCGGAAATAGCAAACTGACCTGGGGTTAGGTCAACTGAATACTCCTTCTTCTCGTAGTGGGTCGGCCCCGTGACTGCCATTTGCAGAAAGGTGGCGAAACACTTCATACGGTCAAATCCCTGTGGGTACTTATACAGGAAGTCGAGTTGTCTGTCTGATAGGAACAGACCATAATACAAGTTATCTCTTGACATAGTACTTGAATTTAGTTTGTTATGGGTGTGGACACCCTTCATTCATGATTCTCACTCTTGGGTTTACTCATCTGTGGAAACCTCTGCTCTGGGTTTGTGGCAAGTCATCGGCTATACGCATCAGTTCTTCATTCAACTTCTGTTCCTCTGCCTTGTTGAGCAGATGGATTGCATCAATGTTGATGGAAAGAGCAGCTGCCTCCCGTCCATATCGGATAGCCTCTTGGTCATCTGATATGGCACGGTTGACTCCTGTAGCCTCCAGATAGTCATTCACCTTGTCGCGCATGGTGAAGTAGCCGAAGCCAGTCTTTACCCAGTGGACAGATGAGGAAACGGCACTCTCTTTGAGTGCGGATAAGTCCTGCTCCATCATACTACTGCTTTTTACTGAGTGTCTGCATGTGCATACGTGCTGCCTCGGTTATCTCGTCATCCGAAGCGACGCGGTTCTTACGGATCCAGTCGAGGATGTCAGATTTCTCAAAGTAAATCATCTTTCCGTTCGGCTTGTAGAAGGGGATGGTCTGCTCATGCGTCATCTTATATAATGATGAACGCTTGATGCCCATGAACGCTGCTGCTTCTTCAAGTGTCAGTGTCTCCTTGGCAGTAATAAGGAGGTCTTCCAGAAAAGCCACTCGCTTCTGGAGGTCTGCAACGTTGCGTTGCAGTTGGGTGTCCTTGCGGACGGGTGTTTGAGTTTCGTTTTGCATGATTCTTATGTTTTACAGATTTGAAAATAGTTTATCGTTCTCGGATGGCACATGCCGTTGGAATTCCGAGTGCAAAGTTAGGTCAAGTAATTTCTGCGAAAGAAAAATGGAGCCTCTGGCAGGCGAGATTTGAGATAACTTAACTTTGAAGTATGATTTTTCAGAAGATATCATACTATTAACGTTTGGAAATGTTCGATTTATAAGGATTTTGTAACCGTCCCGAAATCGGGTTAAGACAAACGGCAATCGCTCCGTAAAACCTACGAAGAGGTTTCGCGGATAAAATAATCGGAGGAAAAGAAAGGATTGTCGATTATTTTTATTACCTTTGCATTGTGTTTCGGTGGCCGTGTACCATCTTTGATATGATAGGAATTTTATTGGTACACTTTTGGTGCTGGTTTGTTGCGCGAGACACTTTTCAAAATAAATCCTAATTGATTTACAGAGAGTTAGAAATTTTCTGAAACTTAGGAAGTAAAGCCGTCCACGACAGTTGTAGGCAAAATAAAATTGTCGGAAAAGGACCTTAATAAGAAACGATTCTAATTTAAACAACTTTATTATGGAGAACCCACAGAGAAAGATTAACGAAACCTGTATTGCTACCATTCAGAAAAACGGCAATGGAGACCTCGTAAAGGTTGACGTTGAGATACCGGACAGCGAGAGGGCTATAAATGATCTTAGAAATATCGTTGAGAATGATAATTGTGATGTAATGGATTTGCAAAGACGCTTCCGTTATTATATTCGTTTCTATCAAGACGACACTTATAAGCTCTGCCTCCCTTATGCATATAATGATGCCTATATTAAAAGCGAGGTAAAGGCCCCCATGGAAATTACCGATAAGGAGATTGAAAAGAAGAGATATTGGGCAGCAAGAGATATAAGAAGAATGATATATTCCCGTCATAAATGCTATCCTGACAACTTAAAAGAAGCAGTTGATAATGCTATGCTCGCTAAGGAAAGGGAATGGAAGAATAAAAGATTTGAGAAATATAACCGGTTTATACGATGCATGCAATATTATAGATATGCAGTGGACATCGATCTAAATCCTCATATATATCTGATGTACTCCAGAGAAGATATAGGCTGGAAAGAATTCAATTATGACATAAATGAGGATGTATCAATCAGTCTATGCACCAACTTCTGTTATGGCAGATCTGCTTATTTTATAATAATCGTAAGATACAAGGGCGTGCTGTATGTACCTTATTCTCAGGTCGTGAGATATTATTACGCAAATTTTTATGACCTTATCAACTATACCCGTTCATATACACCACATAGGGAGAATTGGGATGATGCCCTTGAATTCGTAGTTAATTTCGTAAATACAGCCAAAGCCTCTCCTGATAAGATAATAAAGGAATTCTTCATGAAGGAGATAAAGGAGATGGTTGACGGGTTGACCTTTATTATGAGAGACCCTGAACAGGCTCTGGAAAAAGTCCGTGAAGTGGACAATAATGATCACGAATATACCGTCCTACGTTCCATACGCCCGATGGATGATGTCGAAGAAGAGCAATACAAACTTAATAAGGATGAGTTCGTTGAAGTTTACAAGTTGTTCAAGATAAGCGGTTCTTTGGGCTTTTTGAAAGGCATGCGAAAATTTGCAGAAATAGTAAACGAGGTTAATCAATACATACTCCAGATAGAAGGCATGAACCGAGAACTTTATCCTTCAGCTTTGTCACTAAAGAATAGGATAAAAGCTGATATAGACAAGACTAACGGGCAGATACAAGATACGCAGGGAGTGATAGATGAGTTGGAGAAGAAAGTACTACCATTAGAGGAAAAGTTAAAGCTGAAACTTGAAGAAATTCCCGATTCAGCAGAAGAAGGAACTAAGGAAAAGACAATTCTGGAATTCGAAGAGGAGTACCCCGAATACGCAGAGCTAAAAAAAGCACTCAAAAAACAGAATGATGAATTGAATAAGCTTCAGCATCATTATGATTTGCGCATGAATCTGTATAATAGAGTTAATTCCTATATAGAATCTATAGAAAAATTTTCTCTATTTCGTCATATCTCATAATAGTGGGATGATAAGTTATGGCCACAAATTTAGTCATTTTATTCCATAATTTCGTTTCAAAAAGGTAATTACTGAAGTTAAAAGGCTTTGTGTTGGTATTTTTGGGGAAAATCAATTTCATGTGAGATAGACCATGCCCCCCTTAAAGCCATGCCTTCTAAGGCACCGCTTTAACCGCCGGGATGGGACATGCGGCGGTAGGGGAGGGAGGTTGGTTTATCTGTTCTTAGGATTAAGTGCCTGTCAATTTCACCTTCGCTGGCGGCAAGCGGCTACGCTCGGTTTGCCGTGCTTCGTCTGCGTTGACGGCACACAATCCATAGAACATTATCGTTAGACAACCGGCTGACAGGAACCATCTCATATGAGAATAAAACGTCCGTGTACCAAGGTTCATTAATCTTTAAAAGTGTGTAAGTGATTGATAAAATCATACTTATATTAGATAAGCAACGTTTGCAAACTTTACTTCGGCTACACATTAAAAATGCCTCGGCTACATTTTAGCTACACTAATCCTTTGCTTATACCAGCAACCTGGTTAGGAATAGAAAAAGAAATACGTCGGCTACACACCAAAAATACCTCGGCTACATTTTGGCTACACTAATTTTTTTGCTTATTCTGGCAACCTGATTAGAAAATGAAATTGACAAATGGCTAAACGGCCTACCATAATCTATATATTATATGTTGCTGTCTTGGCTACACTACGGCCACACGCTGGCTACACTTTGGCTACATGAAATGTCAACTCTTTTTTGTTACGCATTTCAAGTCGTTGATTACTACATCTATAAAAAACCCTTGAAGCAGCAACCACTTCAAGAGTCTTTTATTTATCCTAAAGGACGAACGTCAGACGAAAAGATGTCAAGCTCTGGCCGCAGACCGCTCAGCATCTTTATTCTTACCATTGGCCTTGGGCTCCTCGACATCCTTTGATGTCATATTTATTGACTCCTTGTCAAAGTTGCGTATAGTATTGTCCTTAAAGAACAGAGCCATATCATGCTCTATCTTTTTGTTGGTAATTTTCGCGTAGATTTGAGTGGTCCGAATGTTCGTGTGACCGAGCATACGGGAAACGCTCTCAATGGGCACTCCCTTGCTCAGCGTCAGTGTAGCAAAGGTATGGCGGGCCATGTGGAAGGTCAGCTCCTTGTCGATGCCACAGGCTGTAGCAATCTCCTTCAGATACTGATTGGTCTTCTGATTAGAGAATACAGGGAACACATGTCCCTTTTTCTTCTTGGGGTAGTCCTTGTACTTCTCAATGATGCGCTTTGCACCATCAGAAAGCACGACGTTGATGGGGGTCACGGTCTTGACACGCTTGGATATGATCCAGTCCACATCAGCAAGTCTCATGATTTTATCGTATGTGAGAGCCTTGACGTCGATGTAGGCGAGACCTGTGAAGCAGGAGAAGATGAACAGGTCGCGTACAAGCTCAAGACGCGGAAGGTCGAAATGCTTGGTCATAATGGCGGAAATCTCTTCGTCCGTGAGGAAGCCACGGTCCACCTTTTCCATGTGGAAGTGAACGCCCACGAAGGGGTCCTTGTGGATAACACCTAATTTGATGCCATGCAAGATTACGGTACGGAAGGTCTTCATGGTCTTCACGGCTGTGTTGTTACACATGTTGACATCCGTCATCAGAAAGTTCTTGTAGTCCTGGACCACGACGGGGTTAAGTTCCTTGAGGGACATGTCCTTGCAGTGATACTTCTTCTCAAGCATCTGCGTGAAGCGCTTCTTGCACAGCTCGTATTTGCTTAGGGAAGTTTTGCTCAGACACACGCCCACCTGCTCTTTTACATTTTTGATGTATTTATCCAAGAGCTTTCCGATGGTGTCGTACTCTTCGTCCACTCCCAGGAAGACTGCCTTTACACGGTCAAGTGCAAGTGTTCCCTCGAATTCCAGTTTCTCGGCGATAGCCAAAAGCTCATCACGGATTCCGCCAAGCTTCTTATTGGTCTGTACCACCTCTGTGTTACGACCTTTGAGTTGTTGACGCTGACCATCCCACAGCTCCGGTTTGATACTGATCCCTGTCGTTCCTGCTGAGATGCGCTCACCGTCCAGAGAGAGCCGGATCATGACGGCACATGTGCCATCTTTGTTCACATGATTTCCACGAATGTAGAAACTAACCTTAAAGATACGTCTCATACGCTTTACATAAATTTAGTGCAACAATGCTCCCGGTCGAATACAACCCGGTTTGAAGCCGTTTGGCTACACAAAACCGAAGTTATAATTTCGCTCACCGAGAAATTCATCGGCTGCAAAGTTAAACATAATCGACTGATAGACAATGGTTTCTATGGGGTCTGTGTCGGGTCTGTAGAGGGTCTGTATCGGGTCTTTGGCTACACTTTTTGATTTTTGCGTTTTCGTGTACCGTATGTGTAGCCGAAATATGACCATTTCGAGACCATTCAGAGGTTTTTTAAGTGGTCACTACGAAAAGCAAGACACGAAAAAAGTGCCGCAAATCGTTGATTTTACGGCACTTAGCTAATTTTGTGAGTTGACTTACTTATTTTGTAAAGTCTTTTCAGCGGAGAGAGAGGGAGACAAAGGTGAACTACCACCCTCTCATAACTCGTTGATAATCAATGTTGTTTTGTCAGCGATAAAGCTGATTTTTGCCTATTTCTGTCCAATAATCGTCCGTGGACGAAGCACCTCAAACGGCTGATATACAGCGGGGTTACAGAATTCTATTTTATTTTGTTAACATTTGAAAAGTTAAATCTAAGGCAGCCAGCGCCTCGGCTTGCCCTCCAATAAGGCCCGAAAATGAGGATAGCCATCTTATTATGCCATACAAACGACATCATTCTGGTGATCATTCATACTCTTCACATGTTCACGAGCCTATCTTTTACTTCCAATTCATGTAATGCGTACATTTTAATCACATCGCTTTCAGAACTCCGCACGACCTAAAAAGGCATCGAAATGTGTAGCCATGTGTATCTGCACTGATAATCAACATATTAGATACAATATATATAGTATCACAATAGTATCTTATTGTAGCGTAATGTAGCAGAACACTTCTTGGAATGCAAAGATAAGATTTTCTTTCTATATCTACAAAAGATTAATCATGTTTTTCGTCCTTATTTCGTCTTTAATACGTCCGATGGAATTTCCACATCATGCCTATCAGCCTGTCACTCTTTACTTTGTCGGAATGACATAGAGAGTGCTTGTTCGAAGATATGCACCTGCCAAACAAATCGGGTATATGACCGTCTGCTCTCTTCAATCTTCCAAGGGGTTCAACTCGCGGAGGGATTCGAACCCTCGGTACCTGGAAGGATTCTAATCCAGGGTACCCGAAAGGATTCCAACCCCCGGTACCGAAAGGATTCTTACCCCCGGTACCGAAAGGATACCAACCCCCGGTACCCGGAAGGATTCGAACCCACGGTACCCGAAGGGATTCGAACCTTTGCTTATTATACTTCGAACTTACGACCTCTCGACAAATTATCATCCTACAATATAGATTACTTTCTGTTCTTTGCTTTCTGTGAAATTCATTACCTTTGCAAAATAGAAGCTTTTTCAATTGAAACAAAAACCTCAGATATGAAGATATTAGGAAACATTGTTTGGCTCATCTTTGGAGGATTCGGCATCGCAGTGGAGTATTTCGTTTCCTCGCTGTTGCTGATGATCACCATCATTGGCATACCTTTCGGTATTGCCACCATGCGGTTGGGCATTCTCGCCTTGTGGCCATTCGGCTCGCATGTTGTTGACAATTCACAGGACAGTGGATGCCTTAACATGTTCATGAACATTCTTTGGTTCTTCGTCGGCGGTTTCTGGATTGCACTGACCCACCTTGGCTTTGGCTTGCTGCTTTGCATCACCATCGTCGGCTTCCCATGGGGCAAGATGCACTTCCGGCTGATGCGACTGGCATTGTCACCCTTCGGGAAGGAAATCGTCAACAATGACTTCTAAATTTGGAAATATGATATCAGCTTCTGCCTTTCGCGGCCTATACCGCCAACCCATGCTTACACTCCTTGTGGTCATTCAGTCTGCAATGCTGTTGTTTTCATGCCAGGCAGATGCGCAACAAAACGTAAAACGGAACAATATGGAAAAAGAGAATTTGAAGGAGATATATCTGGCTGGAGGCTGCTTCTGGGGTACTGAGCATTACTTCAAGCAGATCGACGGCGTAGTGGATACCGAGGTAGGCTATGCCAACGGCACAACCGAGAATCCTACATACAAAGAAGTCTGCACCGACAAGACTGGCTTTGCTGAGACTGTCCATGTCACTTACAATCCCGACAAAGTGTCGCTGAAGTTCTTGTTGAAGATGTACTTCAAGGCCATCGACCCTACAAACATCAATCAGCAGGGCCACGACACAGGAACACAGTACCGCACGGGTGTCTATTACACCGACAATACTGACGAGGCAACGATCAGCAAGGTTTTCGACGAAGAGCAAAAGCATATCCATGGAAAGATAGCCGTGGAGAACCAGCCCTTAAAGAACTTCTACAAGGCGGAAGACTACCACCAGGACTATCTTGACAAGAATCCTGACGGCTATTGCCATTTGCCTCAAAGCCTGTTTGAATTCGCCCGCAAAGCCAAGGACACAGAAAAGTAAATACAAGATGAAGAAGAATGTATTACTGACAATGTTGCTCATGGTGGCAACGATGGCCTTCGCGGCCTGCACTGAAAAGAAGGGAACAACGATGCGGCAGAACACTGCTGCACAAACTGACACGTTCAAGACCAAAAGCGGAAAGACGGTCATCTTTACTGCCGTCAAACATGCGAGCATCCGAATCAACTTTGACGGCAAGGAGATTGAGGTGGATCCAGTCCGTGGTCTGAAGCCTACGACGGATTACAGCAGCTTTCCTAAAGCTGACTTCATCCTGGTGACGCATGAGCATTTCGATCACTGCGACACGGCTGCCATCCGGCAACTGGAAAAGCCTACGACCGTCATCGTGACGAATGCCAACTGCGCCAAGATCATCGACAAGGGCAAGGTCATGCACAACGGCGACCATATGCAACTCGCTGACGACATCACTATTGATGCCGTACCCGCTTACAATACCACACCGGGCAAGGAGAAGTATCACCCCAAAGGCCGCGACAATGGTTTTATCCTGACCCTTGACGGCTTCCGCGTCTATATCTCGGGCGACACTGAGGACATACCCGAGATGCGGAATATCAAGAACATCGACATGGCTTTCCTCTCCACCAACCAACCGTTCACCATGACACCCGAGCAGACCGCACGCGCTGCAAAAACCATCAAGCCGAAGGTGCTGTTCCCGTATCACTACTCAGATACCGACATCCAGAAGGTTGCCAACTTGCTCAAGGGCACTGGCATCAAAGTGCTGATAAGGAATTACCAATAAAAGTCTTACCTCATAAATAGCAATAATGACCAACAAAGAATTATGGCAGCAGTTTCTTGACAACTGCAAGAGTATCATCGTTTTTGACACGGAGACCACCGGTGTACAGGCCGGTTTTAACACTATCCTGTCGTTGTCGTGGCAGGAACTTGACAGCAACCTCAACACCATCAACGAGCAGACACGATACTTCGACTGGCCGGAAGATGAAGCCCGTGTGTCCATGGGAGCCATCAACATTAACAAGCTGACGCGCGAGCGGCTTCGTGAGCTTGGCACTACCGACAAGAAACAAGAGCTGCAGAAGTTCTCAGAGACTCTTGCTGAGAGCGGACTGTTGGTAGGCCATAATGCGAAATTCGACATCGGCTTCCTCAATTCCGAGTTCAAGGAGAATGAGGTAGAGACAAACATTGCAAGACACATACCGGTGTTCGACACGATGGTCTCGATGACGACTTACTGCAAGATACCGCGGAACGGCCATCATGGCATCGGCAACTTCAAGTACCCGCGGCTTGGCGAGCTGGCCCAGTTCCTGCATGTCAACACCAGCGACATCGACTTTCACCAGTCATCCTCCGACGTAGAGGTGACCGTGCGCTGTCTCAGGGAAATTGTCAGCAACGGACTTGTGCCGCCAACAAGATAAAGACCGTAGCCAAGTCCATTCCCTTATGTAAAACGGAACAAAATGAAAGTACAGATACAGGCACTCCATTTCAACGATCTCACGGCTCGCCAACTGTTTCAGATACTGAAACTGCGGCAAGACGTGTTCTTCGTGGAGGAGAAGATTATCTATCCCGACCTTGACAACACGGACGAAGACTGCATACATGTCTTTGCCACAACAGAAAAGGATGGCAAGCCCATTACCGTCTCCTATGCCAGGGTTTATTCCGACCCCTTGGAGCAGCATGTCAAGGTAGGACGTGTGGCAACAGCTGCCGCCTATCGTGGACAAGGCATTGGCGGAGAGGTGATGAGACGCTGCTGCGAAGTGGCACAAGAATGCTACAACGCTTCCGAGGTGCGGCTTGATGCCCAGCTTCATGCCATTGACTTCTACAAAGCCTTGGATTTCCGAACCGTCTCCGACGTCTTCATGGAAGCCGGCATCGAGCATATCAGAATGATGTGGAAGAAATGACCCATGTGAATGCCAAAGCTGTCAGCAAAGTGTAAATATTTTAAGCATTACTGACAACAATGACACGATTTGTCACCTTTGCCCTTTGGGCACGTATATTGCACTGATGGTTAGTGAAGTTCGGAGGTCGGACGAGGGCAACGAAAGGAGCCTGAGGATGACGGAAGAGCTCCAAAGATGATAAATAATTAATTGACAATTAGGAGGTATTGACTTATGGTGTATCCAGTTTTAAGAGACATGAACAATTGGCTTGACAATGATTTCGACGATATGTTGAACACAAGTTGGATGCCGCGCATGAATGTCACAGCACCTGCTATCAATGTCAAGGAAAATGACAAGGCTTACGAAGTTGAGCTTGCAGCCCCTGGCACCACCAAGGATGACTTCAAGGTGAACGTTGACAAAGACGGTTGCCTGACCATCAAGTTGGAGCACAAGGACGAGAAGAAGGACGAGAACAAGAAGGAGCACTACTTGCGCCGCGAGTTCTCATACAGCAATTACGAGCAGGCTCTGACGCTGCCTGACGACGTGGAGAAAGACAAGATTGAGGCTAAGGTTACTGACGGTGTGCTTCACATCACGCTTCCTCGCACGGCAAAGGCAGAGAAGGAGACAAAGAAGATTGAAGTCGCTTAACCGGCTTTCGGTTCTGCTCTGAAACATGGGGGCTGCTCTTCGGGGCAGTCCCCTTTTTCGCTTTTATTCAATGTCTAACAAAAAAGTATAGGAGAAATGTGTTATGATGACGAATATGTTGAGACCATTCGATAATATGATGGACACACTTTGGAACGAGATGGACAGTTGGTCACGCTTCTCAGAGATACCCACGAATGTGAAGGAGGATGATGGCGGTTACACCATTGAGTTGGCTGTACCTGGTATGGAGCGTAAGAACTTCCACATGAGGGTACACGATGGTGTGCTTAGTCTTCGCATCCGCAAAGGCCATCGCTTCCACTGGCCTTGGCAGCACAACCACACTTACATACGTGGTGAGCGTCGGTTACAACTGCCAGAGAGCGTAAAAGCTGAAGACATAACGGCAAAGGTGACTGACGGCATTCTCTGCATCCGTCTGCCGAAGAAGGAAAACTATGTCAGCCGGAGAGATGGAGAGAATCAGTCAAGACATATTCTGGTAGCATAACATAAGCAAAATCCTATTTGCGTTGAGCCGGTATCATCTGTGAAAATATAGATGGTGCCGGTTTTTTTCGTCCTTTCCCTTTGAAAACCGCAAAAACTATCGTACCTTTGCTACATTACAACATCTTAAATGAATGAAACACTGGTGGCAGCCTTGAATACGGGCACACCAATATAATGAATTTTAGAGGAACAAGATGAAGCACGAACTATTAGAGAGCGCCCTTGAAATAGCGACCAAAGCGCATAAGGGACAGGTTGACAAGTCGGGAGCCGTATATATCTTCCATCCCATCCGCGTGGCAGAACGGTGCACAACGGAAGAGGAGAAGATTGTGGCATTGCTCCACGATACCATTGAGGATACGTCTGTCACCCCGGAATATCTGTTGGAGCAAGGTTTCCCGCGCACCATTGTTGATGCCGTCTTGGGTGTTACCCGCCGGGATGACGAAACCTACGAGGAGTTCGTCCGCCGTGCCAGTCTCAATCCCATCTCTAAACAAGTAAAGATACATGACTTGGAAGACAACATGGACATCCGACGACTCAGCGAAGTGACAGAGAAAGATTTGGCAAGACTCAACAAATACCTGAGGGCGTATAAGTACCTGACGGCGGAGAGTTAGAATGCAAGTTCGCAATTCAATCCGCATACAAGCAAAAGTTCCTACATTATTGGTGTTTCATAATCCTTAGAAATCCCTAAACTTTGCACAGCAATCAACATGGTGAAATCGGAGCAATCCCACCCACTTGGAGGCGGTAAAAAAACAAATTTAGATAAAATTCCCGAGTTATAAGCCAGTTGAGATAAAAAACCTAATAGATTTCCTCCCCGAAGAGCCGACAACATGGAAAATCAAGGCCGACATACGCTCAATCCTATTTTACGTGCTCTAAGTCACAATTATTTATTATCTTTGAGGTCTTATTGTTTAACCCTCTAAAAGTTAGGCTTATGAGATCAGTATGCGGCCTTGACGTTCACAAAGATAGTGTATATCTTTGTATTTTGAG
>Ga0256406_1003288_pt1 | contig 20343 bp, 10 predicted proteins | sample RumenRJG_03DNA_FD_185986 | JGI IMG/M metagenome (GOLD analysis project Ga0256406, IMG submission 185986) | Bovine rumen microbial communities from Lethbridge, Alberta, Canada - RJG_03 | ecosystem: Host-associated > Mammals > Digestive system > Stomach > Rumen | place: Canada: Alberta | collected... | reverse complement strand
GATCGCCAGCATACCCAGAAGGTACACAATCATGACAACCAGAATGCCAACCTGCGCGTTTGTCATTTTTTCTCCCTCATTTCTGTGAAATCTCTATGCAATCATAGATACATACACGAAAACCATTCTATATATACCGGACTGTATAACCCGGGCTGATTGCCTGCCTCCCTGCCGGAAAGCTCAATGAACCATTACAAATCCGGATATATATTATGAGGTTTTCGAATGCATTGGGGAAAGTTTACCACATTCCAGTGGTAAACTCAAGATTTGTCGTTCATTTTATTTACGCCAACAGTAGGCCGGTTACTGTTCACTCACAACTATGTACGGCAAGGATTTTACAGTCCTGTTGCCATTCGCAAACTGGCTGTAACAAAGTTTTATCCTGATTTTATGAAGCTGCGGAACTCCTCAGGCGCAAGCGCCTTCGTCAGACAGTCCTCGCAATTCACTTCTTGAAGAATTCACGGATAAAACTTTTAACAGCCAGTAATGCTCAGGCAAAGGTACTGTAAAATCTTAGCCGTTTCAGGTGGCGCGTTAACAGTAACTGACGCGAAACAGTGACGAAACAGTGAGCCGCAGCCGAATCCGAGGGATTCGGCTGCGGCGAGTGTCGCGACAGCGAGATAAAACTCGTGCAGCGTGTTTTATCTCGTTCAGCTTCTCAGCGCGGTTACCGGGTCGCTTTTCGACGCTTTCCGGGAAGGAATCAGCCCGGCGATCATCGTCAGCGCCACGCTCAGCGCGATCAGCAGAAGAGCCGCCGCCGGAGGAAGCGCCGCGTGAATTTCCTGTCCGGTCACGCGAACGATTAGCGCATTGACCGGGATTGTGAGAAGGACTGTGACGATGACGCCGATGCCTCCCGCAAGGATGCCGGTGATGAAGGTCTCGGCATTGAACACCTGTGCCACATTGTGACGCGACGCGCCGAGAGCACGGAGGATACCGATCTCCTTTCTCCGCTCCAGCACGCTGATATACGTGATGACCCCGATCATGATCGAAGAGACGACCAGCGAGATCGCGACAAAGGCGATCAGAATATAACTGATGGTATCGATAATCTTTGTGACAGACGACATCATCGCCGTCACCATATCGGTATAGGTGATCACCTTATCGTCCTGCCCTTCCTTCTCCATCTGTTTATTGTAAGAGCTCAGAATGTCTACGACCGCATTCTTCGCCTTGAAATCCTTCGGATAAATGTTGATGCCGGAAGGATCTGCCGGGTCGGCGTATCCCAGGGACGCCAGATTGTTCTCAAAGGAGCTGCTGCTTCCCTGCATCATGGAACTCATCAGCTTCTGCAGCTGTCCCGCGTCCATGTTGGCGCGGAAGGCAGCGGCCATCTGATCCGGATTGATCTGGAACATCTTCTCCATATTCTGAGAGATGGAGCTGACCGTCTGCGTCATGGCCTGCGCAAGCGCCTGCTGCAGCTGTCCCGCCATGCCGGTCATGGCAGATGTGATCGCGTTTCCGATCTGTGCGGTGACCGCCTGCATCAGAGCACGGATCGTGCTCTGCAAGGTGTCCGAGAGGGCCGTCTGCAGCTCACTGGTATCGATCATCTGTCCCGCCGCGTTCAGAAGAAGCTTCTGGGTATCTGCAGATTGAAGATAGGAAGCGAAAGAATCTGTCATTTTCGACAGCTGCGGCGCATCATGTTCCGCTGCCCAGCTATCGTAGTTCTTCTGCAGGGTTTCTGCCATGGAAGCAGCCTGCTCCTGTGTTACCGTAAACCGGTTTAGTTTGTCAGTGATAGCAGAAAAAGCCTTGCTGACCGTCTCCTCCGCCTCGGCGGATCTTAGCCATTGCCGGAAATTGTCTGGACTGAGCGGATCCGGATTGTCCGCCAGATTCCCCTTCAGGTACTCCGTATACCCCGTATAGATTTCCACAGCCATCTGCATCACATCGTCACGGGTAATCAGGTTTTCTTTATTGGCATCCAGGATCTTCTGCATCTCTGTCTGAACCGCGCTTCGTCCGCCCTCTGACTGAAGATACTCTGCAAAAGCACCTCCAAGCTTTGTATAATCGGTGGACGGATCTTTGGAAATACTCTCCAGATATCCCTTTGCCGCCTCGTAAAAAAGGGTCTGCATCTGCTCTCCGGTCACATGCACGCGAATCTTGGAGAGAAGCCCCGCGAGATCCAGGCTCCCGAGATCCGGCATTGCCTTCTCAATGGCAGAAGGATCGAGACTGTTCTCCAGATTCAGACTGCTGAAATCCAGGTTCTGGAGGTTCAGATTCTGCACGATCTTATCCATATCGAGGCTGTCCGGCGATACCGATGCGGCATTCGCAGAAAACATTTTCTGAAGCGCATCTCCGTCAACCGAAAAAAGCTTGCTCAAATCCAGATCCTGCGAAGCGTTTTCCTCTGAAAACTTTTTCCCTGTCAGGACATTCACCTCGGGATTCTTTAGCTGATCCTTCACCACCTCGCTTGCGGCTGCCGCCTTCATCAGTTCCTCCTCCAGAAGCGGAGAATACGCGATTCCGGTGCTCAGAGCCTCTGACATAGAGCCCTTCTTCGGCTGGACGATTCCCGTGATGGTAAGCGTCCTGCCGTTTTGCACCAGCTTCTTGATATAGTCCTTGTCGCCGCTCTGGTCGGTCCAGACATGATAGGTATCATCATACGTGTAATAATCACACGAATTCACCAGGCGAAAACTCTTCCCGAGGAAATCGTCGTATGCGTAGACAGACTTTTCGCTGCCGGAATCCGCCTTCATCGAATTACTTCTTGCCGAACTCACAGCACTTTTTCCACCTGATGAATCGCTCGACATATCAGTTGAACTGCTGCTAACCGTATTCACACCGTTTTCACCGGATGAGGTGCTGCTTTCCGTGTCAGCTGAGCTGCCCACCGGGACGAGATTGTCATCCGCTCCCGATGAACCTGTGAAATCCTTCAGCCGCTGTTCCAGCTCTTTCCGATCCCGCAGACCAACCGCGTAGAGCAGAATATCACTGACCTCGCCGTTCGAATTGAGAACCAGCACAAGATCCGTATCCTTGTCCGGCCAACGTCCCGCCTTCAGATCATACGATTCCTTATAGAGCTCCTCGGAGGTAGGCAGCTTGCTGAACAGGTCCATTCCCAGGGATCCGGTCATCATTCCCGCCACACCCATGCTATCTGAGGAGAGCGAATCAAACATATGGTTCGGATTAAGCTGCTCCGCAGAATCTCCATCCATCGCATAGATCTGCGGCGTGATTCCATAGCTGTACTCAACGGCGTTTACGTATTCCCCGATCCCGCTCTTTCCGCTGTCCAGATATGTTTTCAGAGAGGCAAGATCGTTCGTACTCACATCCTTCAGAAGCTGATCGGCGGTTTCATCGACACCGATTTTGTCGGTATACGTCTGCTTTCCGTTTCCTCCCATCAATCCTCCGGACCCGCTGCCCATATTCTGCATCATCGACGTCAGATCATATCCCGTCTTCTCGATCTGCAGCGGATACACGGAAAGCGTCTCTGCCTCCTGCGTCTGGATAAAACGGTTTGCCCCGCTGGAAAGGGCGAGGATCAGCGCGATGCCGATGATACCGATGGATCCCGCAAAAGAGACAAGCAGCGTTCGGGCCTTTTTGGTTCGAAGGTTGTTGCCGCTCAGCGCCAGTGCGGTCAGAAAAGACATGGCGGCCTTTCCCATATTCCGGTGAACCGCCGGCGTCTCTTCCCGCCCGGTTTCCGGCGGATTCGTATCCGACAGGATTCTTCCGTCCTTTATGGTCACGATCCGGGTCGCATACTTTCGCGCCAGCTCCGGATTGTGTGTCACCATGACGACCAGCCGGTCTTTCGCCACCTCCTTCAGAATATCCATGACCTGTATGCTGGTCTCTGTGTCAAGCGCGCCGGTCGGTTCGTCCGCCAGCACGATGTCCGGGTCATTGACCAGCGCACGCGCGATCGCCACCCTCTGCATCTGCCCGCCGGAGAGCTGCGACGGCTTCTTGTGCTCCTGCCCGGCAAGGCCGACCCTGCGGAGCGCCTCCAGCGATTTCTGCCTCCTCTCATTTCCGGAAATCCCCGAGATGGAAAGCGCCAGCTCTACATTCGCCAGCACACTCTGGTGCATGATCAGATTGTAGCTCTGAAACACAAATCCAATGGTATGATTCCGATAGGAGTCCCAGTCCCTGTCCTTGTATTTCTTTGTCGAAATCCCATTGATAACCAGATCCCCGCTGTCATAGCGGTCCAGCCCGCCTACGATATTCAAAAGTGTCGTCTTGCCGGAACCACTCGGGCCAAGGACAGCCACGAATTCACTGTCCCGAAGCTCCAGGCTCACATGATCCAGCGCCTTCTGGACCAGATCGCCGGTCCGGTACTCCTTGCTGATGTTTTTTATCTGAAGCATAAAATTACCTTCTCCTTATGTGCTTTATCTGAAGCATAAAATTATTTTCTCCTTATGTGCTCCTACCTCTGTCCGAAAAGCTTTCTTAACTTTATCCAAACATGTTCTGAAATGCAACATTCTTCTGCGCCAAAAAATCTTCTTCTGGCGCCGGCAAGGGCTTGGTTTTCCTTCTATACAAATAACGTGCTCACATTTTGGCACATATACAATTCTTATATGGATATTCAAAAGATTTCGTATTTGTGTTTTGTATACTTCCGGCGTACACTTTATACAGCATGAATCAGGCAGCGTACCTAACGCAGTGCGGCGCACAGACTTCTCATATACGCGAGAACGTCTGTTATCTATTGAAAGGACTCTTTATTATGAAACGACTCTGGTCTTATCTGAAGCTGCATCTGGCGGAGACGATCTGTGCTCCGCTTTTCAAGATGCTGGAAGCAACCTTTGAGCTGATCGTTCCTCTGATCGTAGCCAGAATGATTGATGTCGGAATCGCCAGCCGCGATGTGTCCTACATCATTCACAACGGCATTCTGCTGATCGTTCTCGGCTTCATCGGCCTCGCATCCGCAATCACCGCGCAGTATTTTGCCGCAAAGGTTGCCACCAGCACTTCCACCCTGATGCGGAACGATCTCTACGCACACATCCAGACGCTCTCCTGGAAGCAGATCGACAGCATCGGAACCTCTACATTAATCACAAGGATGACCAGCGACATCAACACCGTACAGAACGGCGTCAACATGTTCCTCCGACTCTTCCTGCGCTCGCCCTTCGTCGTCTTCGGAGCCATGATCCTTGCCTTTACTGTTGACGTTCCGACCGCGGTCAGCTTTGCCGTCGTCATCCCCGTGCTGCTGTTTATCGTTATGGCGATCATACTCATCACGATGCCGCTGAACCGCAATGTTCAGGCACAGCTCGACAAGATTCTCCGGAAGACCCGGGAAAATCTGCAGGGCGTCCGTGTCGTCCGCGCATTTAATCAGCAGAAGAAAGAGGCCGCCTCTTTTGATGACGAGACCGAACGTCTCTATCAGAAGCAGATCCATGTGGGAAAAATATCCGCTCTGCTGAACCCCATGACCTATGTCGTCATCAACCTCGGCATCGTCGCGATTCTCTGGATCGGCGGCGGCCGGGTCAATTCCGGTGCCCTGACACAGGGAGGCATCACCGCCCTGGTCAACTACATGACCCAGATCCTGACCGAGCTGGTGAAGCTCGCCAACCTCATTATTCTGCTCTCCCGCGCTGCGGCATCCATGAACCGCGTGGACGATGTCTTCCGGATGGAGAATACACGGACGGACGGAAGTCATGATTTTCCTGTTGGAGCGGACGGAGCATCCATCGACTTCGATCATGTCACCTTCTCCTATCAGGACGGCTCCTCTCCTGCCCTAGATGACATCAGCTTCCACGCAGACGCAGGCTCCACCCTCGGCATTATCGGCGGAACCGGTGCCGGCAAGAGTACGCTGATCAACCTCCTCCCGAGGTTCTATGACACCGACTCCGGATCCGTATCCCTGAACGGGAAAAACGTACGCGACATCCGGGAAAAGGATCTCCGCTCCCGCATCGGCGTCGTTCCCCAGAAGGCCGTACTCTTTCAGGGCACCCTTCGCGACAACATGAAATGGGGCAGCGATGACGCCAGTGACGAACAGATCTACAAGGCGCTGGACATCGCCCAGGCCCGGGAATTCGTCGACCAGAAGGGCGAGGGACTCGACCTGCCCATCGAACAGGAGGGCCGCAACCTCTCCGGCGGACAGAAACAGCGACTGACCATCGCCCGCGCCGTGGTACGGGATCCGCAGATCCTGATTCTGGACGACAGTGCCTCCGCTCTCGATTTTGCCACCGACGCAAAGCTGCGGAAGGCCATCCACAACGACATCTCCAGGCGAACCGTAATACTCGTCTCCCAGCGTGTCAGCACCATCCGGAGCGCTGATCAGATCCTCGTTCTCGACGACGGAAGACTCGCCGGAACCGGAAATCACTTCGAGCTTCTGAAAAACTGTGAGATATACCGGGATATCTGCGAATCCCAGATGACACCGGAGGAAATAGAAAATGACCTGAGGGCAGCAGCCGAAACAGGCAGCAGCCCGAAAACGCCGGACGGTACCGCAGACAGCCGGAAGGGAGGTGAATGAAATGACGAAAAGCACGAAAGATCTGAGGAATATGGAAATACATGACAAAAACGATCCTGAAATCATGAAAGCAGATGATAAGAAAGCTTCCGAGAATAGAAAACCGGCTGATAGGAGTGATGCCGCAGTCAGGAGAACAGATAATAAAAAGAATGCGGAGAATGCAAAGGATGCAGAGAGCACAAAAAAAGCACAGCGAAAGAACACCCTCCTGCGGATCATCCGCTACGTGAAGCCGTACATGGGATTTGTGATCCTGTCCCTGCTCCTGGCTGTTCTGTCCGTCGCGCTGACCCTGCTGATTCCCATCTTCATCGGAAACGGCGTGGACCTGATCGTCTCAAAGGGCCATGTCGATTTCGCGGGTCTCTTGCGCATCATCCGCAGAATCGTCATCTGCATCGCAGTGACGGCAGCTGCCCAGTGGACCATGAATCACATCAACAACAAAATCACGTACCTGATCGTTCGGGATCTGCGCAAGGAGGCCTTTCACAAGATTCACAGCCTGCCGCTCTCCTACATTGACGCGCATCCCACCGGCGATCTGATCAGCCGTGTCATCACAGATGTCGAACAGCTCTCCGATGGAATTCTGCTCGGATTCACCAACCTGTTTACTGGCATTGTAACCATCGTGGGAACCATTATCTTTATGCTGACGCTTCAGCCGATGATCACACTGATCGTTGCTGTCCTGACGCCGCTGACATTTTTTGCCGCAAAATTCATCTCCGACCGCTCCTTCCGATTCTTCAAGAAGCAGTCGGAATCGAGGGGAAACCTGACGACGCTGACCAACGAGATGATCGGGAATCTGACCGTCGTCCAGACCTTCGGCCACGAGGCGGACGCCCTGAAGGAATTCGAGAAGCGAAGCCGTGAGCTCGGTGAGAACAGCATGAAGGCCACCTTTTATTCCTCTCTGACCAACCCGACGACAAGGTTCCTCAATACCCTGATCTACAACGGCGTGGTGATCGCCGGATGCCTGCTCTGCTTCCTGTCGCCCATCGGCTCCTCGCTGCTGACGATCGGAAAGCTGACCAGCTTCCTCGCCTACGTCAAGCAGTACAGCCAGCCGTTTAACGATATCACGAACGTGATCACAGAATTCCAGAATTCCGTCGCATCCGCGGGACGTGTGTTCGAGATGCTGGATGAAGAGCCCGAACCCGCCGATGATCCGGATGCGGTTACCATCGAGCACGCAAAAGGCGCCGTTCAGATCAAAAATGTCGCCTTCTCCTACACCCCCGACCATCCGCTGATCGAGAACCTCAATGTAGACGTTGCGCCCGGCAGACGGATCGCCATCGTAGGCCCGACCGGATGCGGAAAAACGACCATCATCAACCTGCTCATGCGTTTCTATGACGTGAACAGCGGCTCCATCTCGGTGGACGGAACCGATATCCGCAGGATCAGACGGCTGAGTCTGCGCGACAACTACGGCATGGTTCTGCAGGACACCTGGCTGAAGGCAGGAACCATCCGGGAGAACATCGCGTACGGCAAGCCGGACGCCACCGATGAGGAAATCGTCGCGGCCGCGAAGAAGGCATACGCCCATAGCTTCATTCTCCGTATGCCCAAGGGCTACGACACAGAAATCGAAGAAAACGGCGGAAACCTCTCCGCCGGACAGAAGCAGCTCCTCTGCATCGCCAGAGTCATGCTGAACCTTCCGCCCATCCTGATCCTCGATGAAGCGACCTCCTCCATCGATACGCTCACCGAAATCCGTATCCAGAAGGCCTTCGACGAAATGATGAAGGGACGCACCAGCTTTGTAGTCGCACACCGTCTCTCCACCATCCGGGACGCGGATGAAATTCTCGTTATGCGCGACGGCCACATCATTGAACAGGGCAACCACGAACAGCTGCTCGCGAAAAACGGCTTCTACAGCCGGCTTTACCACGCACAGTTTGAAAGAAGCTAAAGCTCCGCCACGCGCATATTTTTCCTGCTCACATGTCATTCGATACTGCCTGAACTCACGGTATTTCCTCCAGAAGTATCGGTACTGTCATACACGGTATCCGTCTGATATGTGGAGGCAATCTCCCGGCTGCGCTCGTCCAGCTTGTCAATCACTGACTGCGCGTCCGACCCTGTCAGCGGCGTGGGAACGTAATCATTGTACTCCCACGTCGTCGATTCCAGGCATGGAATAATATTGATTGTGGAACCGGTCATCTTCGCGTTTTCATCCACCGAAATGGTCGTCTGGAAGATCATCGTGTCGATTTCCGTCGGATGATAATTGCCTCCGAAGCAGAAATTTCCGAGCGAATAGGCGATGGTCTTTCCCTTATAGTACTCGATTCCCTGTATGACATGCGGATGATGGCCAACCACCAGATCCGCTCCCTCGTCGATGGCCTGGTGCCCCAGCTCCACCTGATACGGATCCGGGCAGCTCTCCAGCTCATTGCCCCAGTGGAAGACGGCGACGATCACATCCGCTCCTTCCTTTTTCAGCTTATTGATATTTGCGGTCACCTGCGGCGCCACACCATCGTATTCATCGAGCTCATAGATTCCGAACAGGCCGACCTTCACGCCTTTTACCTCAATCACAGCCGTATCATCATAGCCGAACGGAGTGATGTTGTTTTCCTTCAGGGTACTCACCGTGTCCGTAAAGCTCTTCTCACCGTAATCGTGGCTGTGATTATTCGCCACGTTCGCCGCCTCGATCGACTCCTTATTGATGATGTTTACATATTCCGGCGGAGCCTTGAAGGCGAACTGGTTTCCAACCCTGGCCGTCTCGTTGGTCAGCGTGCCTTCAAAATTGATGACCGTCAGGTCGTCATTGCGGAAGATATCCTTTACATTCTTCAGAAAGTAGTCCGGGCCATTCAGATCGTAGTACGCATTCATGCTGGTGCTGTAATCAAAATACTCATCCGTTCCCAGGATCACGTCTCCGGTAAAGGTCATCTTCAGATCTGTCGGCTTGATCTTTGCGGAAGAGCCCTCCGCAGCCGCCTCCGAACTCGTAACGGTAACCGCCTCCAGCGTTTCTCCGGAAACAGCCTTGCCTCCCTTGCTCTTTGAGGAGCCGCCCGCGTGAACCGCCGCAGCGATGACGACTGCAAGCACAGCTCCGCCCGCACAGCAGGCCAGAATCCGCTTTCTTCTTCGCACCTGCGCCTGGCGGCGGCGTCTCGCCGCCTGCCGCCTCTTCCTCGCACGGATCTCCTCCTCCGTCATGTCAGAAATCTCTCGCCGTCCGCCGGACCGCGCGCCGCGGCGCTTTCTCTCATCCTCCATTTCAATTGTCCCCCACATTAAATCCCTGTTTCATCAGGTTTCGATTACATTTTTTCAGTTAGTCATACTGCTGCCTGATTTAAAAGGTTCCTGAGAAAAAGCTATAAAAACGCAGTTGTCTCATGGAAGCCCTTTTGGAGATTGCTATAACTTAATGAAAAATACCGCTGTTTTTCGTGTGTTTCCTTCTCCGAATATATGGATCTGCCATAGCCTCGAAACAAATTCTTCATCTACATTGATTGTATATGTGATCCGCCTGTTCATCAATGGGTAGTTTTAAAAAACGGAACAGGTCTTCCGATTCTGACGACACCTTTTCACTTGCCGAGAGATAGGATATAGTATATTAAGAATAATGTATGTGAGGTCACGGACATGGATCTGAAACAGATGGAATATTTTCAGGCAGTTGTAGATGCGGGCAGCATCAGTGAAGCGGCGAGACGGCTTCATGTCGCTCAGCCGCCGATCAGCTATCAGATGAAAATGCTGGAAAATGAGCTCGGCGTACAGCTCTTCGAAAGAGGCGCCCGCCATATCCGGCTGACCAAGGCAGGCCATACTTTTTATACGCGGGTGGTCCGCATCCTTGAAATGGCAGACAATGCGGCAAGAGACACCATCCGGGCCGGCAAGGGGCAGACGCTGTATCTGGGCATGACATCCACAACCGTCTCCATCATGCAGCCTGTACTGAAGCGTTTTGCCGAGGACCACCCCGATGTCCACTACCAGTTATATGACGGATCCACCTTCGAGCTTCGACACCTGCTGGAGACAGGCGTGATTGAAGGCGCCGTGCTCCGGACGCCTTTTCCCGTGGATGAGTTCGACTGCCGCCTGATTCGAACCGAAGCCATGCTCGCAGGATTCCCCGCAGAGTGGATCTCCGGAGAAAGCATACGCTCTGACGGCATGCCCGCGCCCGCGGAATCTTCTGCAGAATCCATCCCCGGGAAAAACGAGATTTCAGGAAGGATCTCTCTTCCGCAACTTGCCCGCTACCCGCTCTCCGTTTACCGCAGATACTATGACCTGATCCGCGAGCAATTCACTGCACAGCATCTCCAACCGGATTATTTCAGCATCTGCGACGACTCCAGAACCTCCCTGCTCTGGTGCAGCAACGGATGCGCCGTATGCCTGTTCCCGGAATCGCTTCGTCCCGCACTCCCGGACGGAATCCGAACCCTCACGATTGACTCGGAAGAACTGCGGACCTCGATCCTCTTCGCGGCGGCAAAGAAACGGCAGCACTCCGATCTGATCACGGAATTCACCGGCTATCTCAAATACGCGACATAAGAAAGAAGCTATTACAGAGCTTGCTTTTCGCGGTAAATCTGAAAGGCAGCGCTTTCACAGCGCCTTGTCTGGTTGGCTTAGTGTGAGCAGTAAGTACCGGAACAACGTGAAAACCGTCATTTACAGGTTATACGTAAAAACAGTCATTTACAGGTTACCGTTGATTTTACCCCCGGTCTGTACTAATATAGTTCCATAGGCAAAGCAGGATTGAGATGCGTAGTGTTTCCGCTGCACGGGAGATGAGCGGGAAACGAATTGCCGGCCTGATACAGTACATGGCATGATATATCACACGGTTTGTCTTATGGCCGTTTACTGTAACTGCATGGCTGCGATATTTCAGTCCATCCCGTTGCTGGACTTTTTACGGGACCTGATACCTAGCGGTCCTGTTTTTTTTGCCTTTTTTATCTCCTGTACATGCGTCACGCCGGCTGTTCCTGTACCATGGACAGCCCGCAGTTCACTAATTGGAGGTTTTATCAGATTATGATTGACAAGGTGAAGGTGGAACAGGCCGTTCGTCTGTTTCTTGAGGGAATCGGTGAGGATCCTGACCGAGAAGGCCTGCTTGGCACGCCCGACCGAATCGCAAGGATGTGCGAGGAAATTTTCGCGGGAACGGATGAAGCGGCCCAAAAAGCTCTGTCGGTGACTTTCTCAAGTCCTGCGGACAACCTCGTTCTGGAGAAAGACATTCAGTTCTACTCCGTATGCGAACATCATCTGCTCCCCTTCTTCGGCAATGTTCACATCGCCTACCTTCCGAACGGAAAGGTAGCCGGCCTGAGCAAACTGGCGCGCACCGTTGAGGCTTATGCCCGCCGCGCCCAGATTCAGGAAAAACTGACCGATCAGATTGCAACGGCAGTAATGGAGAATCTCGATGCCCGGGGCGTCATGGTTGTGATCGAGGCGGAACATCTGTGCATGTCCATGCGCGGCATCAAAAAGCCCGGCACCCGCACCATGACCTACGTCTGCAAGGGAACATTTGAAAACGATCCTGCTCTCGTAGACCGTGTGCTCGCGATGATCCGCACCTGAGAAGAATTCCAAGGAGGCAGAAATGTCCCGGCACCCCAGTGACAACAACCCAGGCCCGGAGCAGGAAGACAGCAGCGCCTTCGCCGCAAACGCGAATCCGCCGGACCGTATCCGCCGCATTATGGATGACCCGCGGTTCCGCCGCGAATTAAGAAAAACAGAACAACTCGAGAAGGACCGCGTTTTCTGCCGACACGACTGGCAGCACCTTCTCGATACCGCAAGAATCATGCAGATCCTCTGCCTCCGGGAGAGCCTTCCGGTGCAAAGCGATCTGATCTACGCGGCCGCCCTGCTCCATGACATCGGCAGGGCGCGCCAGTACGAGGACGGCACGCCTCATGACATCGCCGGCGTACAGATCGCCGGCCCGATTCTCGCGGACTGCGGCTATACCGCCGCCGAAACCGACCTGATCCTGTATGCCGTCGGCAGTCACAGATTACACGCAGCCTTGACTGCCGAAAGCGATCCGGTCTCCGATTCGGGAAATGCAGAATATCCCGAACATGTCAAAAACCGATTTGCACAGATTATGTACGCTGCAGATAAAAAATCCCGTCCGTGCTATTTATGTAACGCCCGAAAGGACTGCAACTGGCCGGAGGAACGCAAAAACCGGACACCGGAGATATGACGGTTCCCGCCGCCCTCTCCCCTGCCCGGTTTTATCGGCTCCGAACGGCACATGAATGTCTAACAGAAAGAAGAGGTACAAATCGATGAGCAAACCAGAAACAAAAGCGAACGAAATCAATCAGAACCCGGCATCCTCCCCGGAAGGCAGCGCGCATGTCATGAAGATCGGCAGCCGTACCTTCGAGCCAGACAGTCACTGCTACATCATGGGAATCCTGAACGTCACACCGGATTCCTTCTCCGACGGCGGCAGATGGAACCATCTGGACACTGCCATGAAGCACACGGAGCAGATGATCGCGGAGGGAGCCGACATCATCGATGTGGGCGGAGAATCTACCCGCCCCGGCTACACAAAGCTTCCGGATCAGGAAGAGATCGACCGTATCGCTCCGGTTATAGAGGCCATTCACAGCCGCTTCGATATTCCGATCTCCCTCGACACCTACAAGAGCGCCGTCGCAAAGGCAGGTCTTGCGGAGGGCGTCGATCTGATCAACGATATCTGGGGCTGCAAGTATGACCCGGACATGGCTTCCGTCATCGCCTCCTCCGGCGCGGCATGCTGCCTGATGCACAACCGGGACAATACCGATTACACCGATTACCTGCAGAACATTCTGGATGATCTCAAAGAATCTGTGGCAATCGCCAAAAGAGCCGGCGTGGCGGACGACCGAATCATCCTGGATCCCGGCATCGGCTTCGCCAAATCCTATGAACAGAACCTGAAGCTGATGAACCACCTGGAGCTTCTGAAGGATCTCGGCTACCCGTATCTTCTCGGCACCTCCCGGAAATCCATGATCGGCCTGACCCTGGATCTGCCCGCATCCGAGCGCGTGGAAGGCACCATCGCCACCAGCGTCATCGGCGTCATGAAAGGCGCCGGATTTGTCCGCGTCCATGACATCAAGGAGAACGCCCGCGCCATCCGCATGACAGAAAAAATTCTGCAGGCCATATAACCTCCGCGCTATTCTGCGGACCATATTGCAGATTACAAAATCGCCATGCCATTCCGCAGACCATATTGCAGATTACAAAATCTCCATGCTATTCTGCCGACCATATTTAAAAAAGGAAAAATAACCCATGCATGCATCCAACCATGACGAAATCCGAATCGACAATCTGACCGTATTTGCAAAGCACGGCGTCTATGAAGAAGAAGCCGTGCTCGGACAGAAATTTACCATTTCCACCGTGCTCTATACCGACATCCGGAAGCCCGGACTTACCGACAGCCTGGAAAACACGATCAACTACGGAGAAGTCTGCCACGAAATCACGGCCTTTCTGACAGGCCACCGCTTTCAGCTGATCGAAGCCTGCGCGGAGCAGCTTGCAGAACACCTCCTTATAAAATATGAAGACCTTCTGCAATCCATCACGCTTGAAATCCACAAGCCCTGGGCCCCCATCGGTCTTCCGCTCGATCAGGTCTCCGTCCGGATTCACCGCGGCTGGCACACCGCCTTTCTCGCGCTCGGCTCCAACATGGGCGACCGGCGGGCGATGCTCGACCTTGCCGTTGACGGCATAAAAAAAGAAAAAAGGAACCGTCTCCAGAAGGTTTCCTCCTTCATAGAGACCGCTCCCTACGGCTACACCGATCAGGACCCTTTTCTCAACGGTGCCTGCATGATCCGCACCCTTCTCACCCCCGGGGAGCTGCTCGACCTCTGTGCCTCCCTCGAACAGGCGGCGCAGAGAGTCCGCAAAGTCCACTGGGGCCCCCGCACCTTAGATGTGGACATTCTCTTCTACGATCAGGAAATCATCGGAACCGAGCGGCTCAACATACCGCACCCAGATATGGCAAACCGGGACTTTGTCCTCCGGCCCATGGCAGAAATAGCGCCGTGGTGGAGCCATCCGGTCACACACCTGACCATGGCGCAGATGCTCCGGAACCTGGAAAATGCAGATTGAATTTACAAACCGATGATGATAGAAAAAGAGGAGACATAATGAACTTCAGAGAATCTATGGAATATCTCGACAGCGTCCCGAAATTTTCCCCAAAAGATGTGGTAAGCGGCGCCGTCGCCTATGAACTTGGCGCGATGCGGACGCTGATGGAATCGCTGGGAAATCCGGAAAAGCAGCTTCACTTCGTCCATATCGCCGGGACAAACGGAAAAGGCTCCGCCTCCGCCTTCCTCTCACAGATTCTCATCGAGAGCGGCCTTAAAACCGGAAGCTTTAACTCTCCCGCCATCGAGCATTTCACCGAACAGTTCCGCATCAACGGTCAGGATATCACGGAGGAGGCCTTCGCCGGGATCCTCACCCGCGTCGCGTCACAGATTCAGCAAAATCTCAAAGAAGGAAAACCGCAGCCCACCCAGTTCGAGATTCTGGTAGCGGTGATGTTCCTCTATTTCCGCGAACAGAACTGCGACATCGTCGTCCTCGAGACCGGGATGGGCGGACTGCTCGACGCCACAAATGTCATACCCTCCCCCGAGGCCGCGGTCATCATGACCATCAGCATGGACCACACCGAGATTCTCGGCCGCACACTCCAGGAAATCGCCTTCCAGAAGGCCGGCATCATCAAGGAAGGGACCGACGTACTCCTCTATCCCCAGAAGCCCGAGGCCGACCAGGTATTTGAGGAGGTCTGCCGGGAAAAAAATGCCCGTCTTCACCGTGTCAATGTCTGCCGCGAAGCACGGGAATATTCCCTTAAGGGGCAGATCTTTGATCTCACGCTCGAATCGGATCCGCAAACCTCATTATCTGAGATGCCTCTTCCCGAATCTTCCGGATCCGGAACATCTGTACCAGAAATCTCTACAGATGACATCTCTGCATTGGGAACAACGATCCGGGATCTCTTCATCCCGCTTCTCGGTTCTTACCAGTGCGCAAACGCTTCCATGGCAGTCGCAGCAGCCGATGTTCTCCGCCGGAAGGGCTGGCCGATCACGGAAGATTCCATCCGCAGAGGCCTGAAGCATACCGTCTGGCACGGAAGATTTGAGCTCATGCACCAGAATCCCGCCATCATCGTGGACGGCGGACATAATCCGGAAGGAGCCGCCATGCTCCGGGACAGCCTCACCCGCTACTTTCCGGATCAGAAAATCATCTTCCTGATGGGAATCCTGGCCGACAAGGACTACCATAAAGTCATCGCCACTGTCGGCCCCCTCGCCAAACGTTTTTACACCGTACCCGTCCCGAACCCGAGAGCCCTTGACCCCGAACAGCTCGCCCGCGAACTGAAGGGCGCCGGATATCTGGCGGAAGCGAGGTCTTCCATCGAAGAAGCCACAGACGAAGCCCTCAAAAACAGCACCGAAAAGGATGTCATCTGCTCCTTCGGGTCCCTGTACTACGTAGGAAGAATCCGGGAGCATCTGAATACCGAATTCACAACAACGATATAAAAATAGCAATTTTGATAAAGCAGGTCAATTCTGTAACAGTGACCAAAAAGAGCCCGGAAACCGGGCTCTTTTCTGCTGCATCTTATTGATCACATCATGGACTGCTGGATGACACAATACTCTCATCCGAGCGATCCTCATCCACTTTCTTCGAAGAACTCTCGTCTACAGAGCCCGCCGAATCCGATGAGGAATCGGATACGTTCTGACTATCTTCACTCGTTTCACCACCGCTTGTACTGTCCGTGCTTCCAGCGGTACTTTCCGCCGCATTCGAATTCGCTGTCTGTCCGCTTTTATTCCCAGATCCTGCTTTCGCCGCAGCATTACCCGTGATCACGTCCGAATCGTCACCCTCAGCGTCCTTCACAATGATGGTAACAGAGGCGCTCACCACTTTCTCAGGTCCTATAGCTGTGATGACATACGTTCCGGCAGAACTGCTCGAAAATGTACGTACATTTCCCTCCCCTGCCAAGGAAATGTTATTACCATAGCCGTCTTTTACCGTCCAGTCAGCATCATTGACAGACTGGTTTTGAGCGTTCTTCAGACTGATTTGAATCTGACTGTTCGTTAAAACCGTAACAGCGTTATTCTCATCCGGCGTAACCACGTTATTATTAACCGTGACGCTCAAGCTGTATGACGGAAGGTAAGTGATCCGGCCATGGCCATTTCCATTATCAGAAGATTCAAACGTTGGAATATCGCTATTTCCCCCAACGAGAGTCTTTCCCTGCACAGTTGTTCCATCTGTAATCGAGGAAGTGCTCTCAGATGTCTTGAAATAACCAGAACCCCCGCCAGCGGAAGGAGCAACTAGTTGTAAGCTATCGACATAGCTGCTTCCACCGCCATACCAGCCGCCGCCCCCTCCGGCACCGAGATCGTATCCAGCACTGCCAGTTCCTGCAATTGGAGAACCTCCCTGGCCGAAATTGCCCGATTTTAAACTAACATCAGGTACATTTTTGCCGTTTTTCACTGTTCCGCCTTCTGTTTCACTTCCTCCGGTTCCATATGTGTCCCAATTATATTGTGCAGTATATGATACACCATTGCCTTCTACTCCACTGTTACCGCCGCCATTTCCACCTGCATTTCGCGACATATCAGCATCAAAAATTTTAGATCTCAATGCGTTCACATATAATCCCGCGCCTCCTCCGCCACCTGCTACGAGTAATGCAGATCCATCTTTGGACTCCATTGTCAAAGTTTCCGGGATATCTTTCAAAGTGTTAGCATGCAGAGACATATGCGATGCTCCGCCACCGGAAGCAAACAACAAGAAAGCAGCAAAGCTACGTCCAGACTTTTTGGAACAACTGAATGCGTCTCCGCCACCATTCCAGCCACCTTTTATAAGCTGTGACTTTTCAGTTTTTGACTCATTATTACCAAACTTAAGTTGACTATATGTTGCATCCTGACCACGGCCTCCTACATATACATCAATCTTCTGGCCTTCTGTCAGATAAACGTAATTTACCGTATATCCTCCTTCTCCTCCTTGAGCATATTTTGTGGCATCATACGTTGCATTTCCTCCATCAGCACCCCAGACTTCCAGCTTGTACCATCCATCCGCCTGCGCTGTATATGTCTGCACTCCATTTGAAAAATAGTTAAAATCCTTTTCATTATTAATTTTCCACTGTGCAGTAAGCATTACGGTACCCGATGTTGCCAAGCCGGATACTTTGTCTCCTGCCTTATACATTTTACCGGATTGATCCTGCCATCCCACAAAAGTCCAGTTACTACCAGCAGATGCTTCACAATCAGGCAGCGTAACGTCTATAACATAATCGATATCATCAATCCTGGATATTACTTTACCATCAATTCTAGGTGTTCCACCATTTCCATCAAACTGAATGGAATAGATCGCCTTGTTCCAGCTCCAGTCACCGTACGCAATCATTCCATCTGGCATTGGGAATGGATAAACCTTTTCATCTTTGCTTGTGTATTGATAATATGGCTTTGTCGTATTGCTCTCTGCCGGTGATCCATACCCTGAAATTTCTTTCAATTTCTCATATGTATAGTTTTTGATTTTATCAGATGCATTTGGAGACTGGCTTTCAATTTCTCTCAAGCTGTTCTTATCACAATCAATACTCGAAAGGTAAGCACAATTATCTATCTGATTTGAATATTCTGGTGCTTGGTAGGACTTCATAAAGAAATAATAATTTAATACCGTACTTTTCCAGATAGCAGAATAATCATTTCTAATGCCCTCTGTCCAACTGCTATTTTTATATTGATAGAGAAAACCTGCCCCCTCTTCTGCTTGAAGTAACATTCCAACACTATGACACAGCTTTACTTTTCCTCCTGAACAGGAATACCCAAAACCAGCTACAGTACCTGACGCAGTTACCAGCGCGTTAGCATAACTGGATTCAATATTTCCAGAGTTATTCAAGAAAAATCCTGCTGCGACATTCCCGCCAAACACCTTTCCGGAATAACTACACGACGTAATATCTTTTTGATTATCTTTTACGAATCCAGCTATATCTCCATTTTCCGTATTTGGCTCATCGTCTGAGGTCGTGTCTTTAGTATAATTCAATCCGCAAACCAGCAAGCTATAACCTTTTGAATCTGAATCTGAATCATCTACTTTAGGAGAAATGGGTTTAAAGTATTGCTGATCTTCTTGATATTGTTTTTGATATTCAGTGGGATATAATAGATTATCTGAATACAGCTGGCAATTTTTAATGATTTTTGAGTTTGTATTTGCAAATCCATTCTCACCTATTTGAGCATTTACTATGTCACTATTGAAGATTGATCCACTATTGTTATCAACAAAACCATTGGAACCTATCGTAACAAATTTCAGGTCGATTCCTCGGATTGTATTATTATTTTCGTTCCCAATCGTGCCACTATTTGTTCCAACTGCTCCATTCTCTTCTATTTGAGCATTTGTGACGCCACTATTTGATATAGTACCGGTGTTTTCATTTACATTTACAAAACCATTTTTGCCTATTATAACTGATTCCAGATGTAGCCCTTTACTATCATCTCCATTTTTACCACCAATCGTTCCTCTATTTGTTTCCGCTACTCCATTATCACCTATTTCAGCATTTTTTATTTCACCATTTGATATAGTTCCGCTGTTATCATTTACATTTACAAATCCATTCTTTCTAATAAAAGCATTTTCAATTTTAACATTAGAAATTAAACCACTGTTGCTTGTGGCCACACCATTTCCTTGTATTGAAACATCATTCAACGAACAATTTAATATAGTTTTTGTATTCTGATTTGAAGCCAATGCAGAGTTCTCAAATTTAGAGTGTGATACTATCAGATTACTCATTTCTCCGTTGTTATTAACAACTACTGATGAGGCTTTCATATTTGAAATTTCAAAGTTTTTAAACTTGCTGTTTTCATTGTTATGTATAGTCTCAAATATTGGTTGTGATAAGTATTCTAGCCTTCTAAAACCTTTTGATAACTTCTCACCTTGATATGTGCCTCCTAATCTCTTAATTTGTGGAGACTTATATATCTTTTTTTCTCCTAACTCAGTGAACTTAATCTCTGAGCTATACGAGATATCCATTGTCTGTGTTACCGTTTTGTACCCACCGTATTCATCACTTAAATATGATCCTCCATTTAAGAAACTCCCAAATAGTATATTCAACTGATGTGCACTTCGTATCTGATAATCTGTACTCCATTCTCCATAGGGATAAAGATAATCTGCTAGATAGGGGTTCATCGTAAAAGAAATAATCTTTTTCCAAATCCTAGGATTATAACTTTCATCCTCTGTTCCTGAACTCATTGCAAAAGTTATAGTAAATAATGGATCATTCCATGTTTCTCTAGTTAATGCCCTATTATTTTCAGTGTTAAAATAATATGCATGATAACCTTCTAGGTTTAATTGCTCTGTGATGATTGTGTCAAGTATTTTGTGTAAACATATTTCCTGATCAGTGTTACAGCTGATCAATGGTTGATGAAACTCGGTCGCATTTATTCCACGGTGTTCTTGACATGAGCCTCCATCGCACATGA
>Ga0256406_1003287_pt1 | contig 20348 bp, 17 predicted proteins | sample RumenRJG_03DNA_FD_185986 | JGI IMG/M metagenome (GOLD analysis project Ga0256406, IMG submission 185986) | Bovine rumen microbial communities from Lethbridge, Alberta, Canada - RJG_03 | ecosystem: Host-associated > Mammals > Digestive system > Stomach > Rumen | place: Canada: Alberta | collected... | reverse complement strand
GAACAGTGGTTCCGGGAGGGGACTCTCAGCTTTGAACTTAAGGCATGGGACTCAGCACAAACAGGAGCCGCGTGACGCATGACATCTGTGTTTCAATGGAATTACTCGCTCATGCGGACAGCTCGTATATATCCAGGTTCAAAAAGATATCAGCTCCTACGTTTTCGATCTTCTCCAGGATAATCATGTGGGAAGTGTATTATACAAGCCCACGAAGAAAGAGTTTGATCGATACTGGACAAAAAACTGCATCGTTGTCCTTGACCTTATTAGTCAGTCTCCAATGTCTGATAAATCTCCCCATGAAATAACTGTCGAGAAGCTTCTGGTTGATATGATAGCTGAAAAGAGCATTGCGGCCACTTTCAGTCCTGCGGAGCTTCCAGCTGTTTTTCAGAATGTACGCGAAAGCTGCCGGATAGACAGGCACCGGTTGGAACGATATGCCGGAAGAAGAGGAAGAACGGAGCAGGTAAATACCTATATGGGAGATTCCTGATATGTCTTGCGGCGAAAAACCACCCGCCTGCATGTTTTCAGAGCCGAAACACCACTCCGATCACGGCAGAGATCGCGATGTAGACAATCGGGTGCAACTTCCACTTCCGGTAGCAGAACCAGAGAATCACCGCAAGAAGGATGCACTTCCAGTTGAACAGATCCAGGACCTTTCCGGTCGCAGCAAACGCATCGGTATTGAGGAGCGCAATCCTTGCCACCGACAGACCTGCGGCCGTGATGAGGGCAAGGGATGCGGGGCGAAGCCCCTTAAAGATTCCCTGCACCACCGGGGAGTCTTTGAAAGCATTTAAGATCCCGGCAACGATGAGGACAATGACAACGGAGGGAAACACCAACCCTAAGGTCGCAGCAATGCTCCCCGGAACACCGGCAACGGTGTAGCCTACATAGGTAGCCATGTTGACGCCTAAGGGGCCGGGTGTGGACTCGGAGACCGCCACCATGTCCGCGAGGTCCTTTGTCGTAAACCACCCGGTTGCCTGCCCCATCTCCGAGAGAAACGGGAGCGTTGCAAGCCCTCCGCCGACCGCAAAGAGTCCGGTCTTGCAGAATTCATAGAACAGACGGGCATACAGAAGCATCGTCTCCATCACCTTGCCCCCTTTCTGTCACGCTTCCGGCGAAGCAGCATCATCACATATCCCGTTACCCCGGCAAGGATCACCAGAAGAGGTGTTGAGATCGAGGTAAAGATCGACAGCGCCATGACGATAAGAAACAGGATCCAGGAGAAGAGATCCACAAGATCCCCCTTCCCGATCTTCAGCACGGACTGAAAGATGAGGACCGTGACACACACCCTTATCCCCGCAAAGGCATGTCCCACTGCCGGGATGTTCGCGAAGTTTTTAAGGAACGCCGCAATGACGCAGATGATGACCATCGAGGGAAAGATGACACCGAGCGTTGCCACGATCCCGCCGATTGCGCCTCTCATCTTGGATCCCACAAAGGTTGCAGTATTCACTGCGATCGCACCGGGCGTGCACTGGCTGATCGCGTAGTAATCCGTTAGCTCGTCCTCACTTGCCCAGTGCTTCTTTTCCGTCACCTCATGCTCGATCACCGGCAGCATCGCAACGCCCCCGCCGAAGGTCGCCGCCCCGATCCGCACAAAGGTCAGAAAGAGCTCGAAAAGCCCTGCCTTCGGTGTTTCCTCCGGTAATTCCGCCTTCTGCGCTCCTGTCTTTCTCTTCTCTTCCTGTTCCATACCTGCCTCCATTCCGTGAGTCAGTCTACCATGGAATCAGATATAGGAATACTATTTGTTTTATTCCTATCCATACGCATTCCATATGTTTTCCAGGCCGCAAAATGCCGGCAGGATCTCTCCTTCCGGGAGTTCCCGCCGGCACTTTCTTCTATATTTTAGTGTTCTGTCTTAATGCTCTGTTTCCGTGCGTTCTGTTGTTCCGTGTGTCTTCCCGGTTCTGCCTGTTCCTTACTCATCCTCCGGCAGATCTCCGTACTTTCCCTCGGAAAATTCCTTCACGATGGTCTTCAGATCCACGTCATCGTCGAAGTGATTCTTCTTGGAATACGAGAGATACAGGCGAAGGATCTTCTGCAGGTAGGCCTGCTGGATCACATCGTCGCCAGCAAGGACCGAGAAGAGCTCCCGGTTGTCCATCTGTGTCAGCGGTTTCATTGTCCCTCCTTCTATCTTCCGGTGGTGCCAAGGTAGGCGGCCTTCACCTTCGGATCCTCCAGAAGCTCATGGCCCGTGCCCTGCATCGTGATCTTTCCGTTCTCCATGACATAGGCGTAGTCCGCGATGTGCAGCGCCATGTTGGCGTTCTGCTCGACAAGAAGCACCGTGCAGCCCTGCTCGTTGATCTTCCGGATAATATCGAAGATCTCCTGGACGACGATCGGTGCAAGGCCAAGGGACGGCTCGTCCATCATGATGACGTCCGGGTCTGCCATGAGGGCGCGTCCCACGGCGAGCATCTGCTGCTCGCCGCCGGAGAGGGTTCCTGCCTGCTGCCAGGATCTCTCTTTCAGCCTCGGGAACAGTCCGTAGACGCGCTGAATGCTCTCCTCCAGGTCGTCCTTTCGAAGATAGGCGCCGATCTTCAGGTTCTCGAGCACCGTCTGGTCCGGGAACACGTGCCGGCCCTCGGGGACCAGGGTGATCTTGTGCCGCACGATCTCCTCGGTCTTTCTGCCAAGGAGCTCGAGGCCGTCGAGCTTCACGCTCCCGCTCTTTGCCTTCACAAGCCCCGTGATCGCGCGAAGGGTCGAGGACTTGCCGGCACCGTTCGCACCGACCAGGGTGCAGATCTTTCCGGACGGCACCTTAAAGCTGATGCCGCGCACCGCCTGAATGCCGCCGTAGTTGATGATAAGGTTCGAAACTTCCAGCATACGTCAGTCCTCCTGCTGTACCCCGAGGTACGCCTCGATGACCTTCGGGTCCGAGGCCACCGCATCCGGGGATCCCTTCGAGATGAGTCTGCCGAAATCAATGCAGTAGATTCGATCCGAGATGTTCATGACAAGGTTCATGTGGTGCTCGATAAGGAGTATGGTCAGATGATACCGGTCCCGGATCTCCTCGATAAAGGATGCGAGTTCATCGGTCTCCTGCGGGTTCATGCCGGCTGCCGGCTCATCGAGGCAGAGCATCGAAGGGCCTGTGGCCAGCGCTCTTGCGATCTCGAGACGCCGCTGCATGCCGTACGGCAGGGCCGAGGCCTCCCAGTCTGCATAATTCTGGAGGTTCTGCTCCTCGAGCAGCTGCCAGGTCTCGTCCCGCATGCGCTTTTCTTCCTTATGATTGAGCATGAACGTTGCCGTGAACGGGTTCTGCTTTGCCCGCATGTGCTTTGCGACAAGCACGTTGTCGAAGACCGTCTGCGAGCCGAAGAGGCGGATGTTCTGGAAGGTCCGAGCGATTCCCCGCTTCGTGATCTCATCCGGCGTATGGCTGATGGTCTTCGTATAGGTATCCTTGTTCTCCCCCGCGTACTGTTTCTTCATGCGCCCGGTCGGGTGACCCTCGGCAATGGTATCGCCCTGAAAATCGATCTTCCCGTTGGTCGGCGCGTAGACGCCGGTGATGCAGTTGAAGGCTGTCGTCTTCCCTGCGCCGTTCGGACCGATCAGGGCGACGATCTCCCCCTCGTCCACGTGCAGGGACAGGTCATTGAGCGCGACGACGCCGCCGAACTGCATCGTCAGATGCTCCACAAGAAGGACGTTCTTTTTCTCACTCATTTCTTCGCCTCCTGTGCTGTCTTCTTCCGCTTCCTGCCCGCAAAGAATACCGCAAATCGGTCCCAGGTCACTTCCTTCGAGCCCGTGATGCCGTGATTCCAGAAGAGCACGACGACCATGAGCAGGATACTGAAGATGACCATGCGGAAGCCGTTCCGAAGAAGCGGTACCTTCATGCCGCCAAATGCCGTGCCGGCAAGGTTTTTGAACAGATCCGACCAGTAGTACTCCTTGTCGAGGAACCGGAGCCATTCCTGGGAGCCGGTGACAAGGAAGGCGCCGATGATCGACCCGGACACCGAACCGATGCCGCCGAGGACCACCATCAGGAGGATATTGTAGGTGAGGGCCACCGTGAAGGTGCTCGTCACGGCAGAGCGCATGAACACCGCAAGAAGACCGCCCGCAACGCCCGCAAAGGCGCTGGAGATGACAAAGGAGAGCTCCTTCGTGCGGAACAGGTTGATGCCCATGGCCTCCGCCGCCACATCATCGTCTCTTATGGCCTTGAAGGCACGCCCGTAGCTCGAGTGAATCAGAAGCCCCATGATGACAATGCAGACCGCGCAGATTGCGACGCACTCAAAGATACTTGTAAACGCCGGGATGTTCGAGACGCCGTAGGAGGCGTTCGTGATGGGACCCAGGCCGTCCCACCCGAATACCGCACGCACGATCTCGGAAAAGCCGAGCGTTGCGATCGCAAGGTAATCGCTCTTGAGACGCAGGATCGGCCAGCCGATGAGGTAGGCGATCCCGGCGCACAGGGCAAATGCAATGATCAGCGCCACACCAAGCGGCAGGTGGACATCATGGAGCCAGGGCGCCATGCCGTAGAGGTAGTAGATCTGATCCCGCATGTCCACGGGGATCGTGAGAATGCCGGTCACATAGGCGCCGATGCACATGAAGCCCGCGGTCCCCAGGGAAAACTGCCCGGTAAAGCCGATGATGAGGTTCATCGACACCGCCGCCACCGCATAGATGCAGGATCTCTCCACGATCGTGATCGCGTAGGAGTGCTGCATCGAGTTTGCCTGCAGGAAGGCAAGGTACGCGATAACAAGGGCCAGGACGATCAGGGTCAGAACAAGGTTTCTGGTCTTTACTTTTTTCTTTTTCATCGCCCGCCTCCTATACCTTCTGGGTTGCCTTTTCACCGAACAGTCCCGTCGGCCGGATCAGCAGAATGATCAGCAGAAGGACAAAGGTGAAGGCGTCCGAGAACACCGAATAGCCGGCCGCGGTGATCGCGATCTGGCAGATGCCGACGATGAAGCCGCCGATGACGGCGCCGGGGATATTGCCGATGCCGCCGATGACCGCCGCGACAAAGCACTTGAGTCCGGGAAGAGACCCGGAGTAGGGCTGCACCGTGTTGCGGTCCGTAAAGTACAGGATCGATCCCACGGCGGCAAGGCCGCACCCGATCGCAAAGGTGATCGTGATGATGGAATCGACCTTGATGCCCATGATCCTTGCGGTCTCCTGATCCTTCGAGCAGGCCCGCATCGCCATGCCAAGCTTCGTGTGGTTGACCACCATGACAAGCACCACGGTGAGAATCACCGTAAGAACCGGCGCAAGGATAGTCACACGGGACACCGAGATGTCACCGAAGGTGTAGACGTGCTTTAAGGCCGGGATCTGAGGATAGCTCTGGGGCATTGCGGTGAACAGGTAGTTTGCAAGGTTCTCCAGAAGATACGAGACACCGATTGCCGAGATCATCACCGACATGCGCGGCGCCGTGCGAAGCGGCCGGTACGCCGCCCGCTCGATCGCGATGCCGAGCACGATCGTGCAGACAATGACGAAGGGGAGCGAGATGAACCACGGAAAGACGGCCATCGAGTAGATCATGAAGTAGCCGGCCATCATGAACACGTCGCCGTGGGCAAAGTTGATCATGCGCAGAATGCCGTACACCATCGTGTAGCCGATTGCGATCAGCGCATAGGCTCCGCCCAGCGACAGACCGTTCAGGAGCTGTTGCAGAAAATAGGACGCAGACATGATTGTTCTCCAAAAACCAAGACACAGAGCACTGCCAAACAGCACTCTGTGCCCCATTTACGTGTTACAGATGCAGGACGAATCGCTTGCGATTCGTCCACGATTCGAAAACGAATTGTTTTCTATTCATCCACGGTCTCGGTGCTCTTGTAGGTCCAGGCACCGTTCTCGATGTCGCAGATATACGACGTGTTCTTGATCGCATCGCCGTTCTCATCGAACTTGTACGGTCCGCAGGCAAAGCCGTCGGAGGCATCCATCGAGGCAATCGCATCGCGGATGGCCGTGCCGTCGAGGCTGTTGGCCGACTCGATCGCATCGCACAGAACCATGTACGCATCATAGGCGACGGCGTGGTTGCCGACGATCGCATCGGAGTCGAGGTTCGTGGAAAGTCTCGACTGATCCGCGTTCAGCCATTCCTTGAAGCCCTTGTCAAAGTCCGCATTGCCGCCCTCGGAGTAGAAGGTATCCGCGACGACGCCGTTTGCATTGTCGCCCGCATCCTTGATGAGGACGTTGGAGTACCAGGTATCACCGGCGATCCACTGGACATCAAGCCCGAGATCTGCAGCCTGGTTCAGGAGAAGCGGCGCATACAGGTAGTCGGTCGGGGAGAACACGGCGGTAACGCCGCTGTTCTTGATGTTCGTCAGGATGGCCTTGAAGTCGGACTCATTCGTCTGGAAGGTCTCGGCATCGACGACAGTTCCGCCAAGCTTTGTGAAGGAATCCGTGAAGGTCTTCACGAGACCCGAGGTGTACTCGTTGCCGATGTTGTCGATCGTTGCGACTTCCTTGTAGCCGTTGTCGATCGCCCAGTTCGCCATGACCTCGCCCTGGAACGGATCGAGGTAGCAGGTGCGGAAGTAGTAGTCATTGCCGAGCGTCACGTTCGTGTTCGTGCAGGAGGTGCCGATCGCCGGGATCTTGGCATCCTGGAAGTAGGAGCCTGCCGCGATGCACACGCTGGAGCCGTAACCGCCGATCACGCCGACGACACCGTCGGAGATCAGCTTCTGGGCTGCAGTGACGGCGACCGTCTTGTCGGACTGGTTGTCCTGCCAGTCGAGCTGGATCGTGTACTCCGTGCCGTCAACGGTCACGGTAGGCCGCACCGAGTTCGCGTACTCGATGCCCAGCTCCTCCTGGGATCCGCCGCCGCCGTTCTCACCGGTCTTGGGCTCGAAGACGCCAAAGAGGATGGTGTTGTCCCCCGAGGACGCCGCCGCGCTGTCCGCGGACGTGCCGGCACTCGTCGAGGACGATCCCGAGGACGATCCGCAGGCTGCAAGAGATGCGGCCAGTGCACCGATCAGTACCAGAGCTACAGCTTTCTTTTTCATTTTTTTCCTCCTCAGAAAATAGGAAAAGCAGGTTTTTAAACTGCGAAAAGGCAGAGAAGCTTTTGTTCGACTTCTCTGCCGTGTGCTTTTCCTGATTCAATTGTGAATATCCTAAGCCCGTCGGAATTGTTTGTCAACTGTTTTGTATACAAAAATACAACCTGAACAACTCCGTAGAACTGCAAACCGTCAGTGTCCTTAAATCTTCACCTTCTCCTCCGCAAGCTCTGCCGCTTCCTGTTCCTTTGTGAGGTACGCGGACGGCGCAGGTTCTACACCGAGGTGCCACTCCACAAGGTTCACCGCAAGGAAGGTCAGGGCACTGACGAGGCACCCGAAGACAACCGGCATCATGAAGGCAAGCGTTGCACCGCCGGAGAGGATCTGCCAGAGGACAAACGCAACGGTCCCCGCGACAATCGAGACCTGTCCGGAATGCTTCGTCGCCTTCGGCACGATGAGCCCCAGGCCGTACGCCGCAAAGGGTCCTGCGCAGCGGATGCCGAAGGCAAAGGTATTCATCGTGACGATGGAAACGCCTGCCATGGAGATTGCCATGGCGACCACGGCGCAGACAACGTTCGAGACACGGGTCCAGGTGATGGTCTGCCTCTCGGAGAGCGTCTTCTTCCCGCCAAGGCCGTGGTACAGGTCATTGATGATCATCGTCGACATGCACAGAAGGTTCGAGTCCGCAGAGGACATCGTGGCGCAGATGACTGCCGCAGAGACCAGGCCCGTGATGATCCCGGGCGCATAGGCGCCGGTCACCGTGACCATCGCGTTCGACCCGTTCTCGGCAAGACCGGGCAGGGAATCACGAAGCGCATAGGCAGACAGACCTAAGAGCGTCGGGAACACGGCCATCGCCGTCATGAGAATCGCCGACAGGAAGGAAGCGTTTCGCGCCGTCTTCTCGTCCTTTGCGGTCTCAAAGCGGGAGACCATCTCGGGGCCTGCAAGGAAGGTGCAGAAGTAGTTGAAGATGTAGCCGATGATCGAGGCCCAGCCGATTTCGGTAAAGCTCAGCTTCTCGCCGGGCAGCATCGATGAGATCGTCTGCCAGCCGCCGGCATCGTGGATCACGATCGGCGTTGCGATCGCAAGGCCGATCAGGATGACGAGGAACTGCACGAGATCCGAGATCTGATCCGCGATCATGCCGCCGAGGGTCGTGTAGAGAATGATGACAACGCCTGCAACGAGAAGACACACGTTCAGCGGGATGGAGGGAAGAAGTGCCGCGATGATGCCGCCGGACGCCGCGATCTGCGATGAGGTCAGGCAGAACAGCGACAGGACGCTTAAAATCGCCGTGAAGTTGCTCGAGAACTTCCCGAATCTTCGTCCCACGACCTCGGGGATCGTGATCGCCATCGTCTTGCGGATCTTCGGCGCAAAGAAGGCCAGCGGGATCATCGCGATCGCCGCGGCAAGCACGTACCAGATGGCGGACAGGCCCCAGTCGCCGAAGGCCTTCTGCGCAAGGCCCACGGTGCTGCCGCCGCCGATGTTGTTGGCGGACAGCGAGAACGCCACCATGAACAGTCCCTGCCGTCTTCCGGCGACCAGGTAGTCCCGGGAGTTATTGATCTTCGTCCTGCCGACGACAAAGCCGACGATCAGCATGCCGACCAGGTACAGGACCACAAACAGCAGCGGTATGATCTGAATTTCCATTTCCTTCCTCTCCTCTCACAGGAAAACAGCTGCAGAAAGCAGACACAGCTGATAATAAGAAAAGCGCCATGGAGCCGTTTCCGGTTCCATGACGCCCTTGTCTGTCATTCAGAATACATCACGAAGAAGCATCTGTGAACAGAAAAATTCTGAACAAAATTCTACTCATGTCCGTTCCCGGTGTGCGGGTGGGTGCGGTTGTACTCCTTATTCTTCTCCTCGTACTCCTTTTTCTTCTGCCGCATCTTTTTTGCCTCGTCGGAGTTTGCATTCGCGAGGATCTTAAGACCCCTCTTTAACTGGTACGGGATCAGGCCCTTCACCTTGTCCTCTGCCATGCGCATGTCGGTCATCTCCGGGTGATCGCGGTAGAGGTGGATCGCATCGAACCTGCACCTTGTGGTGCAGATGCCACAGCCGATGCACTTGTTCGGATCGACGATGCTGCGCCCGCAGGACAGACACCGGTTCGTCTCGGTGTGCACCTGATCCTCCGTAAGATCCCCGGTCGGATCCCTGAACGGATCCGCAAGCGTCGGGTCCTTCGGTTCCTCCTGCCGTCCTGCGGTGTCATAGGAGTCGACGAGGATGTCGTCCTTGTCGAATTCGACATAGTCATGCCGGTCTCTGCCGATGGTCATCGAGGCATTCCTCTGCACGAAGCGGTGCAGGGACTCCGCCGCATAGTGACCCTCCGCGATGGCGTCGATGACGAACTTCGGCCCGGTCAGCAGATCACCGCCGACGAAGATCTCGGGATCCGAGGTCTGGTACGTCAGCGCGTCCGCCTGCGGGTAGTTGCCGTGGACGAAGGTGAGGTTCCTGCCATCCAGCAGGTTCCCCCACTCGATGCTCTGGCCGATCGCAAAGACGATGAAGTCGCAGGGGATAGTCCTTGTCGTCTCCTCCTCATAGACCGGGGAGAAACGCTTCGTGTCGGGATCGATGGTGCGAAGGCACTTCTTGAACACAAGGCCCGTCACATGGCCGTTTTCATCGACGGTCACCTCCTTCGGTCCCCAGCCGTTCTCGATCGAAACGCCATCTTCCAGCGTCTCTCTTATCTCGATGTCCGTAGCCGGCATGGTCTCCCGGCTCTCGAGGGCCACCATGGTAACGTTGTCCGCGCCGCGCTTTTTCGCGTTCCGTGCACAGTCGACCGCAACATTCCCGCCGCCGACCACGACGACGCGCCCGGTCATCGCGGGGTTCCCCTTTGCCATGGAATCCTGCAGGTAGTGGACCGCGATGTCCGTCTCCGGTGCCGTATCGTTCGGCACCCCAGGGCGTCTCCCGCCCTGGCAGCCGATCGCAAGATAGAAGGCCTTAAAGCCCTCCTTCTTCAGCTCGTCCAGGGTCACGTCCTTCCCGACCTCGACGCCGCAGCGGATCTCGACGCCAAGTTTTCGGATGATGTCGATCTCCGCCTGCAGCACATCCTTCTCCAGCTTGTAGCTCGGAATCCCGTACATCATCATGCCGCCAGGCATCTCGTGCTTTTCGAACACCACCGGGGAATAGCCCATGCGGGCAAGGTAGTTCGCGCAGGAAAGACCCGCAGGTCCCGCACCGATGATCGCGATCTTCTCCGGAAAGCTTCCGTGCATCGAGGGAACGACCTTCGGCGGAAGGTAGGGATTACCGGAATGAAGATCCCGGTCCGCGACGAACTTCTTCACCGCATCGATCGACACCGCCTGATCAATGGTACCCCTCGTGCAGGCCGTTTCGCACCTCTTGTTGCAGATCCTGCCGCAGACAGCGGGGAAGGGATTCTCCTCCTTGATGAGGGCGAGGGCCTCGTCGTACTTGCCTTCGTTCGCCTTCTTCAGATATGCCTGCACCGGCACATGCGCGGGACAGGCCGCCTTGCAGGGAGAGGATCCGGAAGGGTACGTGTTGTGGAGCCTTGCGGTATCCCGGTAGCTCTCGTCCCAGGCATACTTTCCCCACGCAATGGCATCGGGAAGAATCGCCTTCGGATAGGTCTGCTCGGAACCGTCCTTTTTGCAGAGCTTTTGTCCCAGCTTTACCGCACCGGCAGGGCACGACTCGACGCACAGGCCGCAGGCAACGCACTTCTCCGGCGTCGTCCTTGCGGTGTAGGCGCTGCGCGACAGGTTCGGGGTGTTGAAGAGAAGGCTCGTCCGCAGGGCGTTGCAGATCTTCACATCGCAGTTGCAGATGTCAAAGATCTTGTTCTCGCCGTCGATGTTCGTGATCTGATGCACGAACCCGTTGTCCTCGGCCTTCTTCAGGATCTCCAGAGCCTCCTCATGGGTGATGTAATGCGCACGCCCCGTCTCCACGGTGTAATCCGCCATGTCGCCCACCTGGATGCACCAGTCGTCGGGATCATCCCCGCACCCCTCTCCGAGGGTTGTCCTCGAGTAGCGGCAGGAGCAGATGCCGGCGGAGATGTGTCCCTCGTACTTCTTCAGCCAGTACGAGATGTGCTCGAGATCCACCGACTCGTTCGTGAAATCCACTGCCTTCTCGACGGGGATGACATGCATGCCGATGCCGTCACCTCCCGGCGGCACCATCTGGGTGATCCCCGCAAGAGGAAGGAACGTCATGCGCTCAAAGAACGAAGCGACCGGGGGATTTTTGTCAATCCGATCCTTCGACGAGTTGAACAGCTCCGCGGAGCCCGGGACAAAGTACGGGACGCGCCACCTCTTGATGCGGGGCCTGTTCTTCAGCTCCCCGTTGTGATCGAAGTTGTCGCCGTAGTCATATTCGAGGATGCCGATGACGGACATCTCGTCGAGAAGCTCCTGCAGGTGCTTCGGCTCGATGTCCGGGGCAAGACGCATCATGTCCTCAAACGTATAGAACTTCCGAAGCTTCATGCGGTTTGCAAGGTCCACCATCTCATCGGTCAGGACCTCCTTCAGCCCCCAGTACTCCGGATCATCGGTCGTAATCCCCGTAATTTTGTGGGCGACGACGTCCGTGATCTTTCGCCCGAGCTTTGCGACCGCGGCATTCCGCTCCTTCTCGTTCTGATAAATGCTCCTTGGTTTTTCAAACTGCTCCGACAAGGCATGCTCCTTTCCATCAGCCAAAGAACCTTCTCACCAGGTCCCTGCTGTACTCGACGGTCTCCTCCATGTCGCCGAACGACATGATCTCCCCCGCATAATACGTGTTCTTCTGTCCCTGCATCGCCTCGACCTTATCGTACCAGCCATCCGCATAGTCTTTGGAACTTACATGCGGGAAGTAGTACCAGTCGTCAATCCGCTCGGTCTTGACCACCGGAAGCCCCGAGAAGGCCATGTCCTCGAGGGTCATCTTCTGGGCTTTTTCCGTCGGCACATCGGGCATGCCCTCATGATTTCGAAGGGTGAACGTGACAAGCGGCTGCGGTCCGCAGTCCGGCCAGCGGTGGTAGAACACCATGAGGTGTCCCCTCGTCTCGTTCGTCATGTGATCAAAGTAGTAGTACGAGATATCCGGCGCATCCTCGTCCCTTGTCCGCACCGCCATCGTGAAGTACTCCTTCGAGACGATCTTCGAGAAGAGATCCTTCTCCTCATCGGTCGGATCGCCGTAGGAAAGGAACATCTCGAGCGGCGTGCAGATGATGAGGCGGTCAAACTCCTCGGGTGCTCCTCCGTTGATGGAGACCTGGACCTTTCCGTCCTTTCTCGTGATGCCGGTGACCTCGGAATTCAGTACCGCCGGGTGCTTCAGATGGCTGTTCACACCCTCCCAGATCGACTGGGTGCCGTTTTTCCAGGTCCAGAGCTTTCCGGTGGAGAGGAACTGCCGCACCGTGAAAGCATCGAGATATTTCAGCACGTAGGCCGCCGGGATCTCGTCAAAGTACCCATAGCCGAACGACGTGAACGGTCCCTTCCAGACCATCTCCGCGTCCTCGCAGTGGTTGAGCTTTAAGAACTCCGAGAAGGGCATCGTGAGATCCTTCAGGTTCTCATTGACCCCTTCGATATGGGCAAGCTTCTTCTCCGGGGACGGACACGGTCCCTCGTACCGCCCCTGCGCCACCCCGCGGTGGCCGTTGACATCGTATCCCACGTATTTTGTCGCAAGGATCTTCGAGAGCTTCTTCATCTTGAGAACCTTTTTGAGGAGCGTGAGCTTTGACTGCTTTAAGGGCGTTCCGTCGACGTTCATGAAGCGCCGTCCCATCGGCGGGCCGTCAAGGTGCGACGTTCCCCCGAACTCCTCGCACTCGTGCACCGCAAAGTAGGTGTCGCACCCCATGACCGCACCCATCTCGATGGTGCGCATCTCCTTTGTTCCGTCCCGTGTCGTGACCTCCATCATCGGCGAGAAGGCCTTTCCGCCGACCCTGCCGCTCTTCTCGTAGATCACGTAGTTGTCGTACCCGTTCTTTTCCAGGTACATGGCCATGGACGTTCCTGCCGGTCCTCCGCCCACGATACAGATGCGATCGTTCTTGTTCCCCATTTTGTCCGCCTTTCTCTCCCTCACAAATACAACAGTGCCGTTTTGTTCGTTTCGTCTCAAAAAGGTGACACCGCTCCCCAAAGCTGATGTCATTTTGAGAACTGATCTCATCATATCAGACTTCTTTTCCGTTGTCATATTCAACAAAAAGTATTTTCAAAATCCGCCCGGATTGAGCATGTTTGAGACATAATTCCGGAGGTTGATACCTCTTCCTCAAAAAGCGCACAAAAAATCCGGGGCAGCAGCTGCCGCTCCGGACCGGAAAATCTGTTCTATAACTGTCACGGTGTCCCCTTAAGGTTCACCAGAATGCACCCTGCCATGATAAGACCGATCCCCGCATACCCGTAGAGACTGATCCTCTCATGGAACAGGAAATACGAGAAGATGCTCGTCGCGACGATCCCGATGCCGCACCAGAGGGCATAGGCAATCGCAAGGTTCAGGTACTTCAGCGCATGGCCGAAGAACACGTAGCAGACAATATAGCCGATGACGCAAAGAACCGAGGGCAGGATCTTCGAAAATCCCTCCGAGGCGCGGAGCATCGTCGTTGCAAACACCTCTGCGCCGATGGCGCCGAACAAAAGAGCGTATCCCATGAAAGCCTCCTCTCAAAAGTACTCTTAAGTATACTCCCGGAGGTGCTCAGAGGCACATGGCCATGTAGAGAGGAATGCAGGTGATGCCGTCCTCCCGGTGGTAGTCCTTCGTGTAGAGAATATAGCGGTCTTCGACCTTGATCGGATATTTCTGAACGAAGTAATCAAAGGATGCATGCCGCCTGTACTGGGAGGACTTGACCTCCAGCGGGCATACTTTCTGCTTCCGCACGATCAGAAAATCAATTTCGTAGTGATTCTCCTTCGTGCTGCCGGGTGCCTGATAATCAAACTCATGGAAGTACAGGGCATGGCCGTTCATGCGAAGCGCCTGTGCCACCGAATTTTCCATGACCATGCCGAGATTGATGCCCAGTTTCCCGAAGAGGAGCGACCGGTACAGATTTTCGGAATCCGGCTCTTCCGGATCCCAGGATCCCTTCATCATCTGTGTTACGAGAAGCCCCGTGTCGCCCATGTACAGCTTGAAGTTGGAGCGATCCGCATATGCCTCGAGCGTCACCTCCGGCTGCGTGACGTCAATGCACTCATTTACGATCATGGAATCCGAAAGAAAGCCCACGGCGTCCACGTAGTTCTGGAACCTCGCATTTTTGTCCACAACCGACCACTTGAAATGCGAGTTGTGGTTCATGAGCTGCTCCGGGATTGTCCGGAAAATGACTGAAGCACGCTCTCTGTCGTCCTGATCGTACTTTACGAGATCGTTATCATACAGATCCAGGATGCCCTTTTTAATCCTGTCGATCTCCCGCCAGGTGGCACCGTCGACAAAGGCCTGTACCGCCTGGGGCATTCCGCCGCAGGCAAGATAGGTGCGGTACCGGTTCATGATCGTCCGGTGAATCGTATCGCCGAGGGGCGTTTTGGATTCGAATGCGTCCCGGATGGCGTCAGCTGTCACCGTATCGCCACCGGCCCACAGGAACTCCTCGAAGTCCATGGGAAACATCTGGATTTTTTCTTCTTCGGATGGAATGACGATGTTCTGCACATTCCTGCGAATGCTGATCAGAGAGCCGGTCTCCAGATAATCGTAGCGCCCGTCCTTGACCAGGTACTTGATGGCCTGCCGCGCAGCGGGAAAGAGCTGGACTTCATCGAAAATGATCAGAGACCGGCGGACCGGAAGATCCTTTCCTTTTAAGAGGAACAGGTTCCGGAAGAACACGTCCGGCTTTGAGAGGTTTGCAAAATTGTTCCGGATCTCGTCAGACTCCAGCGCAAAATCCAGGACGATGTAGTCGTCATATTCGTTCTTTGCGAACTCCTCGGCAACGGTCGATTTCCCGACACGGCGTGCCCCCTCGATCAGCAGCGCGGATTTTCCGTTGGATACTTCCTTCCATTCCTTCAGTTTCTCGTAAATCTTTCTCCGAAGCATATCAATCCCCCTGAAACGATGCCGGCAGTAAGGTCTCACACGAATTTCACAATTCCATTATGCCGGTTTTTAACGAATTTCGCAATTCTCATCCGGCTGTTTTTAACGGAATTTATAATTCTCATCCCCGCTATATTCACGAAAATCGCAATTCCCGTCTCCCCGCTCATGTTTAGCTAAAGTCAGCTAAACAGCCAAACACGGCAGAACCGCTGAAGATTCAGGGTTTCTGCCGTGTCTGCGTCCTGTAACTGGCGAACTTTCATGGATGCAAAAAAAACGGAAATGCGTCGCCAGGATCGCACTTCCGCTTTTCTACTGTCTATTCGGATTCTCAAATTCGGTTGGGAATCAATACTTAAAGTAGCCCTCGCCTCTCATGACTTCTCTCATGGACTCGATCCAGGCGTACTTCATGTCTGCAAACAGATCTGCTAACTTTCTCATCGTGTTGTACCTCCTTGGGTTCCTTGATGTTCTGTTCTCTTTACGCCCTGAAGGATACCATGGGAAACGATTCCATTCTCTTCAGATCCGCACGAAAACTACTCAGATCTTGCAAAAGACTCCGGGCCTTATCCGATCACTCCACTTCACAGGGCTTTATACAGGACAGATCATAAAAACAGGGACCGGAGGATAATGTCCTTCGATCCCTGCTGTCTTTCGTCTCTTGGTGAAACTTTGTTCTGATCAGAAGAAGCGGGTTTTAAGCCTGATGTCTCTTCCTGATCTCCTCCTGCTCCTTCGGCAGGTTCTTCTCAACGGTCCAGAAGAGGATGATCGCTGCACAGATGAAGTACGAGATCGTCTCCACCCAGATGTAGCTCGTCGTGATGGCGCTCTTTACCGTGGCGGTCTGTGCTGCAACACCCAGGGCCACGTCTGCGTTCTGATCATAACCGGAGCCGTTCAGGATGGCCGAGAAGATGGCGTTCATGACGGGAGATGCCGCAACCATCAGGGAGGAGTAGATGGACATCGTCAGACCGTCGGTGCGGATTCCGCTCCTGTACTCGATGTGGTCAATGACATCGGCAAGCATCGCGAGGATCAGGTAGCAGGCCGGGGAGGAACCAAGGCACTTTAAGGCAACACCGATGGCAACCGGAACGATCTCACCGTTGCCAAGACCTGCGATCACACCGCCGATGGCGCCGATCACAAGGCCGACAAAGGTCACCATGCGCTTTCCGAACTTATTGGAGAGCGGGACGACAAACAGAACGGCAACCGCCATCGGGATGGCGCCGAGGACTGCAAGAAGCGACTGGGATGCGCCCCAGGCATCAGCGGAACCGAAGAACGTGTTGTCGAGCACCCACTTGCAGAAGTAGGTCATGGAGCCGTTCTTGATGGCACCTGCCCACTGGAAGAACAGGTAGAAGACCATGACAAGCCACCAGTACTTGTCACTCGTCACGGCGTGGAGCTGCTCCTTCAGGGAGACGGTCTGCTTCTTCTCGGTCTCCTGTGCTCCAAGGGTCTCCTCGGTGACACGCTCTCTTGTAAACCTAAACTGCAGATAGATCGTCAGTGCGGAGAACAGGGAGATTGCCAGCATGACGAGGAACCAGAGGGTCTGGTTCTTCTTGAGCATGAAGGAGACAAGCATCGGGAAGATCATCGAGCCCGCGCCCATGACGCCAAGGCCTGCTATGTTGCTAAGCGAAGCCAACTCACTTCTTGCCTTGCTGTCTCTTGTGGAGAGCGGAATCAGCGTCGAGTTTGCCGTGTTGTAGATCGGGTAGGCGACCGAATAGTAGAGGTTGTAGCCGATCGCGATCCAGCCCATTCTCGCACCCTCACTCTTGAAGGGAACGATGAACATCAGGATACCGGTCACCGCGATGAGAAGCGCGGAGAGCAGGATCCAGGGACGGGCCTTGCCGGCAAGCGTGCGGGTCTTCTCAATGACCTGCCCGACAAGAAGGTTTGCCACAACGATCAGCACCGTCGAGACCAGCTGCAGGACGGTGAGGAACCCCAGGGGGAGCTGCAGGACATCGGTCAGATAGTTCTGCAGGTTGCTGGTGAAGATACCGGAGGCAAGCAGACCTCCGAAGGGTCCGATGAGGTACCCCAGCGCCTTCTCCCAGAAGACCACTCTCGAGCGGTCCGGGATGGCAGACAGTGCCGGCGAGAACCACATGGTTTTATTTGTTTCCTTACTCATTTCTATACCCCTTCCTTCCGAATGGATCGGCCATTCAGCTCATGAGAAGAGGATACCGCAGCAAAAGACGATGAAACAAAGGCCGGCGCAAACGGTCCCTTTTCCGGCGTAAACTGACCTTCAGTCAGGGGCGTTTCTCCTACCGGATCTCACTGGCCCTGCTGTAGAGCTCGTAGTAGAGGCCCTTCTTTGCCATCAGCTCCTTATGGCTTCCCTCCTCCACGATGCCATCCTCGGTGAGCACGAGAATACGGTCGGAGCGGACAATGCTGCTCAGACGGTGGGCAATCGTAATACTGGTCCTGCCAACCGACAGAGAAGCAAGGGACTTTGCGACCTCGTACTCGCTCTCGTTGTCGAGGGCGGAAGTTGCCTCATCGAGGATCAGAATCGGCGGGTTCTTGAGGAAGACCCTCGCGATGGAGATTCTCTGCTTCTGCCCGCCGGAGAGCTTCACGCCCCGCTCTCCGATGTAGGTGTCATACCCGTCCTTCAGCTCCCGCACAAAGGAATCGGCACCGGCGGCCCTTGCTGCCGTCTCCACCTCCTGCCTCGTCGCGCCCGGCTTTCCGTAGGCGATGTTCTCATAGACCGTCCCCGAAAACAGGTAGACGTCCTGCTGCACCATGCCGATGCAGCTGCGGAGGGACTTCAGGGTGTAGTGACGGATATTCTGGCCGTCGAGGGTGATTTCGCCGGAGGAGACATCGTAGAAGCGGGGGATCAGGTTGCAGAGAGTGGTCTTCCCGGCACCGGAAGGCCCTACGATTGCGACCTTCTCCCCGGGGTGGATCGTGAGGTTCAGATCCCTGAACACCCGGTTGTGGTCGTCCGGGTATTCAAAGGAGACGTCATGGAAGCAGATCTCTCCCTTCGGATCGATAAGAGGTACCGCGCCCGGATCATCGAAGATGTCGATGTCCGCGTCCATGATCTGCAGAAACCGCTCGATCCCGGTCATGCCCTGTTCGAACTGCTCCGTGAACTCGATGATGCGCCGGACCGTGGCGATGAGGGTCGTGACGTACATCACATAGGCCACCATGTCGCCCGCCGTGATCTTCCTGCCGACAAGGAGGAGTCCTCCGCCGATGATGACCACGAGGTAATACACGCCCTCGAAGATGCGGGTCGTCACCTGAAAGTCCGCCATGCAGCGATACGACGTCTTCTTGATCCGGAAGAACGCCTGATTTCCCTCCGCAAACTTCTCCTCTTCCCGGTCCTCATTGGTAAAGGCCTTGACCACCTTCTGCCCGAGAAGACTGTCCTCGATCTGCGCATTGAGCTCACCGGTCTGGTAGCGCCGCTTTGCAAACGCGGCCCGCATCCGCTTTCTCACATGCATGCAGACGACGACCATGACCGGGGTCACCGCAAAGGTCATGAGGGTCAGGGGTACGTTGATCCGGACAAGGATCACGAAGGCCACCGCCATCTTGATCCCGGCGATGAAGAACTCCTCCGGACAGTGATGTGCAAATTCGGTAATGTCGAACAGGTCCGTCGTAATCCGGCTCATGATCTGCCCGACCTTGGTGTTGTTGAAATACGTGTCCGAGAGATAGATCAGATGATGATAGGCATCCCGCCGAAGATCCGTCTCGATGTAGGTTCCCATGACGTGACCCTGATAGGCCATGAAGAAGGCGGCAAGGGCATCGATCACGCGAAGGATCAGATAGAGTAGAGCAAGTTCCAGGACGATGCGAATGGAAAGCAGGGAAAGATCCGTGAGAGCCGTGTTTGTCAGGTACCGGATGATCATCGGCAGCACCAGCTCCGCGCCGCAGGTCAGAGCCGCGCAGGCAAGGTCCGCGACCAGCGTTCCGATGTACGGTCTGTAATAGGGAAGAAAGCGCCGGATCAGGACTTTCGTGTGATATTCGCGGACGGCGTTCGGATCATAGTTGCTCCCTCTCATGGCATCTCCTCCAGTTGGCAAAGTGGCTTGACTTTCTGCCATTATAGCCACATCACTGTCTCCTCTTCCAGAGCACACGCTCCCTGAAAAAAAGAAATGCCATGCCGCCCGAAAAGAGCTGCATGGCATTGATCCTGATTTCACTTTTTCAGAACGCCCGTGATGATGGTTCCGATGAAGCAGATGGCGGTGAGCCACCCGAAAACTTTGTGAGCCTTCATGTGTACCTCCGTGGAATGTTGTTATTAGGTATATAGCATTGTAATTCCACGAGGTTTGCAAATGTTAGTCTTATATAACTTCCTGTCGCCTCAGTCCGTCCTCTTGACGATCCTTGCGGGATTTCCCGCGACGACGGCAAAGTCCAGGACATCCTTCGTGACAACACTCCCCGCGCCGACAATGGCCCCTCTTCCGATCGTAACGCCTTTCAGGATGATGGCATTAAAACCGATCCAGGCATCCTCCCCGATGTGCACCGGCTTCGAGACGATATCTGAGTAGTCCACGTTCCGGCCGATGGTGCCGGAGCGGATCGCATCGGCTGCGCCCTGCGCATCCTTCCTTCGCTGCGCCGAGTGGAGAGAGTGCATGTTGCTGTCGACGATGTTGCAGCCCCAGGAGATCATGACGTTGTCGCCGATCGTGATCTCAGTGGCGCAGAATACCCGCGTTCCCTGGTTGATGACGACGTTATTTCCAATGGAAAGATGTCCCGACGGCACGACAAGCTCTCCGTTGAGGACGCAGTTCGTCCCAATGGCGAGTGTACCGTCCGGCGATACCATCGTGTGGTCCACAATGGACCCTTCTCCGATTGATACATTCTCTGACATGTCACTCCTTCTGCAGCGTTCTGCGATGCCGGCAAAACGTTCACGCCGTTATTGTACTAAACCGCTGACGCGGTAGCTATAGCTCCCGGTAAACTAATTGGAGCCTATCATTCATGCCCGCCTGCAGGTTGTAATGCCTGCCGGTGGACTTTTTCGAATACGTTCTTTTCTCGCAC
>Ga0256406_1003286_pt1 | contig 20368 bp, 39 predicted proteins | sample RumenRJG_03DNA_FD_185986 | JGI IMG/M metagenome (GOLD analysis project Ga0256406, IMG submission 185986) | Bovine rumen microbial communities from Lethbridge, Alberta, Canada - RJG_03 | ecosystem: Host-associated > Mammals > Digestive system > Stomach > Rumen | place: Canada: Alberta | collected... | reverse complement strand
GTTGTACGTCATTGACATCAGCACCAACATTACCTGCAACAACATTGGCTAATAATTGTTATAGTGGTATGTTCTATGATTGCGCGTCATTGACATCAGCACCAACATTACCTGCAACAACATTGGCTAATAATTGTTATAGTGGTATGTTCCATGATTGCGCGTCATTGACATCAGCACCAACATTACCTGCAACAACATTGGCCGATTATTGTTATGCTAGTATGTTCCAAGGTTGTACGTCATTGACATCAGCACCAACATTACCTGCAACAACATTGGCTAATAATTGTTATAGTGGTATGTTCTATGATTGCGCGTCATTGACATCAGCACCAACATTACCTGCAACAACATTGGCCGATCATTGTTATGAGTATATGTTCAGTGGTTGTACTAAACTTAACTATATTAAATGTATTGCAACTAATATATCAGCATCAGAATGCACAAAGAACTGGGTTCGTAAGGTTGCCTCGACAGGTACATTCGTTAAAAATGCATCAACAACATGGACAACCGGCACAAGTGGTATTCCTGACGGTTGGACCGTTGAAGAAGTCTAACAAAACAACTATACAATCAACAAAAAGAGACCATCTTCTGGTGGCCTCTTTTTTAATGCAAAAAATGCGGTCCTTATGTAGAGACCGCAACGTAAACAAAAAACAATAAAACAACAATCATCACAACTTGAGCAGGTGTGGTTCGTCTGAAAGAAGGGTTCCGAATTTGTCGTACTTCCATACCTTCATCTCCCGCATCACAGGCGGATCAAAATCAAGAAAGCCTACTCCGTACTCCATCCATTCAGGAGCAACCATAAGCATGTACTCCGTCAGGTTGAGGACGAAGGAAATGCGGAGCAGATTGATTGAGCTGGCAATTTCAGCCGGAACTTCCTCCGTCGTGACGCTCCGGAACTGGGTCTTCGGATTGGCGGCCTCGTGCATGTCCATCATTCCGGTCAGGAAAGTGGTTGCCGAATTGTACGTGTTCCAGCAGCGAAGTAGTTTTTCAAGTGCGCCATGCTGTTCCTCGGCTGTCATTACTGCGACGACCTTGTATTTCTGCCCTTTGATATAGGTGATCATTTCTCTTGTTTCGTGTGCATTTTCCATTTCTTACAGGCTGTTGATGCTATTTGTGAACTGTTCAAGCTTTTCCTTCTTGAGGTTGAGGGAGTCAAGCAGCTCGATGGTTGATGCGGTTTCTACGGAAAGTTTCTTCTTGATGACACGAAGGCGGTCAGCAATGTATTCCTCCTTTGTCATCCCGAAAGTCGTCCAGAAGTACATTCCGCGATTGGTGACGTGACTGTGTGCATGCATTTCGTAATGGTCGGGAGCGTTTTCGTATATAGTAGCATTTTCGATTTCGTAGTTCTCGTACGTGATTTTCTGAGTCGACAGATAGTCATCGAGGATTTCAGCTGTAGCATGGTGGTCAGAGAACAGTTCGCTGTTGAGACGCTGGCGGAGCTCGGCGTTCCAGTCCATGCACTTGTTGTAGTTTTCTATGAATTCTTGAACAGTCTTTTTCATTGTATTTGTTGTTTGATTTATCAATACAATACAAATATACAAAAAATTTTTGAATTAAATGTTAAAATTTTTATTTTTAACAATTTTTAACAAAAAAATTTTAAACTTTTTTGAGTTTTTGTAATATAAGATTTGTACAGAACTTTTCCGAAAAAAGGTACTATAGTAGGAAAAATTACTGAACAACAATCAATAAAAATTCTGGCGCTCGAGAGTATATTTTACTGAACAACAATCAATAAAAATTCTGGCGCTCGAATTTATTGTTTCTTAAGAATAGAATAAAAGAGAAGAGAATAGAAAGAACTAACTCTCTTCTGGATTATTGTTAGAATGAAGAGATCACTCTACTACCATATCAACCATATTGAGAATTTTTATGTGAGTGTTTACACCAGTTTTCTCATCCTTTACAACGAAATTCTGTCCGGTTGAACTCACTGAGATAAGAGTTCCTTTCGTTGTGTATGTGACATCCACCTCGCCGATGTTCATACCAGTCAGCCATACTACGGTGACCTTTTTGCCTTTGTACTGGACAAAATCTTCCGCTACCATTTTGTACAGTTCTTTGGAGATGTTTTCCAGCTCTTTCTTTTTTCCATTGACAACTGCAACTAGATTTTTTACACAAGGAATTGGATTGCTCATATTCTATCTGTTTATTATTGTTTTTTGTTCAATACAAATATACAAAATTATTTCATACTAATTGTTAAAATGAAAAAATTTTTTAGTTAAAATTTGTTAAATGTTGCTGACGAATTCTGCGAAACACTTGTATATAAGCACGCTGATTAGAATTGCTACTACGACTAGTATGACTACATGGACAATGTTAGAACTCACAAACAGCTTGAAGAGTTCTTTGATGGCCTCGCGCCTAGTTTCCTTGATTTCTTTTTTGCGCTTGAGTGTTCTCATTCTTTGTTTTTTGTGTTTGCTCTACCTGAGTGTCATGAGCATGTGGAACACGGGTTCATTTCCAGTGGAGTTGAGGTACTGGTATGCCTTGTATTCACGCTTGAGGTAACGGAGCTCTTTCATCCGTTGGGCGTATTCCTTGCGCATCCACTTGATGTGGTTGCTCATCCAAGAGACGAATTCCTGCTGTTCGGCGGAGCGCTGGCTGTGGACTTCATTTTTTGCTTCAGTGAGGCTGTGAAGGCAGTGGACGAGCTCCTCTTGGTGCAGGCGGATGAGGGACTGCTTGGTCTTGATTAGACGGGCACGTTCGGATTGGGTGAGTTCGGTATTCATTGTATTTGTTGTTTTTTGTTGTTTTTGTTCCTGTTTATTTGACCATGCCAAGATGTCCGAGGAGAACGTAGTCGATTTCGTACGACTTCAGAGTGAAGCCGAAGTGCTGCGAGCGAATGTAATCGGGATTGCTAGTCGGAACAAGGAAAAAGTGCTTGTTGTCGGGAGTCCTGTACGAAGTGAAGACAGTTTCAACATCGTCGGAGATGATGGTTTTTGAGGCCATGGAGATGAGTTCCTTGCGGAATTCAGGAGTGTCGAACTTGTTGATCTTTGCCATTGTTGTTTTTGTTTGTTTGACAATACAAATATACAAAATTATTTCATACTAATTGTTAAAATGAAAAAATTTTTTGTTAAATAGTGTTAACTGTGCAAATAGATAAAACAAAAAAAAACAACAAATGAAACAAATAAGAGTGTTTTCTTCGGCAGAAATTCGTGATGCTGTATTTAAAGCTGTTGATTATGCTATACTTTGCAAAACAGAAGGAGTTGGAATTGGAATGAGACATGAAGTGTGGAGACATGATTATTCTGTTCCTTTTTATGTTGAAAATACTGGAAATGATGTACAGACATTAAGTATTGTCAAAAAGAATTCAAGTGCTCCTACACTTACAATAGAATATTCAGCAGACAGATCTGAATGGACTCCATTTGAAAATCCTACATCAACAACGGCAATAACACTTGATTTGCAACCAGGAGATAAAATCTATTTGAGATGTGAAACTGAAGGATTTTCTACAGGTGGAATAAAAGCAAACAACATATCAGGTGTTTCAAAAGTTGGTGGAAACATAATGAGTCTTCTTTATGGAAGTAGTTTTACTGGTAGAGAAACATCATTTAAATCAACAAATGCAAATGTATTTGATAGTTTGTTTGCTTCAACAGATAGAATTTTAACTGATGCTTCTGAGCTAATACTTCCTGCAACTACACTTGCAGAGCGTTGTTATGCAAGTATGTTCGCTGGTTGCAAATCGTTGACACAGGCACCTGAACTTCCTGCAACTACATTGGCTACAAATTGTTATTATCGCATGTTCTACAATTGCAGTTCTTTAAGAACTGCACCTGAACTTCCTGCTACTGCATTGGTCGATTATTGTTATTCTGATATGTTTCTTATTTGCAAATCGTTGACACAGGCGCCTGAACTTCCTGCAACTACATTGGCTTCAAATTGTTATAAACAAATGTTCCGAGGTTGTACTTCGTTGGTTCAAGCACCTGAACTTCCTGTCATTACATTGACTAAAAATTGTTACGAAAATATGTTCCAAGATTGCACTTCGTTGGTTCAAGCACCTGAACTTCCTGCAACTACACTTGCAGAGCGTTGTTATTACCAAATGTTCCGAGGTTGTACTAATCTTAACTATATTAAATGTCTTGCAACTGACATTTCTGCATCAAATTGTTTACGTTATTGGACAGCCAAGGTTTCATCAACTGGTACATTTACAAAAGCATTGGGTGTTGAATGGCCTGCTGGATCAGCAGGTATTCCTGAAGGATGGACCGTCGAGGAAATCTAACAAAACAAAACAAACAACAAAAAGAGTCCATCTCCCAGTAGTCTCTTTTTTGGTGCAAAAAAGCTGCGGTCCCTACAGAGAGACCGCAGCTCAAACAAACAATAAACAACAATTAAAAACTTTTCGTCATTTCGTCGACATCTTCCTTCATCTTTTCGAGAGTTCCCTGGATCACGGACTCCTCAAAGCCGTTGTACGTCATTTCCCAGAGGCAAGCCGCCGCGATCTCGGTCGGGGTGAAGCTGTCCAAAGTTTCCTTGGTGATGAAGTGGCTCGCCCAGTCGATCCACGGTTCGAACTCGATGCCAAAGCTTACACCGGGACGGTTGTGCTGTACGCCGTGCACCGAGGGATAAAGCTTGCCATCCCACTCCTCGTTGGTGATGCTGATGAACATGTCGTCGAGTTTGTGGACTGGATTGGGGACCATGGCGCGGACCTTGTTGAAAACGGTTTTGTACCCATGCTCACAGTCGCACTGGTTGGGCCACCAGCCGCAAATCTGTTTGAAGACCTTGTAGAACTCGACCTCCTGGAGCACTTCCGAGAAAGTCTTGGTCTTGATTTCGGTGATGCGAGGGCATTCGGTGAGGTCGCCGAGAGCCTTGTTGCAATATATACAGGAGGGTGCCTTGCAGGTGAGGTCAGCGAATCTCTGCTGACGGCAGAATTTGCACCATTTGTTTCCGACCTTGCAGTGAAGTTTCATTGTTGTGTGTTTGTTGTTTGATTTATCAATACAATACAAATATACAACTTTTTTCAATCTAATTGTTAAAAATGAAAATTTTTATAGTTAAACTTTGTTAAATGTTTCCGCGCAGCTTTGCTACTCGCTCATTCCAACAGATTCCTACAAGATACCTTTTTCCTGTCAAAGATGACTTCAACTGGACAGCCTTCATGACTCGTTCTTTTCCGAACGATTGGAACTTTTCAATAGAGATCTTTTCAATAAACAAGCAATACGGATGCTCATCGAAGCAATTTCCAGGAGCGAGCAGGGCGTCCTTCAGCTTGTTGCGACTTCCGTCGGTGCTCAACATGAAGCAATAGGAATTGTCGGCAACAATGAACTGGTCACCAACTTTCAATTTTTCGGTCCACTGATAGTCTGGACCCAGATATTCGTTGTTTGTCATATTGTTTGTCTTTATTGTTTTAGAAATTTGCGACAGGCATGGTGGTGTGAGGCGTCACAATGGCAGTGAACTCACTCGGAGAAGCCTTGCCGTAGTATCCGAAGGAGAGTTCTCCGGTGCTCATGCTTCTGAACATGTGGCAGCCGATGGAGAAGCGGTGCTCGGGATAGTTTTTCTCGTCGTCAGCGACCTTGCCTTCGTACTTGTAGATTCCCTGGTGGATTCCGTAATGGACGTCGTACAGGTTTCCAGGAATGAGTTCCAGCCGGATGGGTTCATCGTGTGCGAGTGTATACCCAACAATGGTTTCGGGTTCAAGGTCGAAAATGATGTCGTCTCCGTATTTCATACTGTTGTTATTTGCTGATTTGACTCTTAAGATACTTGATAGTGCTTTTGATTTTCTCGGTGATGTGGTTTCCGCTGTAATAATATTGCGGAGGATATTCACCGGGATTTTGCTGTTCCCACTTGGTCTTGTACAGCTCTTTAATATACGAATCGTCCAAAGAGCGGAGGATGATTTCAAGGTCGTACCTGCTCATCTCGATGGTTACTCGCTCGTTCCGCTTTTCTTTCGGAAGGTCTCTTTCGGTTATTTCAAATCTGTTGTTCATTTTTGTTTTATTGTTTGTTTGATTTATCAATACAATACAAATATAATAAAAAATCTCAACTTAATTGTTAAAAGTTGAGACTATTTTGTTAAAAATTGTTAAAATTGCACTGTTTTATTTTATTTTGTTCCGTTGTGAACGTTTACTCCCAGGAGAATGTCTCCAGGACAGTTGCGAATTTGGTGTATTCGTTGACCGCCCAAAGAGTGGTTCCAATCTCGTCGACATCGAAACGGAGATAGTTTCCGTCTCTCGGTTCCGTCGTGAACGTTATCGTGTCGTTGTGAACATTCACCATGACCTGACTATGAACGGTTGCGGCCATATTCAAGAACTTCTTGTCACCGATCTGTTCAAAGAACTCTTCAATCAGTTTATATTGCAGACTTTTGATCTCCGCCTGCGTCTTTGCGTACTCAGAGAAGCACTCTTCCTTGATGGAGCTGATTGTGTTGAAAATTTTGATGAACTTTTTGATGCTGGGTTTTGCCATGTTAGAGAGGATTTGAAATTTTCTGATGTTGTTGTTTTGTTTTAACAATACAAATATACAAAAAAATTTCAATTCAATTGTTAAAATGAAAAAATATTTTTGTTAAATAGTGTTAAATGCCGTTGAAGTGGATCGGCTACAGTTTTTGTTCAACAAGTTTCTTGATGCACTTCTTCAGAGAGGAAATGCTTTCATCCAGTTCTTTGGTGTCATCAATCATCAATTTCAGATTTTCACATGATGAAATAATTTCTCCGATTTTGTAGATTGCATCGTTGAGAATGACATTCTTGTTCACAGGCCGAAGTGTATAATCGCAATGGTCGATGTCCAACACTGGAAGAATTTTGGAGTACTTTTCTTGGAAGTACTTGCGGCCTTTTTCGTTTAGACGGTGTGTAACGAATCCGCTTCCAAGAAGGCTTGTGTCCTCGCGGGTGTATATGCAGTCTTCGGGAACACATATATAAGCAAAATGTGTATATGCGCCATTTAGAACGTCAGTCAGACTGTTTTCGCGGCGTGTCATGAGATTGAAATACATCATTTTTTCCGACATTTTATTGCTGATTATCGACTGACTGAAACGGACAAGAAACAGGAGGGACGTCATGACAGCCAGAAGTATTTTCACAGCAACTGGCGCATTCATACCAGCATAAGCAGTCATGCACAATTTTTCCGTTTTGTTTTTCACATTTGACTGTATAGACTTCACTTTCCATGAGACGGTCCCATACTGGTCCAGAGACTTTCCCGAACGGACAGAGACTGCAGAACTCTACGTCCTGGTCGATTTTAATTTGTATTCTTACCATAGCTTCAATGTTTATAGCATTGTTCAATCAAGAATATGTTTTTCCGCATACTCGTTGAAACGGATTGCCGCGCATACAACGTCATCGAACATCTGAGGACGGCACACGGTCTTGAAATCGGGATCTGGAGAAAACTCTCCCTCGACACCATTGTGCACAATGCGTACTGGACGGGGAGCAACGAACTCAGTGGTCTTGGTGTTGAAGAGATAGCCGCGGCTCCATCCTCGTGTATAGGCGAAATAATATTTGCCGCTTACTCGGTTGAAGCACAGGCGATAGATGGTGGCAAGAGTTGCGCCGATATCGTTTTTGTAGACAAACTCGATGTTGCCGTAGTTGTTGATTGCCCACAGCCATTGGCCTTTGAGCATCTTGAAGAACTCGTGAATTTCGGTGCGTCCGAAGTTGCTGTTTTCAATGTTGATTTCCATGTTTTTTAATATTTTGCGTCAAAATTTCGTGCGTTGATTTTGATGTTGTATCCAGAGATGTTTTCAATCAGGACGGAATTGCTTCCAAGCTTCCTCATAGTGATACGAATATCATTGAAAGCGTGATCCTTCTTGTATTCAAACAGAGTCATTGCAGCTTCAATTCCTCGAGGAGCACCTGTGCGGTTTTCATCCTCCCAGTCGAAGTGCACAATCAGACAAGGCTCTTTGCTGTCGCGAGCAAGCTGAGGCATGAACTCGACAAGAGCGCAGCTGATTTCAAGGTCGGCCTGAAAGCCTGGACGATAGAGAGACAGCGTTTGGCAATTCAATTTGAAGAAATCAAAATTTTCCATTTCGTTTTTTTTTTATTTTACAACATTGCATAGACTTGTGAGATGAGCTTTATGCTGACATCTTCTTTAGAAACAAATGAGCTCTGACGGAAAATACGGCTGCGTGTTTCGTCAGTATAGACAATGAAGCCAAGTTCGTCCTTTGAAGGGATATAGTATATGGCGTCGATGTAGAGATTGCCGTACACTTCAATGTCGAATCCGGTGGCATCAATTGTTTTGGTATCCATGAACGGATTAGATTCACCGTGCTCAAGGATGTGCTTCTTGATGGGTTCGGCATACATCTCATAGAGATGCAATCTTGCCTGCTTGATTTCGGGAGTGATTTTCATTTGTTGTTTGATTTGTTTACATTACAAATATACAAAATATTTTGAAGTAAATGTTAAAAAATATGCTTTTAACATTATTTAACATTTCATGCCGACAGCGGAACAAACTCAACTGTCATGTCTTGCAGCATTGAATAGGTGACAACGGCTTTTCCTATGCATTTCAATTCTACGGGAGAGCAGATCCAGACTTCATCCGTGTCATCGACATCGGGAACTTCGGCTTCTGTCGGGATGTGAATACCCTTTGCGTCGACTGGAACGTGGACGAAGTAAATGTATTCAGCACAACAGTCGCCAGCCGGGTTGATTGCCAATACACATTTTTCAAATGAAGGAGCAAAGCAGATTCTTGGAGTGATCGTGTCTTCATTTTCTGCAGCTGTTTTCGGGACTCTTGGGAAGAAAATTTCTCCGTTGTGATTTTCAGTCGATAGATGGAACAGTTCAGTCATAGTACAGTTTTGGTTGTCGAACAATACAAATATACAAAAATTTCTCATTCTATTTGTTAAAATGAGAAAATATTTTGCTAAATAATGTTAAAATAATTTGATATTGTTTCCGCCTGCCTCAGTGAAGTTTTTGATCTTTGGATGAAAGTAATAGTCTTTCGGTATGTTAGAATAGCAAACCGGACAAATACCTTTGTTGTTCAAATACTGCGCCATTTTTGTTGCAGCCTCAACAACACCAACAAAACTTTTCCAACTTTTGTCTTTGTTTTTGAAAAACTGCCACTGTAGTGTGTCATATACGACTTTGTGGAAACGAACACGGTTGTCGGCTTCACTTTTGAATACTCGAAACCATACGTCACCGCTATTCACGATAAGATCAGGCAATCCGTTAAAAATACATTCGTGGACAAAGCAGAAGTTAAGTGCGTTTTTTGCATCAATGAAGTACGTAAGTTTGTACGGATATACAATGTACGTTTTTAAAGTGTCGAGAAAATCCGTAATCTCGACATCTGTAAATACGATATTTTTCATTATAAACACATTAATAATAGTAAAATTGGACCACCGATAGCAATTATACCCATTCGTAACCAGAACCGGTGGTCTCTCTTTTGATATTTGTCTCTCATCAGAAGATCAACTTTTTTGCAATTGCACAATTTGTATACTTTTTGACGAGGTCAGCCTCAAGAGCTTTGAAGTTTCTGTCGTGAGTCGAGTTGTTGCGGACCGTAATTTCGATTTGATGAGCAACCTCGTGACACAATGCCCAAGCAGCACCGATACAAATACGGCCAAGGTCCATCTCAATGGCAATGGGAGTCTTGGTAGTCTGCCCATACTGACGGCGAACCTCAAACGCACAGCAGGCTCCACCCTTGCCAACCTTCTTGAATTTCAGAGGGAGCTTGCGGATATTCATATCCTTGCAAATGTAGCTATAAAGCTCGGCGAGTGTTTTCTGATCTTTGTCCATATTGTTTATTGTTTATTGTTTAACACTTAGGTTGATTAAAGTTGGCCGCAGGCACCCTCTTCCATGTGGTAGGCCGTAACCGACATGCGATGAGCGAGTTTGTGCATTGCTTCGGAGTTGTCAATCTCGAAGAGCTTTTTCTCGAGGTTTCCGGTGTAGTAATCATAGCGGTCGGACGAATCGTACCATTCGTCCACGGCGGTCTTGACTTGTTCGGAAAACTTGGGATCAACTCCTGTACTGTCCATGATTGCGTTTACCGACAGAATGTAAAATGCAGTGTCATTTCCGTACTTCTGCTTCAACATTTCGTGATACTCGTTGGTTCTGTTATGATTGTACATGTTGTTTTTGTTTTTTGTTTACATTACAAATATACAAAACTTTTTTAATATAAATGTTAAAATTTTTCATTTTAACAATTTTTAACAAAAAATGCGCACCATAACGATGCGCACGAAACATTATTATGAACTATTGGTCACTTGACAAGTTCCGCTTTGACTATATGTTCTTTGCAATATTTGCAGTCTTCGTAGTGACAGATTCCAATAGTGTACACGCTTGAGTGATCCGTCATCAGATACTCGTGGTTTCCAATTAGTACCTTGATTATTTTGACTTTTCCGCTACCCCATCCGCTGACGTTTTTCCAACCAATCTTTCCAATAATTTCTGCATTGATTGTATTGTCCGTCACGATATACGAAATGGATTCGTCTTGAGCGTTCCCTTCACCGCAAGAAGAGCAGCAACTCGTTGTGCACATACTCATAAATGCACATACAAAAATTGTCACAAAAATTTTGATTGCTTTCATTTTATAACGATTTATTTTGTTGTTTGAATTCTTGTTTTTGTCTTTTGTTGTGTTGTTTCGCGACTGCTTGTCTAGAGCCATTGCATCTCTGTACAACATTGCTTTTATGTATGCTTCAATTCTGTTCATTCTGTTTATGCAAAAAGTTCTTCCAACGTTATGTGTAAATTTTCTTCATTTTTTAGAATTTTTGCAGCAAGCTCTAACTGTTTTTTGAATGCAATTGCGTCATTTTTTTGTTACGAATGATTTTGCTGTTCTGTACACATCAGATGAATACGGACCTTTTCTGGCATTCCAGGAAACATGGTACAGCTTGACTTCGCCTGTTTGAGTGTTGACTTCTATTCTGTTCGCAAGTGCTTCAAGCTTGTTCTTTTGAAATATGTTGAACATGATTAATTTGATTTAACGCATGGTTTAGCCATTCTGTTTGCATGAGTGACTGCAAGATTTACAGGCTCAATTCCGTGCGAGTAGGTTGTAATACAATGAAGCACGTAATATGAGTCGTTCTCTGGCTTGTCCGGGAAATACTCAACAGTCAATATGCCACCGCTGCCATAGTATCCGTAATAGTCTTGGCCTGGATCTATTTTGTAGATGAGAACATTTCTCTTTGCAGATACAAAACTATAAACTTCACCTCTGTACTGCAACTTCTCTGCGACGGTCTTTTTGCTCGTGTTGTTCATTGTGTTGTTTATTCAATTCAACAAAAGTTGTTTTGTGTAACCTATTTCTTTAGACGATTTTTCAAAGTTCTTTAGTGTGTTTTCAACTTTGTTTTTGAATCTTGCCACACAAAAATCCATACACTTCTCAGGAGTTGAAAATATGAAATACGGACTCAACGATTTTGTGTCTTCTTCAGGCGGGTCAAGTTTCCAAGTATTCATATATCGCTGATACTTGTCTTTTATGTAGTATACAAACTTTGTAATTCCGCTGTCGTCTACATAAGCATCAACCTTGCGGATAGTGTACTTCTCGATTCCTAAATCTGTGCTATACCCGGTATGAAACCATGCAGTATCTCCTACTTTCAGCGGAGACAAGTCTAACCATGCAGTATCTCCTACTTTCAGCGGAGACAAGTTTATAATTGCAAATAGTATATAAAAATATTATTGCTTTACAGTTAAGACTGTTGGCGTATTACGCACCTCTATTCCATATCCATCAAAGGCATTTGGAACTTCTTTTCTCAAAATGTTTAGATAACACCTAATTCTTTTGCATAGCTAGACAATTTCATTAACCGAACAATTTATAATTTATATATTACATTTTTATAAAGTTATATGCTTTTATTAAAAAATATTAAATTGTAATTATACAAATATACAAAAAGTTTTTGATATAAATATTAAAACTTTGTTAAATTTTTCATTTTGTAGTATGGAGACTTTCTAGCAAGTGTCAAGCAATTTGGAGGTATTCCTTTAAAGTACATATATGATTTTTTTCTAGAATACTCAAATGCCGGGTCTTCATACAAATATTCCAAATCTAAATCTTCTGTGTTTACCTCCCATATATCGACCTCACGTTCAAACCCTTTGTTTACTGCAGTATGTATGCCAGCACACAAAAAATTGCAGGTCTGAGACTTTCACCAGGATATGTTCTCAACCAATAACTTGAATAAGTGTCTCCGATATTAGGCAACAAACCACTAGCAAATATAGAATCCCTATTTCGCCAAAGGCTTATGTGTCGTAGTATTTTCGGAAGTTTGTCAATGTTTGGTTTATGTAGTTCCATTACGCTTGTATAAAGTGTACTGATTCTCTGTCTTCTCGCCCGCTTGATATGCAATACTTAACATTACTTGATATAAAGCATATTGTTGTTGTAGTCTATTACGTATGCTCCCAACTTTTTCAAAATGTCTTGTCCGACAAGCAACTGAGAATTTTGGCTGTCTACAAACGAACACAACACGCTGTCAAACGAAATATTCTCTATGCTTACGTTGTATGCTGTACAGCTGACGGCTTGAACGGTGTCTCCATTGGCAATTACAACAGATTCGCAAACAGGACGATTTACATATCCGTGACGGTGCAAAAATGCGTAGTCAACAGCGCATCCACTTATGCCTGTCGAACAACCAGAGTCGAGCATACCTTTCATCTTAATGCCATTCAAATTGACGACAATATAGTGATGTCCATTTTCATACGTCAGTTGAATGGAGTCTTTGTAATACGGCTGTTCAGCAACGATCGTGTCGTGAACAACTGTCGTGTCAATCTGTTCTTTGACATGCTTATGATTTGCCTTGTTTAGAAAATTGTTTCCCCAACCCAACAGTTTATGGCCTCCCCAAATTATACCAGCAATAATGACAAATGTAATAGTCCAGCCAATGATGGCATCGCGTTTTCTTTCTCTTGAAGTTTTTATCGACATATTTATATTGATTTAAATAATCAGATGTACTGTTCTTTTTGACATTCGCGGACTACAACAGCATTGTCTTTTTCATCGATTGAAATACTTGTTTTCCACGGACAAAGTGAACGAATGTTTTTATCTTCAACACCTCCGTTTTTCAAAATAGTATACAATGGACCATTGGGATCGTAGTCACACGAAGGTGCACAATAATATTTGAAACCCTCTATATTGGTGTAAACACAATGATTCTTATAATACTTTACGAATTCTTCTCTTATATTTTCCTTTGTTTTGTCTGAAACTCTTTCTTGTGCATTGTGTTTGAGCATGCTGCCAAGCATTACTATATTGTCCGAGTGTCCAGAACGATCTCCATTGTCCTGCATTCCGAAGTTGAACAACTTTTTCATCCATTCTTCTGCCGCAATTTCACAGGCTTCATTGTATGTCCTGCGATGGCTGTTGAGATCAACATAAAGATCGTTGACGATTTTCATCCACTCGAAAATTTTATGTTCGTAATCTATAAATTCTCTACAATACTTGTCGTCGTCAGTTCCGTCGACCGCACTCCACTGTTCTCTTGTAGGCACAGGAAAATACTCTTGCCAAACAACATTCATGTTTTTGTGTAGACACTGATATTCTGGCGCTTCATTAAATACTTTGATGATACTGTCTGCTACGTCCGACGTCTTTACGCGGTTGCATTCAGGAAAATATTCGACGATATCTAATAGTGCTTGTTCTCTGATTTTGTCGTTCATGTTTGTATGATTATTGTTAATCTAATTCTTTGTATTTGGCACTGTAGAACTTGTCAAAATACTCTTCTGCTGTGAGATTGTGTTGTTTTCCTGCACGTTCACAATGATTCCAAAATTTCATGTTTTGCTTGTACTTTTGTTCAAGTTCTCTTTGTTTTCTGTTCATTTCAATGGAGCCTTTGAACCGTTTGCACGTTTTACAAGGATACTCACTATCGGGAGAAGACCATGTAAAATTAAACTTTCCAACGGTACAATAATCTTCTCTGTTGTATATTGGATATGGATCATCCGTGACCACAAACAACGGTCCAACATAATGTCTGACACAGTCAAATGCTTTCTTTCGTTCTCGTTTATTTGCCATAACACAATTTTTCAATTAAACAATCCAACAACTCAATTTCGTTGCGAAGACAATAGTCGAATGTTTTGTCCTGTTCGCTAGAATTTTCATCCAACGGAGGCTTGGTTTTTATCATATTCTCAAACTGTCGTATTTCTTCACGAAGCAACAGCTCAACGTCGTTTACGTGGACGAACTCGCCTCCCGGGTATTCATTATTACGACACATTACAATATTGCCGTCTTCTATCTTGAACCTTCTCACTTTTTCCATATCAATAGCATCCGTTTGTTATATAAAACTCTTTGTTGCAGTAAGGACAACAATGGATTTCTTCCCAGTCGTGATATGTTCCGTCCATCGTTCCTCCGAGATTTTCGTTGCAGTAGACTGGATATTTTTTCCCGTTTATAGTGTACTCTTCCTCGGATGCAATAAATCCTATGTTTATAATATTTTTGCAATGAGGACAAACATAATCGAATCTATCAGTATGAGCCCGCTTTAATTTTCTCGTGTCAATTTTTGGAAAATGAAACGGTTCGGCTGGACTGTAATATTTTTCTCTTTCTGTTTTTCTTGGCATTCCTTTTCCCATCTGATTGACTATCTTACCATTCAACAACCGTGGCTTCGCGAGTCAAAACAAGTACAGGTTCTCCTAAACCCATAACCCACCAGCCACGTTGGTCAGATTCACCTTTGGGAGCGGGAATGAATTCGTGGATTGAACCGTCTGTGAGGTTTTTAAACTGCGGGTCATGCGCATAACAATGATTAATTCTGATTTTCATTTTGATTTTCTGTTTGTTTAATCTATTCTTTCTTCAACCGTACGCTTGCAGTCAACCTGCAGGATTTTTTGTTCGAGGTCGAGGTGGAAATCGTCTCCGTCCATCGGAACAAGATATTCGCCCGCAAGGACAGTGATAGGATCCCAGTCTCCATCTGCGAGTTCCATATAGGTTTCGCGCAGCTCAAGCATGCGGGTTTTTACTTCATATTCTCCAGCCTGATATTTGTCGCGGAGATAAGTGAGGTGGTCGATGTACTGTTGTAATGTCATAATGTTTTGTTTTATTGTTAGTTTGATTTATCAATACAATACAAATATACAAAACTTTTTTGAATTAATTGTTAAAATTTCTGAATTTAACAATTTTTAACATCAATAAAAAGGTCCCATCTTTCCCTGCCGCCAAACATCGAAACATTTAAGTTGTTGTTCTGTGATATTGGAGAACCATTCATCGAAATATTTCATATATTGCGACGGACAATTCTTTTCCCATTCAGACCGCATATATTCCTTTACTTCTAATTTCATTTTTTCAACTCTAGCCGTCTTAGAAACATTTAGCAATATAATTTGTTTAACTCTATTAAAGAGTGTGCTAGAGGGCATCTCTATATACTCTATCACCGTGTGTCCAATGCTGCATCGTTTTGTTTTTACAATAAATCAGTGTCCTTTGCTGAAAATGATTTTTGTATTTTTCATCGTATCTTTTTTGTCATTCTGTTGTCGTGCTTGTTCAAATATTTCCACCCCATGTGCATCCACCAGTCGCGGCTGCTTCCATAGTCGGAACTGATATTGCAATGAGACAGCTGTAGCTCTGCAACTTGAGGAAGATTTTCCAACCATTCTACCATCTGCTTTGCATATCCTTGTCCTCTATGCTTTTTGCAGACTTCAAACAGGTATACATAGACAGTCCAATAAGGCATCCCATTTACATATTCTAAAGTATCCCAACCTAATTGGACACAACCAACTTCCTCTCCCTTTTCGTTGGCGAACGAGAACCAGTTCATTTCCTCACCAGATTCTCTGCCCGCATCAGATGTATGTTTAACCATCACGTCGGGACACTGGTTGATGATACGTTTTGGTATCTTTTTATAGAACTTTGCTGTAATCATTAGTCTTCGATGTCAAGTTCGTAAAAAATGTCTTTGTTTTCGAGATGTTTATACAAACGGAAGGCGAGGCGGAGATTGCGAAGATCTGCAGGCTCGTAGTTGTCGTCATTTGCAGTGTCTTCCCATACACTGTCTTGGAATTGTGCGACAGTCAGTCCGGCCTCCGCCGCCCGAATTTTCAACTCTCGCCAAGAGTTAAAACCACAGAATGTGTTGAATTTTGAACCGTCAAAAATTCCGGTCTTGTCTTCCTCGTTGTGAGTGATTTCTTTGACAGTGATGACTGCAGCGTCCTCATCCCCGGCGCGAGGAATAGCGACGGTTGCCTTTATTTCCCAAGTTCCGTATCCTGCAAAGTTAACATAAACGTTGTCAGCAATGAGCATAATTACTTCTGATTTTGTCATGTTGTGTTTGTTTTATTGTTACAATACAAATATACAAAATTTTTTTGAATTAAATGTTAAAAAATACACAATTAACATTTTTTAACAAATAAAAACCGCTGTTGGTTACAAACTGTAACCAGCTGCGGCCGTAACAATAAACAATATGAACTAACTATTTTTTCGTAGGAGAAATGTCGTCACAGTTCGTTGATTTTCAGCTCATGATTAACCCATTTGCCGGTCTCTGTCCCATCTGTCGGGTCAGGAGTAAACTCGTAAATTCGTACGAGTACTTCTTCATGTTTGTTTTCCGGATTTGGAATTACATTGATAAACATGTCATCTTTGCCAGCTTTCTCGAGCCACTCTTTGCGGTTCTTTTTTATCCAAGAAACGACAAGCCTCTTGATACGTTCGTTACAAGTCTTTTCTTTTGCTTCGAATTCGCTCTTTTTCTTCTGCAGGCGAGCAATACGGTTCATCGTATGAATGTAGTCTTCTTTGATAGATTTGTTCATTCTGTTATATGTTTATTTGTTATTTTTGAAAATTTTATTCCAACAAGCCGGGCAAATACCGCTTATGATAAGTTCTCGTTCATCAGATGACAGGTACGGAAATATTTCCTGTACGAGTCCTTCTTTGTTCATATATCTTTTCAGATCATCTTGCTCGACAGCAATATTTGTTGTTGAACCACATTTTATACAATCGACTTCAAGCGTCATAGGATTTTTCATCTGTTTCGTATTAATTATCAATATTACTTTTACTTATTTGGCTTGACATTTAACATCCACAAATGTTTAGAGTCCAAAAGTGTCTTCTTCCTCTTCAAACACTTCCTTCAGCGTATAAAGAATTCGCTTGAGTTTATCTTTGCTGAGTCCTCTCAACACGGAAGGATTTTCGCAGATGTTATTTGCAATATTGCAAATCTTTTGCAGCAGATTGCCGTGTTCGGTTATAGATTTGATGTCTTGAATTTCAGACAAAGTCATCGGAACAACCGTCATAGACATTCTGTTGCTTCTGTTTTCTTGAAGAGTATCCAAGGAGAAAGATCGCCGTCTGGTGTGCTCGACATTGAAAAAGTTTTCACGAGTGAATGCATTGTGAGCAAGCACATCGTTAGCATTGCTGTAGTCATATTGTTCAATAGGTACGATAGAAAAAGTCTTTCCGTTTTTGTTGTCCTTATCGGTGTACCGTACTTCAAACGGAATTTGCATTGTGGAAGAACTGTTGAGATGTATTTTAACATAAACGTACTCACCTTCTTCAGGGCGATAGTTTATGTCCTCAATGACAATGCCGTTTACGTTGAACATCTCGGCAGGCATAACGGTATTAATAAACTCGTTTGCGAGGAACATGTATCTGTCTCCGCCGATAATAAGAGATTTTTCCATTATATCAGCAGCAACATCGGCAAGCTCTTTGTTTACTGTTTCCATTTTGTATCGATACTCATCCGCGTTGAGCAGACGTTGTCCTATAGGAGTGAGGTGAACTTTAATATTGATATTATACATTTCTTAGATATTAAAAATTAGACAACCAAACAATTCCATCTATGGAAACAGAGATGTTGAAATTGTCTATGTTTTCGGTATAGCATCCACAACCGTCGTTGTCATCCAATTCGATACCGAAAGCATTATTTTCGTCATAACCGTCCAGTTTTTCTAACAACGCATTCAACTTTTCTTTTGCGTCTTTTACCGTTGTTATGTATTTCATATTGTTTTCCGTTTGTTACAATACAAATATACAAAAGTTTTTTGATTTAATTGTTAAAATTTCTAAATTTAACAATATTTAACATTAAAATGAGTCACGGACAAAATGATCCTGTATAACCGGAAACGGATCTTCAAGACTGAAGTGAATGTCAAAACTCTCTACAACTGACATCGAGACACTGTTCACATCAATCTCAACAATGGAAAACTTCATGTCGATAGGATTGTTTTTGTGATGTATGTCTGACAATATTATAAGAGACTGAGGCGGGGCCATAGTTCCGTCGATGCATTCTTGAACTGGCTCATTGATTATACTTTTTACACAATGCAATGCATCTGTCACGGTGTCAAAGAATAATGCATTGCCTTCAGTTTTGCTATAGAAAAAATCTGCAATGAAATAGGTGCCGCGTTCTAGCTGCAGTACACCCACATCAGTGTTTGTCTCGACTTTGATTATGTACTTCGGCTTAATGATATTTTTCATATTGTTCATTTTCGAAAATATTTTAATGGTTCTATAATGTCTTTTCCAAGTTTAGCAATGCACCGAAACTGCGGAAACAAATATAATAATTTTTTCATACTAATTGTTAAAATTTTTCTATTTAACAAATTTTAACATACTTAAGAAGCGCTTCTGTCAATTTGTTGAGATCACATGTCCAACAAGACATTTCATAACGATGATAGTAGTCAGAGTCAGCATATTCGTGAATTGATGCAACTTCCTTGACAATTTTTTTGTATGCAAAGAACGGAATGTTGGGGTCGATTGCTTCAACGATGGCGTCTAACTCGTCAAAGTTGTTTGCTTCTTCAACATCTGCATTCCATTCAGAACCAGTGTAACTCCATTCTGTGCCACCAACACACCATCCTTTGCCGTAAAGTTTTTCATTTTTGATTTGTCCACCGCTGAGATATGCAGCAGTCAAAACCTTCGACTTCATTTTCTCAAAATCGTCAGCCTCGTCGTAAGAGAACACTTTTGCCGGTTTGATTTTTACAGAGATTGAGCAGTCTTGAACAGTGTCACGAAGTTTTTCATTTACTCTATTGGTAACCTTCTTTGCAATGTCGTCTGCATTGATGCTCTCGTACTGTGCCCGACGGATGGTAATTGCGGCCGAACGTTTAGGTTTGATTTTTCCACGAAGCTCGTCATTGCGGCTGCAATTGTCACGATCCTCGTTGAAGTCGTAAACGACAAATTCAAAGTTCTTCCAGATGTTGTTCGTTATGAATATACGATGGTCAACAAAATTTTCAATAATTGCAGATATTACATTGACGACAGCAGCAGAATCCGTGCAAAGAATATCGACATAAGTGTTGTATGAGCTTTGCCAGTCAAAAAATCTGTCTTCTTTTCTTTTGGCGTTGAATGCATCAAACCATGCATCTCTAAAAGCTTTGTCGACGGCAACACGAGAACTGTCGGCATCAACGAACATCGCTTCTACTTCGTTCTTGATGTCCTCGTTGTACAAACGAGTGAGCAGTGTGGTCTTGCCGCTACCAGGAAGACCGTGAGCCAATATAAAATTGTGAGATGTGTTCTGATTCTTGTTCATTGTTATTTCCTTTTTGTTACAATACAAATATACAAAAATTTTTTGAATTAAATGTTAAAATTCTTATTTTTAACAATTTTTAACAAAAAACCTCTGCGATTTGCAGAGGTTGGCAAACAATCAACAACACTTAGAACGTTTTTTCGAAAACACCGTCCTTGATATCCATCGTCAACGAAACAAACTGTTTGTCGGCAGGATTTTCTGGGCATTCATCCCATTCCATTTTGATATTGACAGATGACTTTACATTGTTCACGGCGTCACGCCATTCACGATTCGTTTTGAAAGATTCGCGCTTCAACACGGGATTGTGGTCGATAAGCTGCTCGTTCAAAATCTCGTTTGCCCAGTTCTTTGCACGTTTGAGCTTGAGAGCGAGAATTGTGTTTCTCTTTACGG
>Ga0256406_1003285_pt1 | contig 20371 bp, 12 predicted proteins | sample RumenRJG_03DNA_FD_185986 | JGI IMG/M metagenome (GOLD analysis project Ga0256406, IMG submission 185986) | Bovine rumen microbial communities from Lethbridge, Alberta, Canada - RJG_03 | ecosystem: Host-associated > Mammals > Digestive system > Stomach > Rumen | place: Canada: Alberta | collected... | reverse complement strand
CAGCAATCGGTCATATGAAGAAATCGTCGCCTTCCTCAAGGGGAACAGCGACGATCAAGATGTTGAAGAATGAAGCTGTCTGTGCAGCGCAGATGGCTCTAGTGGGAAAAATCTCAGGAAGTTAACAAAGATACAACAAGATTTCCTGCGTCTCGTTGCCACCACAATTCTGCGTGGCAACGATACAACAAGATTTCTTGCGTTTCGTTGCCGGGGCCTGGCGCGGCGGCAACGAAAACTGCGCCGCGAAGGTTTTTCGTCGCCGACACTCTCCCGGCCGGCAACGATACAACAAGATTTCTTGAGTTTCGTTGCCGGGGCCTGGCCCGGCGGCCACGAAAACTGCGACGCGAAGGTTTTTCGTTGCCGACATTCTCCCGGGCGGCAATAATATCGCAAGATTTCTTAGGTTTCGTCGCTCCCACTCTCCCGCGCGGCAACGATATCGCAAAATTTCTTGCGTTTCGTTGCCGGGGCCTGGCGCGGCGGCAACGAGAACTACGCCGCGAAGGTTTTTTATTGCAGCCACTCTCCCGCGTGGCAACGATACAACAAAATTTCTTGCGTTTCGTTGCCGGGGCCTGGTGCGGCGGCCACGAAATCTGTGCCGCGAAGGTTTTTCGTCGCCGACACAATTCTTCGCGGCAACGATACAACAAGATTTCTTGCGTCTCGTTGCCGGGGCCTGGCGCAGCGGCCACGAAAACTGCGCCGCGAAGGTTTTTTATTGCCGACGCTCTCCCGGGCGGCAACGATACAACAAGATTTCTTGCGTTTCGTTGCCGGGGCCTGGCGCAGCGGCCACGAAAACTGCCCCGCTGGCACGTTCCCGCTGAAACCGTCACTCCGGGATCTCAACGCTTCGGGAGTTCAGATAAACGATCCTGGTATCCGCGCTGAGGCTGCCGTTCACGCTCCGGTCCCTGTCCGGAGTCCCTCCGCGATCTCCCAGCGACGTCTCGACCGAGTAATCGAGGAATTCCTGGTCCGACTCCGCCAGGTCAAACTGCAATCCCTCGGGCAGGCCGGAAAATTCGATGCTCTCCCCGTCCTGGAGGACAAATGAAACCTCGCCATCTTCTACGCTGAGAGATCCATGTTCCACATCCCCGTTCCACCGCGTATAGGTGTAGGCTATGGTCTCCGGAACCGCCGTGGCCGCTTTCTGCGCTGCGGCCATGTAAGCCTGAAATGAAGGATCCACAGCGGACGCCTCCAGGCCGGGTACATGCGGACTGAAAGAATCCGAAACGAGCGCATCCAGAGCGGACGCCTCCAGGCCGGGTGCATGCGGACTGGAAGAATCCAAAGCGAGCGCATCCAGATCCGCCTGGGCGATCAGGGCAGCGTCATTCGCAGATTGCTTCCCGCCTTCGTCCGAATTCTCCCGGTCCGAAATGACCTCTGAATCTTCAGCCGTATCCGAACTCGTTTCTTCCGGTATGGACCGCGTATCCGCTGCTGCCGGTTCCGCTGGCTGCCCAGCTCCCGCTGCCTCCGAAACCTTCTCCGGAACAGTCAGCTTCATAGTGAAATGAAAGATTCCAGCCCTGTTCCCCATGTTGCCGCCTACGTTATTCGTAATCGTAAGAGACACCGCTGAGGGCGTGACTGCCTGCACAGGAAGCCGCATCGACCCCATCCGACGTGGGAGCGGGGATGAGACCACGGTCTCAGATTCTGTTTCTGTCTCAGCCTCGGTTTCGGCATCAGATCCGGTTGCAGTTTTGGTCTCTGTCTCGGACTCAGCTTCGGTCACGGTTTCGTCTTCGGAATTTATCTCGGTCTCAACTCCAGTTCTGGCCTCGGTCTCAGCCACGACTTCAGTCTCCGCCGCCTCTGTAGCGTCAAGCTCTTCAGCCTCGGTTTCAGTTTCTGTCGAAGCTTCTGGATCTGAGGCGGGTTCTGTATCCGTCTCAGTTGAAGTCTCTGCTGCTGTTTCTGTCACGGCCGGCGTCTCTGGCTCTGCTTCGGCTGCCGTCTCCGTCTCGGCCTGTGCTTCTGTCGCCGCTTCTGTCTCAACCCCGGACTCTGTGAACGTTTCCGATTCAATCTCTGCGGACAGCTCCGATTCGGTTTCCGTCTCCGCCGCAGTTTTCGTCTCTGTTTCCCCGATTACATCAGCTTCCAACTCTGCCAACAACGGAGCTTCCGATTCAGTTTCCGACTTTGTCTCATCGTCCAGAACCGTAGGATCTGCTCCGCTTCGGTCCATGACAGGCGCTTCGTCATCCTCAAACAAAAGTCCCTCATCGATCTCGCTTTCTGTCTCCAACTCCTCCTGCACGATGAAGCTGACTTCCTGGTCATCGCTGAAAATGACAATGTCCCCGCTCATGTCGAATTCATTTTCCGCGACAGCAACCATCCCCGCTGGCTGGACGTTGTAGACCACCAGCGCGCCTGCCGTGATGAAGCCCATTATTTTTTTGAACTTCCTGCCATTGCCTGATGTCATAAATGCGTTCTCCCTCGGCAGACCTGCGTCATATCCCCGCATCTGCATTCGGCCGTTCTCTGCCGGACCGCTCCTGCTTTCTACTTCTCTTCTCTGCCCGCTCGCTTCCATCCCGCAATGGTCGCCGCGATCAGGGCAAGCGCCATGATCAGAATCCAGCCTTCCACCGGACTTTCGTCCCCGGTCTTCACCGGATTTGTGCTTTCACCGGATGTCGTTCTGCCCGACGGCGTCCCGCCCGATGGCGTTTTGTGTCCCGGCACCACGTATGGATTCGTGGACGGCGTCTCGGTCTGCGGGTTCAGCGGCCGGTTTGAAAATGACACTTCGGGGAGTTTTCCCTGTTCATTTTCGGTAAATGCCACCGTCTCCGCGTACAGGCTGCCGTTGTCGTCCAGCATCCCGTAGACCTTGACGTGATAAACTCTCGCATCGTAGACGGTATTCTTCCCCGTCCCCGTCCTCTCGCTGACCGTGTAGAGGTAGGTCCCGGGCACCGCCACCGTGACGTGAAAGGCTCCCTGCTCTCCGTCTTTCAAATGAATCTCGGTCTGCTCTACTTCTGCTGCAGGGGAATAATCTCCCTGGATGACGACAGTGAACGTCTCGTCCAGGCCCTTCGCGCTCATCGAAACCGGAATCTGAGTGGAATTCATTTCCTCCGTCACCGACACAGCAGCCGATGCCGGACCCGCATCTGCCGATCCTGCCGCCGCTCCGTCTCCTGCTGCCAATCCAACTCCCGCAGCCCTTCCGGCTTCCACTGCGAGTGCCCGGCTGCTGTGAAGGCCGCCCATCACCAGCAGCGCCGCAAGAAGCGCAAGTGTCAGCATCGATGCTTTGCTGAAGAGATATTCAATTTTGCAAGCACGATGCTGCATCCTCATACCCTTCTCTGCTTCTCCCTGCTCCTGCCGCGCGTCTCCATCAGGGATATTGGGGACGGTTCTTTCTGACACCTTCCCCATTCGTCTCACCTCGCCGTTCGCTTCTTTCTCTTCGCGTGTGCGATGACAAATCCGATCACAAACGCGATAATGATGAATAAGACAGACCAGCGGATGCCTTTCTTTTTGTCGGTAAATACCCGCTCGATGGGGGTTACGTAACTGGGAGCCTCCTCAGTCTCCGTCTCGCTCTGCATTTCTGCCTGCAGGTCCGCCAGGCTCTTGCCGGAATCAGTCAGGATTCCGAAGACGAGGGTACGGTCCTTGGTGTCCGTGTCCACGCAGGTGGACAGGCCCAGCAGATTGCCTTCCGGAATGCTGTCGAGGAGGTTGTCCGCATGCTCCTTCACATACTGCAGAACCTCGCTGCCTGCCGCCCCTTCACTGTCGGATGTTTTTGCTGCTCCTGACGCGTTTTGCCCTTCTGCCGTGCCTGATGAGCTCTCGCTGCCTGCCGCCCCTGGTCTACCTTCGCTGCCTGCTGCCCCCGATTGGCCTTGGGCTCCAGCTGCCTCCGCTGCCTCCTGGCCGCCTGCTCCTTCATTTGGCTGGAAGATCAGGCTCACATCCGCTGTCGTATCCATCTCCGCAAAGAGGGTGATGTCATAAACCTTCTGGCCAACAATCAGGGTCCCGTGCGTGTGGCTCTTCAGGAAGTCCATGTCCTTGAAGTCGTCCAGAGCGCCGAACATCTTCTTCTGGGCCATGTGGTGACCGTAGATCAGCGAATAAGGGTCCGTGAAATCCGCTTTATTTCGCGAATCAAGGAAGAGGCTGCCCGCAAGGGAATACTTCCCCTCCGGGTCCTTGTTCAGGTACTCTTCATTTGTCACACCCTGCATGATCGGGTAGTCGATGTTGGTGTCGTCCACCGTCAGCCAGGCCACGCCCAGCGTCCTGTTCTCGGACCCTCCGCCCGAATCTGTCTTGAAGAGCGTCGGCTTGTAGTTCAGCAGGTTCGAGCCCGAAGCCTGCTCATAGACCAGGGCCGAATCCACCAGCGCATACATGCAGACCAGGACGCAGAAGATGCAGAAGAGAATCACGATCCAGTCGAGGACCTTATTCATTCCCTTCCAAAACCTGCGCATCTGCCGCTCCCCTCATGTGCCGCCGGCTTCGGCTTTCCGCCATCCGTTTGCTGCCTTTCCTCAGAATCCCCGTCTCCGCATCACGAAGATGGCGGACCCTTCCAGATCTTTCGCACCGATTGCCCCGAAGGTCCGGCTGTCTTCGGCATCGCTCCGGTAGTCATTCAGGATGATGTACTGATCATCCCCCGCGGTCAGCGGATAGGTGACGGAAGATCCCTCCGCCTTCGCCGTCGGATAGAAGATCTCTTCCTGAGCGACGCCGCCGTCCACCGTCAGTTCCCCCGCTTCGGAGATATCGACCCGGCTCCCCGGCAGGGCGACCACCCGGCCGACTCTTGTGACACCGTCCCTGGTCCGATACAGGACCACATCATCCTTGTGGACTGTGCCAAGGCGATAGGTGATCACCAGGTCCCCGTCGCAGACCTTGGGGAACATACTGTTTCCGTTCATCCGGTGCACGGCAAAGACGTAGGTGAAGATAAAGTAGAAGGCTGCGATCATCACCGTCAGCTTGATGAAGAACGTCCTCGCCGGATGGGTCCTGCGCCTCTTCTTTTTCTTCCTGCTCCCCGACCGGGAACCTGCACCAGACTTGTCCGCTCGGGCTTTGCCTGCATCACCCCTGCCTGCATCCGTTCTTCCTGCATCAGCTCCGGCTGCTTCAGCTCTTCCTGTTTCAGATTTGCCTGCGCCAGCCATGCTTGCTTCAGCTTTGCCTGCGCCAGCCCTGTCTGCATCAGCTCCGTCTGCTTCACTCTTTGCTTGAGCCTCCGGAGCCGGCCTCTCTCCCGCCGGACCCGCAGTCGTCTCCTCCTGCCGGTCCGGTCGGAGCGCTGCCTCTCCGGTTTTCATTTTCTCTGACACTCAACTTCTCCCAAATAGCCCGAAACGGACCAGCCCATATCCGGCTGATCCGTCTCATCAGTTCGCAAGACCGGAAGATCCGGCAGGAGGCTGCCTGAAACACTCACGGATTCCGGCAGCCTCACGAATCATTCAGATTTCCGCTGAGGAGAAAATGAATTACTCCTCCTCGTCCTCGTCTTCCTCTCTTCTTCTCCTGTTGTGGATGGAGACACCCGCGCCGATCGCACCTGCGCCGATCGCAGCCATCGCATAGGGGAAGATCGTCAGAAGGACACCAGTCGGGATGGTACCTTCCTTCTGGTTGGTATAGCCAGTGTAGATATTCTTAGTCAGCTCTCCTTTTGTATCATCGGTTAATGCATGTTCTACCTTATCAAGATCCTTTGCCTTAACATCCGGAGCTTTTGCTGTACTCGCGTAGTCTTCCGCCGCCTCGGTCACCGTATAGGTCGCGTCCTTCGGTAGCCCGTAGACTCCCATGTACTGGCCATGCTTCAGGTAGACATCAATACCATTTTTCAACTCAGCGCCAGTATATTCTCTGTCCGTACCACTCTCATCCTGCTGTTTATTTGCAGCTTCCATGGTATCAGCCGTATAGGCTTTATTCGTAGCTGCTGTCGGGGTCGGAGCGGAGTCGTAATTCACAACCCCTGTACTGTCAACGTAGAACTTGTCTTCATCGCTGAACGATCCTGTGACTTGCAGAGTAAGTTTGAAGTACTTATCCCGGCTGGCCTGATTGCCCGTGACTTCCTTGCCAATTACGATTTCATAAGTGTCATAATGGTTGGTAAAACCTGTGGACTTCTTGTCTGTGTTTGAAGCATCAATTGTAGTTGCATCGCTTCCCTTGGTGTCATTCGCCGCCGGAGCCTCGATGCCCTCATGGAGAACATAGCTCTTCACTTCCAAGGTTCCTGTTCGATCATTCTTGTCACTAACATATACATCGAGGGTTCTGTCAAGATCATCATCATTCGAAATACCCGTGACATCATTGACAGCTGTTTCCGTAATAATCCAGCGATAGATGCCAGGTTCCTTGAATGTCACGTTTGAGAAATCCACGGTCAGCGTCTTGGTTGCGTAACTCTCATCAGCATCAGACTCTGTCTTGAATGAGATAGTCTTATCTGCGTCGGCATCCTGTTCCGAAGTGACATTCTCAAAATCATCTGGCGAGAATGTCGCCGCTCCTCTGATCGTCGGTGTTCCGGTGGAAGTTGTTCCGTCATTTCCAGCATAGACTGCCATCTTTCCATCAGTTGCCGCGATTGCTTCTCCCGGAGCGATTGAGAAGCTGAATGTCACGTTCGGAACAGTCGCCTTATCCGAAGGCTGATTTATAACAAGGTACTTATCAAAAGTCGTAGTACCTCCATTTACTCCCGCATATGTGAATGTGGTGTTTTCACTGCCGCCAACTATTCCGTTTGGGTGTGTGTTCCCCGAGGCGCCTGCTGCCCACGCCGGCATGCTCATCCCTACTGTCATGACCGCTGCGAGTGCTGCCGCTGCGATCCTTGCTCTCATCGTGCTGCGACTTTTCATGTGTCTGACCCTCCTGTTATGAAGTGTGATTGAGTTCTTCTGAGGCCCGCTGCTCTTGTTGCCTGGTTTCTCTTGAAACTCTGTTGCTTGTTGCTTTGTTGCCTGGTTGTCTTGTTTCTTCCCGGCAGTTGCCTGCCTGTATGTGAGTGCGGACCATGGTCATGTCCCGGGTCTGCGCTTTCGCGCAGGGCCATCGGTCTGCAATTCTCAGCGATGAAATGGCTGTGCTCCTGTCTCTGCGGCCTTCCTGAAGGCCTCAAAGGAGTTCGTCTGAAAATGAAAATCACCGCGCAGCAAAAAGCAGAATGACCTGTTCAGTCACTCTGCTTCTGCTTCGCGGTGATATAGAATCTGCAGTCTTATGCCATGCAGAATAGCATGCGGAATAGCAAGGATTGCTTACCTTGCAATCATTGTTCCATATACGGCCATAATTCGGGCACCCCCCCAATTTTTTTTGAACATAATATGGGTATCCGCCGCATAAGCTGTCATGCGGTCTGCGAGAGCGTATCTTCCGATGCCTACAGCGCCCGAGATACCAGCGGTGCCATCAATGCCAATGGCGTCCGCAGTACCAGCGGAGCCCACGACTCCCATGATCCTATTCATGGCTTTGCTCATATCTCTGCTCATGGTCTTGATCATGCTCATCATGTCCTCCTTTCCTGGGGTAATATCGAACAAATATTGTCCGTTTCTTTGTGCATCCCGTCTATGAAACTGTTACCGGGAACGCTACCGGTTTGCCCTAAAAATCAAGTGCGCCTCTCTTTTCGGCACACTGGCTATTTATCTGCTCTTGTTCTTCTTTTTTCTGTTGAAAATACTATAATCGATATCGCGGTTTTGTGCAATTCTGCAATATTTACAGATAAATTATAATATTTTTGTCAGATTTGCCTATATAGGTTCATACTGGACTAGTTTCGTTGCTAGGGCCTGGCGCGGCGGCCACGAAAACTGCGCCGCGAAGGTTTTTCGTCGCCGACACTTTCCCGCGCGGCAATGATACAACAAGATTTCTTGCGTTTCGTTGCCGCCACAATCCTGCGCGGCAACTATACAACAAAATTTCTTGCGTTTCGTTGCCGGGGTCTGACGCGGCGGCAACGAGAACTGCGCCGTGAAGGTTTTTCGTCGCCGCCTCTGTCCCGCGCAGCAATGATATCGCAAGATTTCTTAGGTATTATTGCCGACACTCTCCCGCGCGGCAACGATATCACAAGATTTCTTAGGTTTCGTTGCCGGGGCCTGGCGCAGCGGCCACGAAAACTGCGCCGCGAAGGTTTTTTATTGCCGCCACATTCCCGCGCGGCAACGATACAACAAGATTTCTTACGTCTCGTTGCCGGGGCCTGGCGCGGCGGCAACAAAAACTGCGCCGCGAAGGTTTTTTATTGCCGCCACTCTCCCGCGCGGCAACGATATAACAAAACAACAAGATTTCTTGCGTTTCGTTGCCGGGGCCTGGCGTCCATTCGTCGGGACGCGATGGCCGCTTAGACCCTGTTGTTGAAAAAGAAAGGGATGCCTCCTTCAGGTGGCATCCCTTCTCTTCAGGCTTTCTTAATTTGTTGTGGCTTACCTTTATTGCTTACGCAATCAGTCTTCTCTTCCTTCCGAAGATCCCGAAGCTTCCCGCTGCCGCCAGGCAGATCAGGGACAGGAACGTTAGGGTCAGGCCCGTGCGGGATCCGGTCGACGGGAGGTGGACAATCAGCTGGTTGGTCAGCGTGACCGTTGCGCCGGTGTAGTTGCCGTCGTTGCCCTTCGTTCCGGATGTTGCGGAAGTCCAGTTCACATTGTTCTTCTCGTTCTCTCCGCTTCCGGTCGTCCCGTTCTGACTTCCGGAGTAGTAGACCCAGTAAGAATTCTCTGACTTTCCATCTGAAGACGTTGCTGTTGTGGTTCCGCCGTTTACCGCAGCAGTATTGCCGGTGGAGGCTGTCGCCTCGACAACACGGTAGACGTAGACACCTTTTCTGGCGTCGTTATCCGGATTGACCTGAAGCCCTTCAAACTTCTTCTCCCAGGAATTTCCATTTCCAGTCAGTGTAAACCATCCGGTCTTCGAATCGACTCCGTTGACATTGGTCACGACTTCCCATCTGGCAGTATCCGGAATCGACGTCGGAATCACAAAATTTCCATCGCTGTCTTTTTTGGTGATGATCGTTCTCTCCAGGCGAAGCCGGACGGATTTCGGGAGGGTCGTGCTGTCTGTCCCCGTGAAGCGTTTCTTCACGGTAAGGTCTGTCGATGCAACTTTGGTGTTGATCAGAGTCGTGCTGCTTCCCTCGATCTTTCCGTTCTCGACCTGATAGGTCTTTCCGTCCACCTTGACAATACTGCCCTCAACAGCTGCCTTAGGATAGCCAATATTTGCACTGTCAGCGCCATCCGTAATAATATTGCCGCTGTCATCCATCAGGACCTCGCGGACCGTGTAGACATATTCACCGTTTCGCGTATCGACCTGGTTGATATATTTCGGAAGCTCATCAATATAGGCCTTCCAGTTGTTCGCAGCGTTCAGTTCGATGCAGTACTTCGATACAGGGTCTGTGCCCTCCGAATTGACAGTGTATACCTTATCCTTACTACCATCTGCTGCGGATGCGTCGGTCGACTCATGATAGGTGATCATCGCATAGACCTTGGCATTCGCATTGGTGATCTGCCCAGCTTTATCCTTGCCAATCTTGTCCGTCACATCCTGCCCGTTCTCGATAAACTGTTTGCTCACGCTGAGCGAGGTCTTCGGGACGAAATTGAACATCATCCTCATGTTGGACTCCCACTGACCACGCTCCATGTAATAGATGGTCATGGTGTGAGTCTTTCCATCCCAGATATCGCCAACCAGATTTGAAAGATTCGCAGTACCCGGTCTTGCCTCGGTACTGATGCCAGTAACGTACTTAACATCGCTAACGTATGTTGAATTATTCTGAATCCTATACCAGTAAGGTACTCTGTTGTTGTTCAAGAACTTTACATACTCATAGCTGTTGGTTTCCTTTGCAAAGTTGATCGCGCCGTTGACTCTTCCGTGATCGCCTCCCATATCAAGAACCAGTTTTCCGTCAATCTCCACCCAGATATCATCGTCTCCGGAGAAGGTGAAGATCATCGGGATCTTGGTTGTTCTATCTTTTGCAGTCGTCATTCCATCACTCGTCAGGGTAAATGGAATCTCGATCTTTGCTCCGAAACCGTAATTATGATGTACGCCGCTTCCATTATCCGGAATGCTTGCGCGGGTATCATCCAGCGGGAAGAAACCATAGATGTTGGAAACGGAATCTTTTCCACCCTGATGTCCATCAGAAGTAACATTCTTGGACCAGTTTGCGTGGCCGGTATTCTTCAGGTAAAGCTGGCCGCTGCCTGCCAGATGCAACGTCGTGTCCGCACTGTCGAAGACATAATAATCTGCCTTCCTCTCTCCGGTGTTGTTTCCGGAATATACGGACTGCTCCATCTTGACAGTCGGGAACTTGACATCGCTGTAGGTGTTGGCAAGCTTCGCATGCTTATTGTTGTTCCCGTTCAGGAAGTCTATATTGAAGTACCCCTTCAGAGCAGTCGGGAGAAGTCCCTGGGTCGCATACATATAATGGCCAAGAGTACCGCCAGAGTCATTTCCGGAGTTATTGACCGTATAAAAATTGGATCCGCTGTTGTTTTCATTTCCTGAATAGCCTTTCAGACCAAGCGTGTATCCAATCTCCCGGTACTGATATCCACTCAGGTTCGGCGGTTGGAACTGTCCGGTGTACATCGGATAATTATTCTCTGTATAAAGACCGCTCAGTGCCTGATCGAATTCGCGGAATGTCACCCAGTTGCGGTGGCTGGAGCCATCCGAACCGGAATAATTCGCGCGGCTCTTTCCATTCAGTTCCCAGTCAGACATGTAGTCATAGAAACTGGAGTCGACATAAAATACGTTATCCGAATTTCCAGGATAAGTTCCGGAAAGGATATTGGTAATATTCCTGGAATCCTCGTTGTATCTGGTCTTGTAGGCCTCTCCCCAGTAGCCTCCGCGCTCTCCTTCCCTGTAGTTAACATCATCGCCGGTATCCGCATAGAAGCAGGGGCGGGCAAATGAATCTGCATCCGAGAGATTGACTTTGATGGTCCGGAAACCGGTCGTATTGGAGAACTCGACGCTCGCTGCCCCATCCGGAAGAGTCGCCGAGAACATATCATCCCAGCTGCCCGTGACAGTGACTCCCTGAGGAATGGAGGTCTGCTTCGTCATCTCGATTTTGCTTCCAATTGCAGTACCGGAAGCATTATAAGCCTGCACATAGACCTTGCCATCGGAAACCTGCGGGATCTCACTGTTGGCTTTTCCTTCCTTGCTGCTGTTATAGGCAAGTTTAGAGAAGGCCGCATCATAATATATGGTATTGCCGTCTCTTACAGTGATCGTTGCCGTACCTTCGCCGACCGTCTGGCCATCTGCATTCAGGACCTTCGCGTGCGCGATTGTCTGACCGACAGAAAGCCCGGTCACGGTCGCCGTCTGAAGGGCGGAGGTACCCGCAGGCGCCTTTCTTACTCCCTGCACTTCCTCGGAGAAGAGCGTCTCCTTGGCTCCGTTCTGCTCATTCGGCGTCAGGCTTGCGATCGAACTGTCATCGATTGACCATTCAATCGAATCGTATGCAAGGCCATCCGCCACATGAAGGGTCAGTGTTCCGGTAGAAGAAGCATTCGCTTTCGATACATACAGAAGCAGGCTGGAAGGATCAAGATAGGTGCTTCCAGGTTCCCCAAAGTAGTGGGCAGTTCTGCCATCCCCTGTTTTGTTGGTCTCCGCCGAATCGTACTGATAACCGTTGTTGATCTTGCCGGATACCACGGAAGACTCCCCAAATGTCAGAGACAGAAACTTTCCCTGCCCATTCGGGTCCTGTCCAGCCGGCTTATCAGCTTCCTTCGGCCAGCCGTTCTCATTCGTGAAGATGACCTTCTTCGCTCCATCCGGGACTTCAATGTAGTAAAGTCTTCCGTTCTCGATCGGAGCATTATCTTCCCAATAATTACTCGGGGCCGGCATCATCTCAAGATGATCCGCACCGCCCTTTACAGTTCCATTATCATCCGTAAAATGAGCCCACGCTCTGGTCCAGGAATCCGGAGCGAGATAATAGACATACGTCTTCTTTGTGACGGTAATCTTTGAAGTGAGTGTGGTCTCATTTCCATCTGCATCAGTTACCTTGGCTGTGATCGTGACATCCTTACTTGGATCGCCTGGATCTTTCGCCGTGACGGTCGCACTATTCTCATCCCCTGAGACAACTGCTGCAGTATCATCGCTGGAGGACCATGCTACGGAATAGCTGCCTACAACATCATCCCCCGTCTGAATCTCCAGCTGGGTCGTGGAGGTCACACCTTCCACATAGGTCAGGGATGCTTCGGACGGTGTCAGGAAGAAGCCGCTCAGCGGTCCGAAATAATGCTGTGTACGACTTGAATTTGTATTCCCATCCTTCGCAGAGTAACCGTTCTTCTTGATCGTCCCGTCATCGTTGTAATTTCCAAAGGACAGGCTCAGGCACCCGCTCTGCGGATCCTTTCCGCTTGCGTTCCAATCCGCTGCGTTCAGGAAAATGACCTGGGTGATCGAGTTGTCATCCGGCATCTCGATGGAATAGAGGGTATAGCCGGACGGAATAGATGCGTTATCCATGCCGATCCTGCTGTCCATCACCTGGTTCATCTGACGGAATGTGTCGCCAACCGGCTGGTTCGAACTATTCTGGAAATTCGCGTAAGCTGAAGTCCAGCTGTCCGGAGCCAGGTAATAGAGGAAGGTCTTCTTGGTGACAGTAAACTTCACCCTCTTGGAAGCAGTGAAGCTTGTCTTCCCATCCGCTCCTACTGCAGTCGCTCCAAGCCAGAAATCTCCTTCTCCAGATTTCGAAGCAGTAAGCGTAGCTGTCGTTCCATTCGTATTGCTGTTATTAATAGTGACAAGATTCGATACCGTGTCCCCGGTCTCGGAATTATATGCCGTCCATGTTACGGATGTCGGCGTTCCGACGCCGTAGCCAACACCAAGATTGACCGTAACAGAATCGGCAGATGTATCCGAGTAGCTCAGGCTTGTCGCATCCGCGATGATCCAGACACCGTTTACTTCTGCGAATGTATGTGAACGGCCGGTTCCTGAGCTATGGCTATCTTCGTACTTAAAGCCATTTTGTCCTTTCTGGAGGTCGCTAAGGGTGAAGAATCCGCTATTGTTAGCAGGGTCCTGCGTCGCATCGTTATTCTGCCAACTGCCATCATAGCTGGTGAAGATTACTTTCTCCGCTCCGGAAGGGACCTCTACACGGAACAGGTGGTTCTGCCCATCATTCGTGATTGCACTTCCATCCATCGTATATGCAGTGATCTCAAGATCCTGCATCGGGATTCTGGTCGGATCGCTAGATGCCGTTGTTCCGTCCGCATTCAGAGTATTATTTGAACTATTCTTAAAATAGGCGTAAACACTGGTCCAGCCTTTGGACAGGTAGTAGACGTAGTTCTTCTGAGTGATCGTGACCTTGAAAGACAACGTTTCTGTAGTACTATCTGATTTTGTCGCAGTAACATTGATCGTCACATCTCCGGAAGAAGCTTCCTCAGCGTTGACCTCCGCATACTTCCCATCACTCGACGGGTTAATCGTGACACCGGTATTATCTATCTGCTCTGCCCAGCTGATCGTAGCCCCTGCATAATCTCCAGTAGTCGTAACAGTGACAGGCAGAGAATTACCCTGCTTAAGAGTAAAATTCTCGTTGCCGGAATTACTGCTGCTTACCTCAGTTCCATTTACATCTAGCTTGAATACATTCGTAGGAGTCTTTTTCCGAACACCGCTGGCGCTATCGATATTTGACTTCGTCAGCGTCTGCTTTGTGCTGGAACTGGTAGCAATATTCTCGATATAGAAGCAATCTCCATCCGAGAATCCTGCAGTATAATCTACAGTCTGGTTATTATTTCTGCCGTAAGTGTTATATGCGCAGAAGAGCAGGCCTATATATGAGGCTGGTACCTGGTAATAGTACAGGGTACTTCCGTCCGTTGTCTCATAGTCTTCAGTCTCACGCGTCATGGCCTGAAGGCCGCCCAAATTGCCATTACTTCCCCAGGCGTAGATATAGATATTGTCCTTCCACCAGGTTGTGTCTGAAACTCCACTCGCGCTATGTGCTTTGAAATATATTCTCTTATAGCCATTCTGCTGCGGAGCCTTACGAATTCCGAACGGAGTACGTCTGGCAGCTTCTGTTTCAGCATCGATTTCTTCTGCTTCGGTTTCAGTCTCAGTTCCAGCCTCTGTCTCGGTTGCTTTTTCGGTCTCAGTTTCTGCAGCGGCTTCGGTCTCGGTTGCCTTTTCAGTCTCAGTTGCTTTTTCAGTCTCAGTTGCTTTTTCAGTCTCAGTTGCTTTTTCAGTCTCAGTTGCTTTTTCAGTCTCAGTTGCTTTTTCAGTCTCGGTCTCAGTCTCTGCCGCGGTTTCTGTTGTTTCAGTCGCAGTTTCACTCTGTGTCTCTGTCGTTTCAGTAGCGTTTTCGCTCTGTGTCTCGGTGGTCTCGGATGCTGTTTTGCTCTCTTCTGTCTCCGCCGCGTCGAGTCTTTCGGCCATGGGCTTGCGGTAGATGTTGCCGTTGGCGTCTTCAAAGTGTTCGGCGTTGACGTAGAAGGCCTGGGTGCCCTGCTTCTGGATCTCGAGGGCTTTCCAGATCATGTCGCCGCCTTGGAGGCCGGCGAGGGTGGCTTCGTCCTTTGTCAGGGGCACGCCTACGATGTAGTTCTTCTTATCGGAAACTTTGATGACCATGGTGCGGTGGCGGCCGTTGGCTGCGACGTCGGTCGGGTAGCCTGCTTCGTCGATCCTGGTTGCCTCGGTCAGGTCGGAGTCATCTGCAAAGTAGGCAAATGTTACATAGTCCCAGCTTTCGGGGATCTGGGCGGTGTAGATGTCGCCGCCTTTGGAATCCTTGTAGCCGGTGTTGGTCATCTTGACTTCTTCGAAGCGGTAGGAGGTATCTGCCGCGGTAGTGCCGGAACCGGACTTGTCATCGCTTCCAAAGAGGGTGTAAGGATGCTCGTTGTCAGCTTTTTCTACGTGCTGTACCCAGAAGTCTGCCTCGTCGCCGGTCTTGTTCTCGTTCCAGAGCTGGAGGTCGGCGTAGGAGTTGCGGTTTACCAGGTAGACGGTGCGGGTGTCTTCGTTAAGGTAGGTGTTGGCGGCGCCGGTATCTTCGGAAGCTGCGGCGTCTGTGGATGCGGCGTCGGGTTCGTCCTCGAAGAGGCCGTCCAGGGAGGCGTCGGCGGAGCCGTCTGAGCCTGCGCCGGATGCGGCGGAGCTGTCAGGGCCCTGCGCACCGGAAGCGGACGAGGCGTCTGCCTGGTCTGTGATCAGGGAGGATTCGCCGTCGCCGGAGGCGTCCACGATCTCGGCTTCGGTTCCATTTGCGCCGGAGCTCACTCCGACGAGTTCCATGTCACCGGCGCCGTCGGTCAGGACGGAGTCTTCCGCGAAGGCGGTGTATGGCATCACGGTCGTAAAGACCATGAGGAAGGTCAGCAGCATGCTCATCACGCGATGAGACAGCGGCCTTCTGATCTGCCCTGATGTCTTTGCCTTTCTGACTGGATTTTTCTGTGTTCCCTGGTTATTCATGTCCACAGTCCTCTTTCTCCGCTGGAAGGCCGCCCCTACGGACGGCGTCAGCTCTTGTGTTTCTCAAATCCCTGCTGCAGGGCAGCCCTTAAGGCAGCCCGTTCTAACTCATACATACGCCGGGGGTATCAGGAATTCCCCTGAAACCCAGATCCTGCGTGTCTTCCAATTTTGCCTCAGCTTCTCTTTCTTCTTCTCTCCATCACGATTCCGACGATGGCGATGCCGGCGATGATCAGCATGCCTGCGTATGTGGTCAGGGGGCTGGTGTCGCCTGTCTTGACGTTCGATGGTGTGCCGGGAGCCGGTGGGTTCGACGGGCTTGACGGTTTGGATGGCTTCGAGGGTTTCGTTTCCGGCTGGGTCTCGGTCTGAGTCTCTGACTGGGTTTCGGTCGTGGTCTCGGACTCTTTCTCCGGAGCGGTCTTGGGGTCGGCGGTCACGGTGTAGTTCCAGGCTCCGTCCTCTTTCATAGGCACGCATACCAGAAATGGTTCAAAGCTTTTATATCCTTTCACTGCCTGGGTCTGCTGCACGAGGAAGATGCCTTCGTCCAGCGGGGAGAATTCGGCGCGACCGTTTTTGTCGGTCGTGCGGGTACTTCCCGCGGAGGCTGCCCTCTTTGCGAGCAGTGAAGCCAGGGTGTTGGACTGGCTTGCGGTCATCTGGTCGAATATATTCGTTTTCGTGACCTTGGCCTCGGTGCGGTACGTTTTCTCCAGGTCCGCGTAGGCAGGCAGGAGGCTGTACTTGTTCGTCGCCTTGTCGTCCAGCGTGGCGATCTTCGATACGGTCACGCCCGCGGAAATGAGCGGAGTAGTCGTGTGAGTGTAAGAATCATTTGCGGCAACCTCAATTGTAAGGGAGCCCTTCTGCGTCGCAGTCGCCTGCGTCAGGACTCTCGGCTCGGCCGCGACTTTCGTCGAGGCTGCCGCGGGCAGAGCGCCAAACAGGCTCAGTCCCAGAACGGCTGCCGCCGCCGCTGCCTTTATTCTCATCTTCATGGTATCAGGCTTCATGACTCTTCCCTCTCCTCTGCTTCCTTCTTTTCGCGCTTCTCGAGCACCTTCCGGTCGTAGGCTCTGTCGCCTTTCTTAAGCCTCTTCATATACACGATAAACAATATGATGAACAGCGCGCCCGCGCCGACCCGGATCCAGGACCTGGTGTCCATGATCTTGGTCGCCACATTGGTGGTCGCTTTCTCCTGCTCCTTCGCTTCCTCGTAAGGAATCCTCTTGCCCCGGACCAGCAGGCGGTGGGAGTTGACCCCGTACGGCGTGCAGGTCAGCAGCGTGACCAGATCCTTGCCCTTCTCGAGCTTCAGGCCGGACACATCGTCGGGCAGGCACACCGTGATCTTGTCGACCTCGTAGGCCAGCGTCTTGTCCAGCACGTGGAGGTAGAACACATCGCCCTTCTTCAGCTGGTCCAGGTCCGTGAAGAGCCTGGCCCCGGCAAGCCCTCTGTGCGCCGCAAGCACCGCGTGGCTGCTCTTGCCCCCGATCGGAAGCGAAGTCCCCTCGATATGCCCGCAGCCCTTGGACAGGGCTTCCTCCCCCATGCCATGATAGATGGCCAGGGTGACAGAAATCTTCGGAATCTCGAGACTGCCCATAACTTCATTTCCGTCAGGATTCAGAAGCTCGTCGTACGGATGCGTCAGAATGTACTGCTCCGACTGGGTAAATGCATCCTTGATGTAGTTCTCGGTATGGTTCTTGTTGTACTCCTCGGCCTCTTTCCACTCCGCCTCGATCTTCGAAGTGTCGATCTTCTGGACCGTCTGCGTGTAGTGCGAAGCCAGCAGCGAGTTGCGGTACTGGTTCCACAGATTCGAGATCACCGGGTAGAGGAACATGAGCAGGCCTGCCACAAAGACAAGGGTTATGAAAAAGTATTTCACATGGTGCTTCGGCAGCTTCTGAAGACTTGTGTCCTTCTCCCTCGTCCTTCTACTCATCGCTCTCGATTCTGTGTGGTGATCATGTTTCCGGTTCCCTGCCTGTGCCACTTGATTGCCTCTTCGCGGCCGCTTTGCCTGTGCTACATGCGCCTCTCATCGCGGCGTTTTGCCTATGCTGCGTGCGCCGTCCATCGCGGCGGCGCCTGCGGCTTCCGCAAATGACCCAGGCAGGACATCGGAATTATTCTTCTGTGTGTTTCTTTCCACACCGGACCCGCCACCTCGGGTGAGGCAGCGGGTGGGCGGCGGGAAGCCTTGCGGGCATCCGCGAGCCGGGCCACAGAGGGCCGGTCCGCAATGCCTGCGGTGAAGGTGTGATCAAGCTCGGTCACACTCAATCAATTCAGTTCAGTGAATCCGATCAGTCAGCGATCTTCTTCCTGCGGGAAGCAGCCATGACAGTGATCATGACAGCAATACCAGCGATGGTAAGGATCAGAGCACTGCGAGCACCAGTTGCCGGAAGACCTGCCATCTTCGTATCGGAGATCTCAAGTGCATCTTCTGTTGCTTTATTAGCACTAACCGTTGTGGAGAAGCTATAAGTAGTATCCTTATCATTCGTTGCAGAGATTGTATAGCTGGTAAGCTTTCCATCATCACCATAAACAGGAGTGATAACGATGGTATAGGTTGCATCGTTGATGGAGTAGCCGGTCGGTGCCTGAGTCTCTTTCAGCGTGTAGGTGCCTTCATCAAGATGCTCAAATGTGATCTTTCCATTATCATCAGTGGTCTTAGACCATTCATTTACTGTCGCATAGTCATCACCGGTCTTTGACTCTCTGGTCAGCTTGAAGGTTGCACCCTTCAGAGCCGCGGCATCCGAATCTTCACCCTTCTTGAGGATGGTGACCGGGAAGGAATAATCGTAAGTGTAATCTTCCTTCTTATCGGTGTTTTCTTTGATGTCCTTCGTGTACTCAAGTTCAACCTTGTTCGTATTCGGATTCAGACGCTGCGCAGCTTCATCTGTAAGTACAGACTGATATGTTACAACAACATCTTTTCCTGTATTCTTAAGAACGAAATCGCTGGTAAATGTTACCGTAAAGTCATTCGCAACTTTCCCGCCATCCTTATCAATGTCAGAAGTAGCGATTGTGTACTTACTAGCATCCTGAGCAACCTCTGCTCCATCAACCTTGACCGCAAAGTGGGTCGGAACATCTAATCCCTTGCCCTGTGTATCGGTAAGGGTAAATGTTACATCCTTATATGCCGAACTGTATGCCGGGAACTTAGTAGTGATTTCGAATTTTCCAGTATCACCAACCTGGAGATCCTCACCGTCTGCTCTGTCATTCTGTGCTGCATTTGCAGAAGACTTGGATGGGTTACCTGACTGACCGTCGAGGTTAGTAATCTTCTTAGTCAGCGGGATGTCGGTCTTTTTAGCATAAGCGGTCTGACCATCAACTACGAAGTTTCCGCCTGCATCAATGCTTCCCTGCTGCAGAACAGAATCTCTATATCCAGCTGAAACAATCATCGGGTTGTAGATGGAGACATCATTTTCTGCCGTCTTTTCAACAAGAATGATGTAAGTACCAGCTCCTACAGTTGCCTCAAAGTCTGCGTCGGTTGCGTTGTAAGTCAATGTTGTAGCAGTAAGGTTGGAAAGGTTATTCTGGATGATGGTTTTCATCTCATTAGCAGTAGGAAGGTATGGGTCCTTCGTAGAGCCGGTGTATGTCACAAGTTTTTTCCAATCCTTGAAGCCTTCATCGGAATACTCCGCTTCCAGGATCTTATAAGCCTTTACGACTACTCCCTCACCATTGGTGATGCCGCTGACCTTGATTGCTGCAGTATCCGTTGACTTCGGTACCGTAGCTTCTGCCATCGCCGTCATGGCCCCAAAGTTAATAGTTCCTGCGACCGGTGCCACCGCCATTGCGCCGGCTGCGATCACTGCCGCCATGGTCTTAGCGGCTGTCTTGATAGAATTGTTCATGCTCTCTCCTCCTTGTGAGTTTTCAGCATGCGGGCCGGCCGGAAATTCATTTTCCTGAAGGCGGGCCCTGTTTGTGAGTGCCGTGCCTGGTTTATTGCTCCATGCTGTGGACATGACAGAATCGCGGAGAAGGCCTCCTTACGATGGGGAGATCAATGAAGTACTGATCGTGTCATCTGGATGATGACGCTCATCTCCCCGAGCCTGTCCTGTCCACATCGGGCTTTTCGCCAGACGTGTGACTGCCGTCGCCCCATACCCCTTATTAATTCCCGCAAAGTCTGTCTGAAGGTTTTCAGGGTGACTTTATCAAGAGGAACCGCATTCTTTCCTTTTTGAGAACCAAGTCTTTGAAGACTGAGTCCTCTCAAGAAAGCCTGCGCCTCCCTATGACCGATAAAATGAATGCTGTCCGGCTTCTGCTGTCTGCGGCGGGTTTTACTGGTACCGATTCCGCTCATCTGTCTGTGTCCCTGCACCGGACGGGCAAATAAAAAATCCTCACTGCGTAAAAAAAGGGCAGGCAAGACCTTATCGTCTTCCCGCTTCGCCTGATGAGGACTTGTAGTGGGGATATGAATCAGAAACAGAGATCACGCCATCGAAAACACGCAGCGCAAGGGCATCTTTCGAAACTCTATTCATAAAGTCTGCCCCCTTTCGCCTTTGATGCAGGATCCGATATGTTGCGTACGACAGACTTCCATTTCTTTTCGTCTTGTTTCGCTGAATTCATCCTTCATGAAACAAAACAATCAGCCGCACCGCAAAATATTTCTGGTTCCGGTCGCACTCCCCTGAAAAAAGCTAATAGTATT
>Ga0256406_1003278_pt1 | contig 20435 bp, 3 predicted proteins | sample RumenRJG_03DNA_FD_185986 | JGI IMG/M metagenome (GOLD analysis project Ga0256406, IMG submission 185986) | Bovine rumen microbial communities from Lethbridge, Alberta, Canada - RJG_03 | ecosystem: Host-associated > Mammals > Digestive system > Stomach > Rumen | place: Canada: Alberta | collected... | reverse complement strand
ACTTGGAGTGAGGCTATGGGACTCCCCAAGGCGTGTGATACGCTTTATGTGGATAGCAGTGCAGCCTGCAAAGACGCCTTTGTTCCGCCGGGGGGGCGTTCTGAAAAACTTGGTTTTTATGTTCAACGTCAGGGCGTTTGTCCTGAAGGCTGGCATGTGATGAATGGTCGAGAATGGCTGCATTTAAACGATGCATCCTATAGGGTATTGAACTCACCGATTATTTGGCATGGGTGGAATAATAGAGGTTTTTCAGCGCTCCCTGTTGGTTATTTAGGGAATGGAGAATATGTTGATTTCGGTGGATGGGCTTTTTTCCATGAACCAGAAGAGTTTGAAGCGAAAAGAGCGAAAATCCATTATATATCAAAGCAATCTCATCGTGAAGGGAGTTCTTTCAAAGATGACGCAGTGTCCATTCGTTGCGTAGAAAATTACGACGACCAATTCTGGGAATAATCTCGTAAAATTTCAAACATAAAAATTTAAAAAAAAAGGTGCACGCAGGGGCGTGCGCTAGACAATCTTTTAACTTGGTAGGAGAACCTATGTCTGCAAATAAGAAGAATAACAAGAAGAATCGCCGCAATAATTACAAAATTGAGGCATTAGAACCGCGTTTGATGATGGATGCTACAATAGCGTCTTGGGAAAACGAAGCAAGCTCGTTTTCGGATTTGCCGACCACAAATGTCAAAAATTGGTTAAATGAAACATTTCAGAATGTATCTAAGGTTGATTCTTCAACAGGCAGTAAATCTTCATTGCAAGTCAAAGAAGTTCTTGAATCGGAGATTGATGTTGCAGATTATGAAGATATAAAAGCAGAAATTAAATCTCAATTTAAAGATGCTGTTGACGATTTTCGCGAGGAAAAGGTTAGCGAATATAAAGCTGCGCATAGTGGTGTTTCTGATAAGGAAGCGGAAAACGCTGTTGCTGGACAATTGTTCAAGGCTAGTGATATTGTTGTCAAAATGAGCCGTTTTAAGGTAAATGATTGGAGTATTTCCTTTAAGGCGGATGGAAGCAATCCAGATGTGATTATTTTTACTGTTTCTAAGAAAGGAACTCGAACAATAAAGGATGAATTGGATGCCTTTGTTGCAAGAGATTCTAATATAAATGTAAATCTTGAATGTCAAACAAAAGATAATGTTGTTTATAGTGCTAAGTTTGACATTTTCTTTGATATAAATAGTAGTGAATATATAAAAAATGAGGAGTATGATGTTAAAACTAAATTTCATCAAATAGTTGATGATGCTGATGGGCGTGATAAGGCTATTTTTGGTGCCATAGAATTAAAATCTGTTGAAGATTCGGGAACAAGTGGTGCAGACTATGCTGTGGGAATAAAAACTGACAGTAAAAGTTCTGGAGATTTGTCTCAAAGTGCTGATTTAGATTTTAAATTGGATTCTGCTGATGCTAAGAAATTAAGTGGTGATTTTGATATAATAAAAAATAAGCATCTGAAGTATACGTGCATTAGTAATCAATGGAAATGGAGCGCAGAAGGTGCTAGTGTTGCGGAAAATAATCAAATAGACTCTTTGATGCAAGGACTTGCGATGACGAATGTGGGACTGATTGTTGCGAAACTATCGTCTCTTTCCATGTGGTTGTCAAATTGCCAGAATATTACCGAAAACAATCCGGAGCCGTTGTTCAAAAATGATATGGATGGTTTACTGGCTCAGAATTTGTCTGAAAATATTAACTTGTCCTCAATGTTGGGCGGTGCCCTTGGACAGAATTTAAAGTCGCTTTCTGATTTGAGTAAATATGTTGCAGCATCAAAGACAATTGAAAAGAATGGCGATTTTCTTATAATACCGTTAAAATTTGATTTAACCAAAATTTATGATTCTGATCAGGGAAAGTATGTTGATATTTCGAGCAAAGTGTCTTTGTTGACAAAAGAAATTGAAAAGCTGGGCTTTTCGGTTAATTCAAATTTGGCGCTGGATTGTAAGTCGACGGCAAGCCTTGAATTTACGTTAAAGGCCGATTTGTCGAAGCCTGCTCTTGCAACATCGAAAAAATACCTTAAGGATATAGGCGTAAATGATTCTAGTATTAATGAAGTTTTTAACGCGCCTGTTGTTGTTGCTCCAAGACCCATTGGCTTTGCAACTAAAGTCGCTAGCGAAGGAACATATAAGGTTGATGTTGCCGGTACAGCACAGGATGTTAAAGTTGATGCTGGTAAAGATTTTATAACAACTTTGTCGACCTCAGTTACGGATATCACTGGTTATCATGATGCTGAAAAAGGCATAAATGTTTTTCATAGTTTAAAAGAATTTAAATTTTTAAGTGAAGATTCTGCTGGTACCGCAATTTTAAGTGAATTTGGTCTGTTGAATGCAAAATCTACGGCAGGAACGATAATCAAAGTTGATTGGTCTGAATTTGAACCAGACGAGGAACTTTACATAAAATTAAAAGATGCTAGTGGAAAAACTATTAAGATAGATGAGTTCTATTGTAGTGAGCGAAATGATTTGGCGTCTGCAATTATGGCTGCTATCGCAGATGAAGGCTCGATAAAGGGTGCGTCTGTTTATTTGATATCCGATGGATCGAATGAATATCTTGTATTTTCTAATTTAGATTGGGAAATTGAAGCCCTAGAATGCGATGATGATAGTCTTGTTGACTCGATGGATAAGGGCTATGTTGTTGTTTCTGGTCAGTTGGGAGTTGAAAAACCGGCCAGTGACGTTAAAATTTCGATTACTTTGGATTCTGCAACGCCAATTGAAGTTACCGTTAAAAAAGATGATTTGACTGCTGCAAAGAATGTTACCGAGATTGCTCAAATAATTAATGATTCTATTGCAAAAGATCAGCCATCCATAAAAGATGATATTATTGCTTTTGTTTGTGATGGTAAAATAGGATTCAAATCTTCTCCAAAGTCTCCCAAGAGTATTTCGGTATCATTTGATAATGATGCGTTTGGTTTCGAGGATTCAAAGAAAATAAGTAAATACACCGAAACAGATGCATGCATTGAGGTTACTGTGATGCAAATGACTGCTTCAGGACAGAAAGAATATACGGTGTCTTTTGGTTTGACGAATAAATCTTTGTCAAAGACATCTACTTTGAACGAAGTCTTTGAAGCGATTGTTGAACAGGCAAATGATTCTTTCCTTAAAAAATATGGCATAAGCAATCCTTTGCAATATAAGTCTGGCCCTGTAAAAATTATTGCAAATTCCGGTTTTTCTCTAGAAAAGATAAAGAATATTAATGGCTATACTTTGGCTGCCTTGTTAGGAATTTCTGGAAAAAGAGAGGATGATTGTGAATTTAAGTTAAATTCCATTTTGGATAGTGCTAGAGATAACGTTGAATATAAAAATTTAAAATTGGTTGTTGACCAAACTGTAAATGGTAATGTCAAGATGGATGCCGCATTAGGTGGTGTGGCTGTAGACATAACAGGCAATGTTGGTACTCTGAAGAATTCTGTTGTAGTTAAATTAAATGGTCAATTGCCGAATGTTCATGTATTGGCTCAAAAGGGACAAATTGAACGAGAAAATTTAACGATTCGGGAAAAAATAAGTAAAATTGAAATTTTAATAAAAGAAAATTTTTCAACTTTGTCAAATACAAAACTAAATGATTACAAATTGTTGAATGATGATTTGTGTATGTTGAAAAATAGTTTTGAATTATACACAGAATTAGTTGATGGATTTGATTCTGGATATGTACTTTCTTGCGATTATAAGGATGTTGATTTATATATTAAGGCTTTTGAAGGGTTGATAAAGAGTAATGATTTGGCAAATTTGAAAATTGAGTATTCAAATTTCAAAAAATGGTGGGATGTTTATTCTGCTGATCTTGAATCCGATTTAAATAATTGTACTAATAAGGCTGTAGCGTTGTATAATAATGCATTAGCTAAATGTACTGTAACAAAATCCTCTGTCACGAAACCGACATTGCAGTTCAATACGAATAGTGGCTTTGATTCAAACGGTCAATTGAATACAGCTGTTACTCTGGGTTCGTTGGCATTGAAAAATGGAACATGGACTGCCTCAAAGGTAAAGAAAGACTATTTAGAAAATTTGCAAAATTTTGATGTTGATCAGGTCTTAAAAGCTATTTCGATTAAAATCAGAGATGATGTGTCTCGAAAACTTGATGGATTGAGTGTTTGTAATTTTGACATTCCTTTTGTTGGAAAATCTTTTTCAGATGTTTTTGGAATTTATGCGAAATTTAATGATCTCGTAAATAAATTTAATTCTGCTGGCGTCGGATCGTATCAGGAGTTGTTTGAACTCCTTAAAAATCGTTTAGATATCAATTTAAAATATGATGTTGATTTTAAGTCAAAAACGGATCAAAAACTTACTTTTGATTTGAATTGGCAAAAAACAATTACAAATCAAAAGCTTGAATTGGGTAACCTTGCGTCGTCTTACCTTGGTGGCAGCTTTTTTGGAGGAGCTTTTGAAGCATATATCTCCGGATCGGTTTCCTTCAATTTGCGAATTGTCGTTCAAAAAAATGGAGATAAGTATGACGTTAGTATAGAAAAGATTGATTCAAATGATCTTGTCAAGTGTGAATTTACTGTAACCTCGGATTTGGCTGGTGATTTTTCTGCAAATATTGGTGGATTTACGACTTCATTGCTCAAGATTGTCAATAAAGGTAATGACAAGAGCAACTTGTATTTGAACACCTCTTGTAGCTTAAATTTAAACGAAGGTTCGCTTGAAGTTACTAGTGCATTACTGACGGCTAAAGGTTTAATCAATTTGCAGGCGCTTGGCTGCGATGTCGGTTACATTTGTATTGGTGAAAATGGAACAAGAGGAAAATCTGTCACAATTGATTTGAATAAAGTAAATAAAGATAATTACAGTGAGCTTTTTGACCTTCAATCGAATGTTGGAACTTCTACTTCAGGTAGTACTACAGGAACGACAACTTCTACGTATAGCGGGAAAAAATTAGTTTTTGATTTAACGCATTTGAGTGTAGATTTTTCAAAAGGTACTCTTTTTGAAAAAATTACAATGATTGCAAATGGTCTTGGCGAAGTCCTCCGCAAAGCACAAAGTGGACTTAATAGAGGTCTGTTGAGTGATGTTTTCCGTAATATTCCGCTGGTGGGTGACCGGATTATCAGTGCTGCAGATTGTATAACATGCTTGGATGAAAAATTGATAGAACCTTTCCGGAAATTTGTGAATAAGGCGGAAGGTCTCAACGCTCAAATGGTGGCTGAGGCGTTATTCAATCTGATTCCCAATGAGAGAGGCTTGAAACTTAAACAATATAGTGTTGCTACTCCAGGTAGTCTTAATGAAAACTGGGCTGGGAAAAATTTCAATCAAATTTATAAAGATTGTATTCAATTTTACGAGCTCCGTGATACAAAAGGTGAAATAACCGAAGTTGGCTGGCGTTTTAAGTTGGCTGGGGAATATGATCTTGATAAAGATGCCGATTTTGATTTGGGATTCCCTGGACTTGGACTCAAAACAGAAGGAGGCGTCTCGCTCGGTATTGGCTGGGATCTTGAGATTGGGTTTGGATTGTCCCTCACGGATGGAGCGTTCCTGTTACTTTCCGATGGGTCTGAATCAAATGATTCGGATAAAGAAGCTGGCGATGATCTGAAAATACACGTAAATGCCAACTTGCATGATAATACCCAAATAAAGGGAACCCTTGGTTTCCTTGAAATGCTTGCCAAACCAAATGAAACTGTTGGTTTGTTTGATGTATATGTTGGCGTTGACTTGAACGATGGAAAAAATTCTTCTGAAGAACCTAAGTCAGAAGACTGGAAATCGGATACTGATGCAAATAAAAGTAAAATTGCCTTTACTAGTATCGGTTCTGGTATTAATGTAGATGTCAATGCATCTGCAGATTTAAATTTGGATTTAAACCTTTTGCTGACTGCGGGAGAAGAATTCCCCAGTGTGTCGACGGATTTTGCCTTTGTATGGGGCCTTGAGTTCGGAAAGGCTGCCGATGGCCTAAAGAAAGTTGGTTTTAGCAATGTCGTTTTTGATGCAGGCGAATTCTTGAGTAAAATGGTCCAGCCAATGCTCAAAAAAATCAAGATGGTCATTGATCCAATGCAACCGTTGATTGATTTCTTGCAGTCGGAAATACCTGTGCTAAACAAACTACCTGCAGGTAAAATTAAAATTACGGTGCTTGACCTTGTCAAGATGTATGGAAATGCCAAGGGAATGAAATTTGGCTTTTTGGATGACCTTATTTCATTAAATAACCTGATAAAAAATTTTGATTTTAGTAAAACATTAGGCTTTAAATTGCCTAATTTGGATTTATTCGATAATTCGGTAAGTACTCGAGACTCTGAAAATGAAGCTGGTCTAGGTTTCCTTAGAGGATCTGTTACCAATATCAATAAGTGGGTTGAAGATATAAAGAAAACCTTTGGCCTTGCTAGTTCAGTGGATATTCTTGATACTATTGATAGTGTTACCGGCAAATGGAGTTATATACCTTCCGCTACGGATTTAACAGCTTCACTCAGTTCTCTGCCTTCTGATTTTGGATCCAATATTGGAAGTGGAGCGAGTAATGCCGGAAATTATGGCTGGGCGTTCCCCATTTTTGAAGACCCGGTAACTAATGTTTTGGGCCTTATGTTTGGGCGTCAGGCGGACTTGGTAACCTACAATATGCGTCCGCTAGAATTTAAGTTCGATTGGGGAAAAAGTTTCCCGATTGTTGGCCCGCTTTGTGCCGATATTTCGTTTAATTTTGGTGTCTGTATTGACCTGAGCTTTGGATACGATACTCTCGGTTTGGTCAACTGGAAAAAGAGTAATTTCAAAAACGTATCGGCATTGTTAGATGGTTTCTATATTGGTGACTGGGACGCTAGCGGAAGGGATATCTCTGAAGTTGTATTCCATTCCGGTATTGCCGCTGGTGCAAGTGTTGCCGGTGTCGCAGGTGTAAATGTGGCCTTGGATCTTGATGTGAATATGAACTTCAATGATCCGAATAATGACGGTAAGATTCGTTACTTTGAATTAATTGAAAACTTCAAGAATTCTCCGCTGAATATTTTTGACTATTCGGCTTCGATTGAAGTAGAAGCATACGCTTATTTAAATTACTTTATCGGTAAGAAAAAGTGGACACTCTGGTCTAGTGGAGCGATGTCTCTGTTCGATACGGCTAGTAAGCAGGGCTCAAAAACAGTGCTGCTCTCTGTTGAGAATGATGATACCTATGTGAATATTGGCCGCTATGCACAAAAAAGAAATGTTGGCGATTTGAGGGATGGTGATGATTATGTTGATATTACATGCTCGTCGGATAGCGCAACAGTTTCTTGGGGCAAATCGCGATTGGCTACAGGAGAAGTCGAAGCTAGTGCAACAGAAAAACGTAAAATTAAAGGAACTCTTTATATTTATGCCGAAAACGGTAGTGATGATATAAAGATTACAAGCGAAGAAGAGGTTAATTATAACATTGTTATTTATGGTGGGGTTGAAGACGACCATATAGATTTGAGTGGCCTCAAGTTTGCAGATGGTTACTATGCAATCATCGAAGGCGGTGCCGGTGATGACTATATTGCAGGCGCTCTTGCAGGAACAAATGTGATATTTGGTGAAGAAGGGCGCTACAAAGAATCAGCTGTTGCCAATAAGAAGAAACTAGAGATGGTTGAAGCGTACCCCGATGCATCTCGCGGAAACAATGTAATCATCGGAGGCAAGGATGCGAAAAACTATATCTTTGGTGGTGGCGGTAATGACCATATTGTAGGTGGTGATACAGTAGCAAAAACGGAAAATTACCTGTTTGGCGATGGTGGCCGAATTGTATTTGACGGCTCTAAGATCAATCCGCTTCGTTATGACCTATTTGATGAGGGCGGCGAAGATGTTATTTATGGTGGCATCGGAGACGATTTCATTTACGGCGGTGCCGGAACGGATTATATTGACGGCGGCGCTGGAAAAGACGAAATCCATGCGGGTAAGGGAAACGATGTTGTTTATGGCGGCTCGGATCATGATGAAATCCATGGCGATGATGGTGTAGATATTATTTTCGGTGATAGGCCATCTGATCCGAATATGAAAATCGCTGCTGGAGATAATAAATCTACAGTGCTTCCTTATTTCTATGTTTCGGATGAATTGAAGGGCAAAGACCATGATGTTACTGTTGAACTTAAACCATTCCGGAAGCCGTCGAAATATGAAAATGAGTTTAATAATGTTGTGGCCAATCGCAAGGTTATAACTCCCGCTAAAACTTTGGAAGATGGAACTGAAGTCCCTGCAGATGTGAAGGCTGTTTTCAATGATTTGAAGAATCTGCAGAATGGTGTAGATACGATACATGGTGGCTTTGGCTCGGATATCATTTTCGGTGATGACGGCGTAAATGGTGCTGAATCCACTGGTAAGACCGACTATCTTTATGGCGATGCCGACAACGATTTTATCGATGGTGATGGCGGCAATGATGAAATTTATGGTGATTCGGGTGCCGATGTCATTTATGGCGGTCAAGGCAACGATACCATTGATGGCGGTGCCGATAATGACATCGTTTTCGGTGATGATGGATGGCAAGGTTTTGCAGATACTGAAAAGGGATCAAGTGCAAATAGTTTGTACAAGACAAGTGATGATTTGGAATCTGCAGAAAGTGAAAGTCAGGAACAAGAAAACGTATTCGGTTACGGAATATCGTCTTTTGCGAAAAATTTTGAAATTTTCAGCGATGCAAAGTCCAATGTGGAAGGTGGTAATGACACGATTGTTGCCGGTAATGGTAGCGACATTGTTGACGGTCAGTCGGGTGACGATACCTATATCGTGAACATGAAGGGCGAAGCAAACCTTGGCTATACGACTGTACTAGAGACGGGTTCTGATGCATCGGATGTTTTGAAAGTGAACGGAACAAGCGGAAATGATAACTTGCTTGTGAGGGCTTCTAATAAGGGGTTAGGCTCTGTTTCTTTGGTTCCGGAGCAAAAGGCTGAATATACTGATGCCGAAAAGAGTAAGATTGAACGTGTCAATTTCTGGAAAAATGCTGGTGTTGAAAATGCCGGTATTGAAAATCTGTCGCTAAATGCAGGAGCAGGAAACGATACAATTGCTGTAGATGGAACTCTGTCTACGCTTTCTATCGATGCTGGCGCTGGTAACGACAATATCATGGTTGGGCAATTGTTTAAGTCTGAACGCAAAAATACGGCAGATGCAAACGTTGCGGATCTTGATGTGTTCTCGACGACACCGACTTCTCAGGGCTTTGTAAGCAATGGTGTTCAGCATGCAACTTCGATTGAAGGTGGTGCTGGAAACGATACATTTACCTTGCTACATACGAGCGCAGCCTTGTCGCTTATTGGCGGAACGGGTAATGATACCTTTAATATCCAAAGCCTGCAGCGTGTCGATGCCAAGGGCGATCTTGCTGGAATCGTTATGAACGGCCCTGTATCGGTTGTTGGTGGCGTTGGACATGATACACTTAACCTTGCCGGTAGTGATGGTAACGATGACTTTGTGATTACGGAAGATGGTATGCAATCTTCTGGAGTCAGTGTTCAGTCTGTAAGCATTGAACAAAACAATGTGAGCGGTGGCGCTGGCGATGATTCGTTCTATGTGCTATCTTCAAAGGAAAATGTCGCTTATTACATTGAAGGTAACGAAGGGAACGATAGTTTCTACAATGGTGGTGTTCAGACTGACGAAAAGTATATTCAGGTTGAGAATATGGATTATCGCGGTCACAACGGAATTATTGAACATTCTGTAACCACCGATGTAGAAGCCTATAAGGGTATCGCGGCAGATTCTATTAGTGTAAATGTTATTGATTACGATGCCTCGGCGAATAACGTTTTATTTGTGAATAGCGCAGGCCAGATTTTTGAACCATCCTGTCAGATTACAGAAGGGGCTGGGGCGTCGTTCCTTTACAAGGTTTGCTTGTCTAGGCAACCTGCTGCGGGAGAAACTGTTTATGTGACGGTATTTGTCCCGTCGGTAACGGTTGAAACTGAAAACCGTGGTGGCAAGGGCGTGTTGTTGGCACAGGCGTCGAATGCGACATCTTGGAGTTCTTCAACTATTGTCAAACTGACTGCCAAAAACTGGAAAACGGGTGTCTCTATTTGGGCTAAGGCCGAAAGCGATTCTCTCCGTGAAGGTAGTGATTATGTTGCCGTATTGCATAAGGTGGAAACATCTAATCCAAGCGATAAGGTAAATACGTGTCGCAATGTTTTGGTCTTTGTGAACGACAACAAGAGTACGGCAATTGATGCTACAAAGCCATTTGTAGATGCAGATAAGAATCTTCAGGCTGGATTAGCTGTTGAAAATGAAAGCGTTCTTCAGCTGAAGTATACGATGACAGAAGCTTCTGCAAAGAATGCAACTCTTCAGGTTTATGAAGATAAATCTGCAAAGGTTCTTCGTATGACGATTTATTCGTTGCAGAGTGATCATATTCAAAACTTGATGAAAAAGGGAACGCTGAACGAAAAGTATTATGTAATTGCAGGAAATCAGATTGTAATTCGTGACCCTAAGGGACGTGCACAAAGTATTAACGGCTACGTGAAGTTCTCGAAGGCTATCGAATTTGAAAGTGTCGAAGATGAAAAGTTCGTGACATCGGCAACAGCACCGGTCTCTGGTGCAAATATGGCTGTTGGTCAGGTTGTGATTGAACATACTGATGGTAGTACGGATGTCATGGAACCGAAAGACAAAAATTCAGCTCCTGATTATACCGATTACTATACGATATCGCTTGCCGGTCCTGCTTTGACAGGTTCGCAAACGGTAGATGTTGCCATTACGCCAATAGCAACTCCTTACGAATATGGTAGTAGCAAAACGATGCAGCAGGTCGAGGTGTATAGGATTACCGATGAAAACGGTAATGATCTCGTTGATGCTGAAGGAAATCTGATTACTACGTTTGACAAGGTGACGTTTACGGCGGCAAACTTTGTTAATGGAAAGTGCACAAAGTATCGCGTCTATGTTAGGGCTCTTGCCGATAATGTCCATGAATCGGATGCTCTTACATTGATTGCTATCGGTCGTAACACCATTGAAAATATCAAGGGTGCCGTGTATGAAGATGGTGCCGGTGTCGGTATTGATATTGATGTCGATAATCCGTTGATGATTCATTATGGCACAAAATCCACAACGGAAAAAACTACTCATGTAAATGGATCGGACAACGGAACCACGGATGAAAGAAACTCTGCTTCGGCCTTCTTCCGGACGATTGCAAAAGCAGCAGAAACGCGTCGTGCTTCTGTAGATGAATCTAAGTCGGTTGACCGCATTTTCGTGAACAACATGGACAATTCCTTTAATGCCGCTAGCTCAACTAAGGCCTTGAAGGATGACATGAATGCACGAAATGGCAACACCTATCAGGATGATCTTGCCGATAATGATGAAAAGCTTCGTAATTCTGATTCTGAATCAATACGTTTTAATCACACGGATAGAATTCATACCGATGAAGCTAATGATCTCAAAAAGAACATTTCCTTCGGTAACATGGAATACGGCGAAATCAATCTGGGTACAGGCGAAGACACTGTTGATATCAACAAGTCCATCTACCGTGAAGACGGTTTCCAGACCTTTACCGTGGTGAATAGCGGCAAGGGCGTCGATACGGTCAATGTCAATAGTTATAAGGACGGTTCCGACGACCAGCTTGTGATTAATGCTGGCGAAGGTGATGACCATGTCTTTGCAACAAACGAGAATGTGAAAAAGAAGGGCCTGATTGTATTTGGCGGCCTTGGCGACGATGAAATTAAAATCAAGAGCGAAAGCTCCGTGGTATTCGGTGACCGTGGTCAGGTGCTTTATCATGATGCTAAAGGCAATGTGGTGACACGCCTCGGTGATGATAAAACAGGTACATTCATTGGCAAGGAAAACGGCGTTGCTCGTAATGCTGGCGGTTCTGACTATGCAACCGGCAAAAAGAAGGGTGACGAGGCCTATTACCAGACGGATGGAACTCGCTATGGTGCTTCTATCGCCCGCACGGTTACTGAAGAACAGGGCGGAAACGATACGATTACGCTTGGTGGCGGCCGTAACGTTGTGTTCGGCGGCGAAAATAAAAACGAGGTAATTGATAAGGACGAAAAGCTCGTTGTTAGTAAGTATGGTATTGACAATATCACGACGGGTGACGGTGATGACTTTATTCTGGGTGATAACGGTTATACCACATTCCAAGGCCGAAGCGATGTTGCTAAGGGTCTTGACATGGAAAACGTGCCCACGATTTATGAAGAATCTACGATCAGCTTCAACTTCCAGGGTGATGCTCAGAATGGGTTTGAAGCAAACGATTCCGTTGGTGCTCCTGGATACGAAAGCAAAAATTGGGTCAATATCAAGGGTTCTCTCGCCTCTACCTATGGTAATGATGATAGCGAAATCGTAAGATTCGATAATGGCACTCGCGCTAGCGCGATAAGCCTTAGCTACAATGGAAACGAGGATCTTCGTTTTAGTAGCAGTGACAATGCGATTAACTTGCAGACCTATAATCATTGGCTTTCGAATAGGGATCAGGATAATGCTGCAAAGCTCATGAATTCTGGCCTTATGTCGACTGCCCCCAATAACCAGAACGGCAATAAGGTGAATGTCGCCATCGACGGCCTTGCTCAATACTACGAAAGCTACAAGGTGGTTGTTTACCTTGATTTGCCCGATGCCAATTCCTGGGAACACCAGAGCGTGCGTATCGTTTCGCTGTTTATTGATGGCAAACGTGAGCAAGCCTACTATGTGAATGACCCCGCCCCTGAAAACTTCAAGGGTTCGTTCGAAAATCATGCCGTGCGGGCTATACTCAACAGTGACGGCTCTATTAAGGGTGTCAAGCGAATCAAAGATAAAGATGGCGTAGAAGTCGAAACGGTTGAGCCGATTGATGATGAGTTTGGCAGAGCGATGCTGTATTCGAACTATGTTGTCTTTGATGTGGGGGCAAATATAGCCTCTGACCGCATTGTCATCAGGGTCGAAGACGGTATTCAGGATCCGAACTATAATGGAAAGGATATTCCGGGTATCGCTGCTATCCAAATTAAGGGTGTCCACCATAAACAGGATGTTGCTGCTACAACCAATATTGATTTTGGTGGTAGAGATGTGATTCATTCCGGTCGTGGCGATGACATTGTCGCTGGCGGAACAGATGCCGATACCATTGAAACATTTGGTGATGACCACCGCGGTATTGACGACAACGACATTGTGTTCGGTGACAACGCAAAGATGGTGTTTGTTGATCGTGATAACAACGTTGAAACTGCCTCTATGATTTCTTCGGCAGAATCTATTGCAGTGAAGAATCTGGGGGTGAGCTACAATGATGTTATCGATACTGGCGACGGTAATGATACCGTTGTGGGTGGTGTTGGCCAAGACACAATTCATTCTGGCGCAACGGCGGCTGCCGAAGACATGCAAAACGGCGTAAAGGCTCTATCGATTAATTTCACTCGCGATGACGCTGACGATTCCATGAAGATTCGTGAAGCAACATACGAAACTAAAATTGTCGAGGGTGAGGTTAAATTTGTCTATGATGGCCATGGTAAGAAAGTTATCAAGACAAGTGGAGAAACTGCAGGTGTTGTTGCCGATAACGATTGGCACAATATGTATGTGAAGAACCGCGAATTGCATGAATTTGCCGACTACTCGTCGCACACGGTTGACGGTGTCGATGTCGCGATTTCTTCTTATGGAAATCCCTGGCAGGAATATTGGGCCGATAATGCATCGATGACAAATAACATTAGTGATGAACTGGATGGTGATACTTCGAATTCTAAGCTCTATCACAATTACTTGGCTGCCCAGAAACAAGAAGAAATCAAGCTGACTCTTGATCATTTGGATACATTCCGCTCGCATAATGGACTTAAAAGTGGAGCGTACTGCGACCTGTATGTGTACCTTGGAGGAGACAACAACGATGTACATATATATGACCATATTTATGATATTTCGTTGACTTGGTATGATAAATCTGGTAATAAATGTAAAACAGAACATCGCTTCTTGAATGACTGGACCGGCTATAATTTCGATGGTGACTATAAGGAGGCTTATTGCACATCCTATACAGAAGCCGTTGATATGCTGCATAAGGATTCCGCTGTTTGTGTACGAATCATTGGCAACTATGTCGTGTTCCACAATATTTCTGTCGATAAGGTTGATGTCCGAATCAAGAATGTCTACACCCATACTCGCGGAAATCAGAATCCTAACGAAAATGGCGAACAGAATCCGAAGAACTTGCCGTTGATCAATGCGGTTCAGATTGTGGCTGGATCTGGCAAGGAAGATGCGGCTATCGGTGGCGACCATGACAAGGATCTTGTTTTTGGCGATGATGCCAAGCTTACCTTCGATATCGATGTTCCGTATGCTGTAGATGAAAAAATGGCAGATTACAAGAACCGGGTTGTCGAAGCCGAGTCGGTGGCTATTGCGGATAATGTCGTTAAAAAGCTGAGTACGGATGATATTATTGATACCGGCAAGGACCGCGATGTCGTTGTTGGTGGCGAAGGCTCTGATAACATAACGACTGGCTCTGGCGACGATATTGCTATTGGCGGTAGCGCGAACTTGATGGTTGAACATAACAACCCGCTTGGCGTGTTTACTCCCAGCGTAGAAATTGTGCTTGATCAGCATACTATCGATACAAACAATCATCAGGGGTATTTGGATCACCATTGCAATAACCCCCAAGAAGCTGAACAGGTCGTTCGGGATTTCCAGGGCTTGCTTGATCAGGGACAAATCAAGGGTATTCAGATTATCGACAATAAGAATGATAGGTTGAATACATTCGATTTGGGTGAAGAACGTGACCTGCAATCTACTGGTTCCAACGATCCTAGCGAATTGGTTAATCAGAACGATGACGAAGAACAAAACGGTAACCAAGGTTCCGAGAATCCCGTTATAAATGAAGATGATCAAATTGATTACGATAAAACGGTTATTTCTCCAGTGGCATGCGCTCAATTGAATCTTGTTGCAAATGAAAAAGTCAAGCTTGTTCTTGAAAGTTATCCCAAGTCTGATGACTACACACCGAATTTGTGGGTGTTCGTCTCGCCTCAAGTTCCGGGCCAGTCGTTTGAAGATGTTTGTATAGAACTTTACTCGGATGGGAAACTGTTCAGTTATGACATTGAAGGTGGCTTCTGGAAATCTCAAGATGTGCCTGATCACATTGACGGAGACCCCACTTTCAAAGACGGTAACTGCGTTGTCTATGTATCCAGTAAGGTGAATACGAACGTGACTGTTCAGGTTACAGAAGGGGGCTAATCGAAACCCATGGTTCTCGATCAACAGCGCAAGATCTTCCACGAATCCTGGTACCGCCTTTCGGAGAGCAAAATTGCTCTCCGGGCGAGTGTCCGGATCCACCGCCAGGTTTACCGGGGGGTGGTGTGGTATGTTCTTTATGAACCGTTTACCAATAAGTTTTACCGCTTGCCCCAGGGGGCGTACGAATTTGTTTCGCGCCTGAGCTTAAACAAGACGGTAGGCGAGGTGTGGAACGGTATGCTGAACTCCGCTACGGGCGAAATCCCGGGGCAGGGCGAAGTCATAGAGATGCTTGCGCAGTTGTATCAGTCGAACATGCTCATGTACGATGGAATCGAAGATGGCGCAAAGCTGTTCGAACGAAACAAGAAGCAGAACCGCAAAAAGGTAAAGGCGTCGCTCTTGAACATCTTCTTTTTGAAGGTGCCCTTGGTCGATCCCGATGCCCTTTTGAATAAGTTGCGCTGGCTAATCGCTTGCCTTATCAGCAAGCCCTTCGCCTTGGTGTGGCTTTTGACGGTGATTGTGGCTGCCAAGTACGGTGTCGAAAATTTTGACGCCCTCAAGGACAGCGCGCAGGGCTTTTTGTCTCCGTCTAACATTGGCTGGGTTTACGTGTGTACGGTATTCGTCAAGCTTTTGCACGAATTCGGGCACGCGAGTGTAGTCAAGCGTTACGGTGGCGAGGTGCATACGCTAGGCGTCATGTTCATGCTGCTTGTTCCGCTCCCGTATGTAGATGCCACGGCTAGCTGGTCGTTCCGAAAAAAATCGAGACGTATCCTGGTGGGTGCTGCGGGCATGCTCACGGAATTTCTTATTGCATCGATTGCCCTGATTTTATGGGCGAATTTGGGTGGTGGTATTTTAAAGAACCTTGCGTACAACGTCATTATCATGGCGTCTGTATCGACGGTGCTTTTTAATATTAACCCCCTGATGCGCTTTGACGGTTATTATATGCTCACGGACTTGTTGGATATGCCCAATTTGCAGCAACGCTCCGTTCAGCATTTAAAGTATTTGTTGGAACGCTATATCTTCTTTAAGCGCGATGCCGAACCTGTCGCCGAAACTTGGAGCGAAAGGTTCGTCTATTTCTTGTACGGCATTTGCAGTTCCGTTTACAGAATTTTCTTGTTTACGGGATTCATTGTGGCAATCTCGCAGCATTACCTGTTGCTTTCGTTCTTTATGGGTATACTGCTGTGCTTGACTATGGTGATTATGCCGGTGGGGCGCTTTCTCAAGTATATCTTTGCAAGCCCGGGGCTTGCCTTGGTGCGTTCGCGTGCTGTGATTTTGACAGTCCTGTTCTTTGGGGGCGTGTTTGCGTTCTTGTTTAATGTTCCTGTGCCCGATACGTTCAAGGCGCCGGGCGTTATGGAAGCGCGTACTTATGAGAATGCAATTGTGGGCGAAAGCGGACTTGTCGATCGTATTTACCATTATGCCGACGGCCTGGTGCATAAGGGCGATACGCTCATGCTGCTCCAGAATCGGGAATTGGAATTCCAGCTCGAAGAAAAGCGGGCCCAGCTGCGCGAGGCAACCCAGTCGTACTACCAGGCGCTTGAAAATGCTCCCGAAAACATGCTGCCGATTGAAAAGCGGATTGGAGCGCTCAAGCAAGAACTGGAAAAACTCGAAGAAGATCGCAGCAAGCTGGCGGTAATTGCCCCTGTTGGTGGAATTTGGGATATCAAGGACTTGGATGATTACAAGGGCCGATTTGTACGCCAGGGCGATTCAATTGGGCTGTTGCTCGATACAAGTTCTTTTGATTTTTTGGCGGTGGTTAGCCAAGAAGAAGTCTCTAGGCTTTTTGCCGGTAAACCTCGGTCGGTGTCAGTGCGTTTGAATGGCGATGCATTCACCGAAATTCCGGTGGAAAATGTTATGGCGATTCCTGCTGCAAGTGACCACTTGCCCTCGGCGGCGCTGGGGTGGCTTGCCGGCGGAGAAATCGAGACCCGCGTGAACAATGCGCAAAACGGTGAACAGACGGTGGAGCCGGTCTATATTGTGCGTGCCCAGCTGAATGATAGTTTGCTTGCCTCGTTCAAGCGCCACGGGCGTACGGGTAAAATCCGGTTTGATTTGGGCGAAACGCCGCTTGCCATGCAAGGGATTCGCAAAGTACGTCAGGCTTTGCAAAAGTACTACAGGATGTAATATATGTGTCAATTTGGCCGTGTCATCCTGAGCGTAGTGCGTAGCACGGAGTCGAAGGATCTATTATGAATCTTACCGACAACTATCGCCTGACAACTTGCAAGCAAGTGAAAAAGATCCCCACGGGGCTCGATGCGCTGCTATACCGTATGGTTGGCCGCTTCAAGGGCCGCCATGGCGTTTTGGTTCGCCTGCTGAAAGATGCGATCAAGATCGATAAGGAAAGTCTTAACTACAGCAAGTTTGGTGATTCGCTGCTTCAAAGCCGTATGAGTACGGTTCGCCAGCAGTTGAGATGCCGTTTTGAAAAAGAAACCTTGCTGACGGCTTTTGCGCTGGTTCAAGAATCGGTCAAGCGTACGCTTGGTTATAGGCCGTACATTGAACAGCTTGCCGGTGCGTTAGCCTTGTACCGGGGTTACATTGCCGAAATGTCGACGGGTGAGGGCAAGACAGTGACTGCTGCCATGTGCGCTACGGTGCGCGGCTGGAGCGAACGCCCTTGCCATGTGATTACGGCAAACGATTACTTGGCCGCACGCGATGCCGAAATCATGGAGCCGCTTTATTCTTTTTGCGGCGTGACGGTGGGGGCTGTTACCGGTGCCATGAAACCTGTGGAACGTCGCGCTGGCTACGAAGCCGATGTCACGTATTCTACGGCGAAAGAAGTTCTGGCCGACTTTTTGCGCGACCGCATTGCCATGGGTCGCTACCAGAGTTTTGCCAAGCGTTTGGCGAACGGGACCATGCTGAATTTTGAACAGATGGCGCAGAATTTGGTGCAGCGCGGGCTTTGTACGGCGATTGTCGACGAGGCCGACAACGTGCTCATTGACGAGGCGGTGACTCCGCTTATTATTTCGAGCGAAAAAGAAAACGCGAATTTCAACGAATCGTGCAAAATCGCCTATTCCATTTCGACAAAGCTGAAGCGCGATGTCGATTACACGGTAGATTTCAGGAACCGCACGGTTCGATTTATTGTAGACCTTGAAGAACGCCTCGAAGATTTGCAAGAAGCGACGGTATTTTCTCGCGCCGGGTTCCTTAAAGATTTGGTGCGCCAGGCTCTTGTGGCTCGCGAACTTTTTGAACAGGGCCGCCACTATGTTGTCGAAGAAGGCAAGGTGGTGATTGTGGATGAATCGACGGGCCGTAAAATGCCTATGCGCTCTTGGAACGGCGGGCTCCACCAGATGATAGAAATCAAGGAAAATCTGGAACTTTCGGGCCTTAAAGAAACGCAGGCTCGCATGAGTTTTCAGCGCTTCTTCAGACTGTACAAGAACTTCTCGGGGATGACCGGTACGGGCAAGGAGGCCGCCGCCGAATTCTGGACGATTTACGGGGCCGCGGTGGTGTGCATTCCGAATCACCGCAAAAGCAAGCGCAAGATTTCGCACCTCAAGACGTTTACTTCCAAGGAATCCAAGCGCCGCGCCATCGTGAAGGAAGTGGTTCGCCTGCATGCAAAAGGGCGGCCGATTCTGATAGGCACCAAGGATATCGACGAAAGTGAAATCCTGGGCAAGAGTATCGAAAACGAAGGCTTGCATTGTCGCATTATCAATGCCGTGCGCAGTGAAGAAGAGGCTGCCATTATTGCCGATGCCGGAAAATTTGGTGCCATTACGGTGGCGACCAATATGGCGGGGCGCGGTACCGATATCAAGATTCCGGATAGCGTCAAAAAGCTAGGTGGCCTGCATGTGATTGCAACGGAATGCAATCCGTCTTCTAGAATTGACCGCCAGCTCTTTGGACGTTCGGCTCGCCAAGGCGACCCGGGTAGCGTTAGCCATTATGCGTCTTTTGAAGACGATGTTTTGCGTCGCAATTTGCCGAATACCATGGTGACGCTTTTTAAGCACATGGGCCCGCTGTCGGCGCTTTCGGTAAAGTGGGCGCAGCAGCGCGCGGGGCGCAAGGCTTACAAAAGCCGCCTTTCGGTGCAACGCACCGATACCTGGCTCGAAGATTCATTGGGCTTTAGCGACGGCGGCGTTTAACCCATTTGTCATTCCCGACTCGATCGGGAATCTCCTATAAGGCTAATTTCCAGCTGATTAGGTATAGCGCATAGTAAACGAGTAGGCCGATTCCATCGACTGTAGAAAGCGGCGTTCCCCAGCGGAGCGCTTTTTTGCTGGGAATGAATCCGCAGAAAAGTCCGGCGATGAATCCGTAAGCGTGCCCTAGAATGTCGGCGTTCTCGCCGAGTCCAAGGAACACGGCGAGCGATGCCGCGCCGCAGAGCGGCGCGAACCTGCGAAGCAGGCCGTGCGTTTCCTTGGGCATGAGCCTAAATTCAATAACAGAAAGGCAACCGATTGCGGCGAATACAAAGGTCGAAAACCCGAGCGAACGGAAACTCGTCTGTACGGTCAAAGAAACGCACAGGTTCGCGATTGCTGACGCAATCGCGATAAACGGCGCGAGCCGCAAGAGCGGTATGCGGAAGGTAATCATGTTCATCACGATATAGCCGCAAATTAAATTCGAGGCCAGATGCCTTACGTCGCCGTGCAATGTTTGCGCGGTCAGCGAACGCCACCATTCGCCTTTAAGGACCTTGGCTGCATCTGAAATGCCCGGCGTATGCAGGTTCATGGCGTCTGTAAAATCAATCAGCGTGACAATCAAGGGCGCAAGCAAAACCCAGAATGGCTGCATGCTAAAACTCAAGGGAATCGGCGGGTTTTCTTCTTTGGGTGGATTCTCTTTGCGGTACAGCTCCAACTGCTCGCGAGCTCGCACCTCATGCTCGGGCAAAACAAAAATCAGGAACGGGCCTTCGATGCTGCGCAAGAGCCG
>Ga0256406_1003277_pt1 | contig 20438 bp, 16 predicted proteins | sample RumenRJG_03DNA_FD_185986 | JGI IMG/M metagenome (GOLD analysis project Ga0256406, IMG submission 185986) | Bovine rumen microbial communities from Lethbridge, Alberta, Canada - RJG_03 | ecosystem: Host-associated > Mammals > Digestive system > Stomach > Rumen | place: Canada: Alberta | collected... | reverse complement strand
AGTGGACGCCGCAAGGGAAAACGCGGAAGAAAATAAGATTAAAAATGTTGAGTTTATCTGCGGCGATGTGCTTAAGGTACTGGATGAGATGCCATGTCCTCCCGACATGATCGTTCTCGATCCACCGCGTGACGGCGTGAATCCCAGAGCCATGAAAAAGATCCTCTCCTACGGTGTAAATGAGATCCTCTACATTTCATGCAAGCCCACAAGTCTGGCAAGGGATCTGCCTGTCATGATTGAAAACGGATACGATCCTTCTGAGATAAGGTGTGTGGATATGTTTCCGGCGACGACGGGGGTGGAGACGGTATGCCTCTTGAGCAACACCCAAAAGAAGAAGGAATCCTATGTGACCCTGGATGTGGAGATGAAGGATTATCACCGGATCGTGGGCGACAGGAAGACTTCGGACAAGCCTGCCGGAAAGTAAGCCTCATGATCAATCGGAGTTTGAATAGATACAAGTGTTCAAGACAACGATTGAAAAGGAGGACAACAACATGGCAACAAGGAAAGACGTAAGAGAACTCAAGGTTTGTGAAGTGAGCGGGTATCGGTACCAGGCTGTTCCGCAGATCCAGCTCAAGGGTGCATGGCTCAGACAGTACGGTTTCTCTGAAGAGACACCGGTGACGGTCAAGTGCTCTGACGGTCAGATCGTCATCACGCGCAGAGAGGCTAAAGAGGATGCAAAGCCGGAGGTACCTATGGGTGCAGAGCCTAGGAACCGGTACGGAAGATCAGCAAAGAGATAAACAAAAGAATACCGACAGACAGTAAGAGAGGGGAGCGCATCCGGGCATGCGCTCCCCTCAAATTATGTTATGGACGATTATTACAGTCAGTTACGATAATACAGTTTGTAGGCCAGTTCCTGAGCTGCCCTGATGTCATCGTAGCCCTGGCTTTTGCCAAGACTAAGCTCCTTCAGAATGTCACCTTTCGTGCGGTCCTTTGCGAGCAGGGAGATGATCCTGCCATACTTGGGATCAATCTCTCCAGCTTCCCTGATCAGATTGTCAATGACGATCCCGAGCAGGACAGTGTCTTCAAGAGATTCTGTCTGAGCCGGTTCGAAGCCGCTGCTGTCTTCATCGGATTTGGCATCATCCACGAATTTGTCATAGGACAGATCGCTCTCATGTCCGTTCTCACTGAGAAAATCATCGGTTCCGCCGGTAGCAATATAGGTCCTGACCTGTGCGTTGAAGAACTTCATCCAGCTGTCAAGCGTACCAGCCTTGATCGGAGCGAAGGCAACAGGAATCTTATGCCCATGAATGTTCCAGGTCTCCATGTTGTCCTTGATGATGGACTTGTCTTTCAGCATATCATTGGTCATAAGAATCGGTGCAAGCTCTTCGTCAGCTGCAGGGGAAACGTTGTTGTAGGGTTTCTTGTTGGCGTACTTACTCTGGTTGTCGTTGCTTGAGAAATGTTTACTCTGAGACATAATTCGGGCCCTCCTTCGGCCCTGGGCCGAAACGGAGAAACCCGAACTATGTCGTTTTGAACGTTATTGATTTGTACGCAAAATAAAATCGGTGGAAGGCATACAAATCGAACGGATAATCCGTTTCGGTTTGCATCCTTTCCACCGATGGTCAGGCTGCATTACGCAATAAAGGTTATAAAGTTGTCTTCCTGCTGCCCGGAGCAGGTATTTTTAGAAGAAACCAGATGAAACAATTATTTGTGGATGTAAATATTATGTTTATTTATCTCCTAAACTTTGATATACTTAAATTCAGAGTATTGACTTGTCCGGAGATGGTTCCTTCCTACGTTCTTATTGTACTGGAAGGCGCTGAAAAAGTCAGTATTTTGGCACTTGGAGTGGTTCCTATGAAATTACCGTAAAGTTTCTTTTTTGGAGCGGGGGTGAAGCGCTTGCAGGAGCTAGTATTAGCAACAGTGGCAGCAGAGATTAAGAACGCGTTCGTTGATGACATCAATGATCCGGATCTTATCGAGCTCCTTTACCGGGGTGTCGCAGGACCATTGGGGATAACGCTGAATAAAGTGCAGAAAGGCGCCGCCAGCAAGATCATGAACAGGGAGCCGGGTGGCAGAGCGCTTCGTGTCATCAAAGGGCATTCTCAGGATCAGAAGGTCAAAGATACTATCGGAGAATTCTTCAGGAAGAACGTCACGGTACATTTCATGCCGGGTATGGAAGAAGAGATCATCTTTCATATTCGGGGAGTCATCAAGGAAGATAAGAAGATCTCTGACAGCAAGAGATCCGAGCTTTTGCAGCTTGGGAAAAAGGAAACGTTTAACGAATTTCTGGGCCAGGTTTATCTGTATTCATTGACCAGAGACAATGTCCTGACTCCAGAGGCAAAGGAGAGAATCAACCAGGAGCTCGAAGAATATAAGAGGCATCCGCTCGAAGAAACGGAGATACCGGACTCTATTATCAGGGAAGAGCGAGAGTATACGAAGGCACTGGCAGCAACCTACGCCCAGGCGGAGAAAATGGACGCTTTCCCCTTGGAAAAGATAGATGCTTATCCCAGATACAAGAAGCACTTGTCAGAGCAGCGGCAGTATTATTTCGCTGCGGAAGCTGTAAGACGCGGAACCAGGGATATTTACGAGAAAGAAGATCAGTTCAATGTCTTGAAAGATGAGACATATGAATTCATAAAAGAAGACTATGGAGATCCGGCAAAGAGCGGCCTTGACCGTCTCAGAGCTTGTCAGAGAAGAGCGGGCGACCTTAATTCCAGCAGATGCTGGCTGTTTCGGGACACAGACTGGATCGGTGTTCCGCAGAAAAAAGGCGTCTGTCATTTCCTTGTAAATGACGGAAGATTGGAAGGCTGGGTGAGGGATGACGATGGACCGGTTGTTTAATTCCACTTTTGAGAATTCACTCAGGCTTCTGCTGTTACTGAATGAATATGATATGCCGCAGACCCTGGATATGCTTTACGCTGTAGACTTTATGGCGGTATACAGTGAATCGTTTGGCCTGTCAGACCGGAACCTAAACGGCGATAACGATCTGAAATTCAGCGAATTCGTTTCACAGCGGGAGCTGGTTCAGGATGCTTTAAGAGAACTGGTACTGGACGGAACCGCCGAAGCTGTCGGTTATAAGAATGGACTTTCTTATATCATCACGCCGGAGGGAGAAGATTTCTGTGATTCTCTGGACAGCGATTATGCAAGAGAGTACAGGCACAATGCCAAAGCTGTGATAAAAGCAACTGATGGCAAATCTGAGAGAAGTTTGATCGCGGCAATCTATAGTCTGTCAGGCAAATCATTCCATCAGGAGGTGAAACAGTGAGCAGATTTCATATATCAAAGATTGCAGCCTCCGGAGACAAGGTCAGGTATTCTGCCATAGATTTTGAAGATGGAGTGAATATCATTGAAGGACCGTCAAATACGGGAAAATCTTATGTGATTGGCTGCATTGATTTCATGTTCGCCGGTAAAGAAGTGCCGTTTTCGAAAGACGACACAGGATATGACACCGTCATCATGGAAATGAAATCGGATGATGGCTATTCATTTCAGGCGGAGAGGAAGATTGAAAGCGGCACTACTGGGGACAAGGGATCCAATGTCGTAAAAGTGAATACGAATCTCCCGGGAGTATCGCGGGATGAATTTAAGATCAGCACTGGAGAATACAGCGACCTGCTTTTGAAGCTTATAGGAATCGATAAGATCCCAAAGCTGATTGCAACGCAGGCACCATCTGCTGAAGGAATGACTATTCGAACAATTTTTCATTTCTTCTTTCTGGGAGAAGAGAATATCTTTGAGAAGAGAACGGCTTTTGATACTCCTGGACATTCAACCATTACAAAGAGCTTGACAGCTCTGATTTATCTTATTTCTGAGGATGATCTGAATCGATTCCTGCCCAAAGTCAGCGTCGAGGAACTTGAAAAGAGGGCAACACAGAAAGCAGGCGTAATCAGCTATCTGAATCATAAGATTACAGAGCTTACTGAACAGAAAAAGCAATTGGAGAAAGAACTGGCAGCAGATGAAGGCGTAGATATCGATGCCAAGATCGATGAGTTTCTTTCTGAGATTGAAAAGATAGAAAAGCGTATTGCGGATGCATCCGAGGATAGTCGAAAAATTTTGACGCAGATCTACGGACAGAATGTCAAGCTTCAGGAGGCAAGATTTCTGGATAATAGATACAAGGCACTGCATTCGCAGTATATGTCCGACATCAAACGCCTTAAGTTTATTGTAGACGGTAACGATAAAGGCAAGACCATCAAGCATAAGGATCATTGCCCTTTCTGTGGTCACGAGATGGAAGCAGAGGAAGAAGATCGCACAACCTATGTAGAATCCGCGAGAGCGGAACTCGCGCGTATCAGGCTGCAGCTGGGAGATCTGGAAGCGACAGAGACGGATACCAAACAGGAGATACAAGGTCTGGAGATATCACTGAAAGATCTGAACGCGCAGAATAGCAGCATAACCAACCTCCTGAATCAAGATCTCCGACCGCATGTTGCAGAACTGAGAAGGGCGGTCGCTGAGTATCGTCGAATCCAGGAGTTACGGAAACAGCTCGATTCTATAGCTTATATGTCCTCAGAACTCGGAACGGATGTATTTGAGAAGGAGAACGAGGAAGATGAAACCGCGACGAAGTTTGATGCCAAAAAGTCATTTGATAAGGATATCTGGAAAGAACTCAGCAATTCCGTTAACGAGATGATAAAGGCATGCGCCTATACGGGAAGTCCTGAGTCCCTGCTTAATATCAATACTGCAGATGTCGTTGTCGGCGGAAGACATAAAAAGAATCAGGGCAAAGGATATCGCGCTTTTCTTAACACCATCATGCTTTTCAACCTCATGAAATATCTGGAAAGCAACGGAAAATATGGAGCGCATTTCTTGGTACTGGATTCTCCGATCCTCTCACTGAAAGAGAAAAAGTACGATATCAAGGAAGCCGAGAAGGCTACTGTTGGAATGCGGGCATCATTGATTCAGTACATGATCGATCATTGCGGGAATAATCAGGTGATCATTGCAGAGAATGAACTTCCGGAAAATGTTGATTATAAAGAGGCAAAGCGGATTCCCTTCACGATGGATGACAGCGGTGAAGGGCGGTATGGCTTCCTGCGTGATGTGAGAAATCCTGTAGAAGAGTAAGATACAGCTGTTTGTGAAGATGTGGAGGGAACAATACAACGATGAAGAGAACAATCAGCTACGATAAGCTCTGGAAAAAATTGATAGATAAAAAATGGAATCGCACAAAGCTTAAAGAAGAAAGCGGTATCAGCACTGCATCTCTGGCCAAGCTTGGGAAAAATGCGAATATCACCACAGATGTGCTGGTGAAAATCTGCAACGCTCTTGACTGCGATTTTTCCGACATCATGGAGATGGTTGAAGATGATCCTGAAGAAGAGCAGTCAGACAAGGAATAAAGAAATATGGGGACTTTGATTACCTACGAGCATATTCCTTCAAACGAGGAGATGCTGAACCGGCTGATGGTGTATATGAAAGCAATTCGGAAGCTGCAGGAGACGAAGGAACCGAAATCGGTGAGTAAGGAACTGGCAGAGGAGCTGCTTGCCTGTAAGGAAAAGCGAAGGAGCATGAAACTGGAGCAGATCTTCAATAAGGTTCTGGATCGTTATCCGGATGGCGTGATTATCAAGGATATAGATGTGATGTTCAATCCGGACTACAAAGTTGACGTACTGAAGATCCTGATTGCAGCAAGGAAAAGAAAAAGATACAGCGTAATATGGCCTGGTCGGTTTGAAAACGGAAAACTGATCTATAGCGAGGAAGGATATGCGGATTACAAGACATATAACCTGGCCGACTATGATGTTACCTGTGTGATAGGAGGACAAGGAAAATGAAGTATTCGGAGCTCATCAGTTTCAAGCCTATTGAATCCACGATTCAGCTGCTTGAGACAGCAGATAAGAAGGTAGCCCGTGACATGGTGCAGACCTATGTCATGTCCGATACGATGGCGGAGAATCTGAAGGCGACGGTTATCGATCAGCTGCAGATGGAAGAGGTCATTGATAATAAGGCCGTGATGATCGTCGGTAACTATGGTACCGGTAAATCGCACCTGATGTCCGTCATTGCCGCAATTGCGACGGATGCAGAGAATCTGGAATACGCCCAGAACAAGAAGTTTGCAGAAGACATGAAGATCGTCGCTGGCAAGTTTGAGGCCCTCAGGCTGAAGGTAGACGGCCTTACCATGCCGCTTCGGGAGATTATTCTCGAAGAGATTGAAGATGATTTTGCGGACAGAGGCATCGATTACAAAGTACCGGATCTCGACAATGTCCGGGATAATGCCCGCCTGATCAAGGAAGTCATGCAGGCATTTCAGTCCAAGTATCCGGACAAGGGATATCTGATCGTTATCGATGAGCTGCTTTCCTATCTGACATCCAGAGATGAACGGCAGATCGTGCTGGATCTTGCCTTCCTGCAGTCCATGGCTGAGATGTGCTCCAAGTCGAAGATCCGTCTGATCTGCGGTGTGCAGGAGAAGGTCTTTGACAATCCGAGATTCAGTTTTGTTAGTGATACGCTGAAGAAGGTCGGAGACCGCTTCACACAGATCATTATCACGAAGGAAGCCACAGCTTATGTTGTTTCGGAACGTATTCTGAAAAAGACGCCGGAGCAGAAGGCGATGATCCGCGAGCATCTGGAGAAATTCAGCAATTTGTATGCCGGTATGTCCTCCAAGATGGATGATTTCGTGGATCTCTTCCCGATTCATCCGTCCTATATTGATGTCTTCAATAAAATCTATGTGATTGAGAACCGCCATATTCTGAAGAATATCTCGATGACCATCAAGGATATCTTTGATGATGATGTTCCGGAAGATGCACCGGGAATCATTTCCTTTGATAATTACTGGCCGGCGATCAAATCTAATGGCCTGTTAAAGAGCGACGTAACGATCAGCCGCGTGGTCGGCGCCAGCAGCCAGCTGGAGGAAATCATCAATAGGTCGTTCACAAAGGCTGCCTACAAGCCTATGGCGATCCAGATCATCTATGCCTTGAGCGTGCATCGCCTGACGACAAACGGACTTGACGTGCAGTTCGGCCTGACGGCTGAGAACCTGAAGGATGATCTGTGCCTGTATCTGCCGATGCCGGAGCAGGACGCTGATTTCCTGCTGGGCGCTGTGAATGCTACGCTGCGGGAGATCATGAAGACGGTCTCCGGACAGTTCATTATCCACAATGAGTCCAATAATCAGTATTACATCGATGTGGACAAGATCGTTGACTACGACGAGCATATCAAACAGAGGGCTTCTATGCTGGCGGACGGGGAGTTGAACCGGTACTTTTACACGGTCGTATACAGCTGCCTGGAATGGGAAGCACGCGAGTATGTCAATGGCTTCAAGATTTATCAATACGATTTGAACTGGGATTCTCATAATATCTTCCGGGAAGGCTACCTCTTCATGGGGCTTCCGGGAGAACGGAGCACTGCGCAGCCGGAGAGGGACTTCTATATCCACATCATGCCGCCGTTTGGTGATGTCAGCAATGAAGTCAACAATCTGGATGATGAAGTGTACTTCTATTTCCGGGGAAATGATGAGTTCAAAGAGAACCTCAGAATGTTTGCTGCTGCCAATGTACAGGCGGATGCCAGTGAGGGCAAGGACAAGGACGCCTATCTTGGCAAGGCAGCCATGCTCAAGAAGAAACTGATCAAGTATCTGAGCGAGAACAAGAATACCTGCTTCAATGTGTCCTATAAGTGCCACATGCGTCAGCTGATCGAAGTGCTGAAGGGCAAGTACAACAGAGACATGACTTTCAAGGATACCATTGATCTGGCTGCTTCTATCTGCCTGGACGAATATTTCGGAACGATCTATCCCGGATATCCGGTAATGAAGACGAAGATCACCAGGAAAAATCAGGCGGATAACGTCAGAGCTGCCTTTGATCACTTCGCAGGAAGAAAGACGCAACAGTCTACCGCTATGCTGCAGAGCTTCGGAATTCTGGACGGCGATAAGATCCGGCCGGAGGGATCCAAGTATGCCTCCTATTATATCGACATGGTCAAGAAACTGCAGCCGCAAGCTGTGCTGAACTATTCGGATATCTTTGACCCTGCCAATGATGATATGTTCGTGGACAGAAAGTTCAAGATCAACTATATCTTCACACCGATCATCTTCTTGTCTCTGGTTTATGCCGGATATGCCGTCATCACACTAAGGGACGGCAGTACGTTGACGGCTTCCAATCTGGATAAGGTGCCGAAGATGAGCGTGTTTGATCTATACGAGTTCAAATATCTGTCCAGGCCGGCGCAGATCTCCATGGCCGAGCTGAAGAAACTGTTCGAAATCCTTGATATCAATCCGGCACTGCTCGATAATCCGAACGATCGTGAGAAGGGCGTGGCAGAGCTGCTGAAGAAGGCCAAGGATATGAGCAACAGTGCGGTCCTTGCAGAACGTAAGCTGAACGAGGGCTTTGAGCTGTGGGGAGAGCCTCTTGCCAATCAGCAGGAAGTAGGCATGATGAGGAAAGCCTGCACGGTTGTTAAGGATGAATTCAGCAATTATCAGGCGAAATATAACACACCGGCGAAGCTGAACAATTTCACGCTTTCCTTTGAACAGGTAGAAGAGCTTGGAAAGACGATTGAAATCCTGAAGCGGATCCCGGAGTATATGACATTCAAGACCGACTGCACAGACATCATTTCCTATATTTCAAGCATTGAATATATCGATCTCGGAGCTTCCATGAAATCAGAGATTGAGAATGCCAAGGCGGATTTCAGAGAGATCCGTGACAGCATCATGGATGGGACTGCCGGAGACGTGGCTGCGCAGAAGGTTATTGCAAAGCTGGAAAAGATTAAATCGAAATATATCGATATCTACTATGAGGAGCACAAAAAGAAGAGACTCGGCATTGACGATGCAAAGAGGCGGGGCAAGATTCAGGAAGGACAGGCGCTAAGCAATCTGAGGAAGCTGAAGGGAATTCAGATCTTGTCCGGGGCAAAGCTCTCAGAGCTTGAGCAGGATATGGCGAATCTGAAAGTGTGCTACAGCCTGTCGCCTTCGGATTTGAAGGCAAGCCCAATCTGCCCGCATTGTCGCTTCAGCCTGGAAGATAAGGCAAAGAACGTGTATGGGCAGCTCGACAATCTGGAAATCCGCATTGACAATATGGTCGCCGAATGGACGAAGATCCTCCTGGATACACTTTCCGATCCCATAATTATGGATCAGAAGAAGTTTCTGAAAGACAGCGAAGCAAAAGCCATCGATGATTTTGTTGCCAGCGGGAAGTTGCCGGAGAAAGTAGACGACTTCTTCGTAAAGAGCATCAATTCTCTGCTGGATGGCTTCGAGCCGGTGGTTATCCAAACGGAAGATCTGATACAGAAGCTGGAAGAATTGCCGCCGATGGATGAAGCATCCTTCGAAGCGAAGATCAGAGATATCGTGAAGACATATACCAAGGGTAAGGATACCAGCAGGCTTCGTATCGTCGTAAAGCGGAAAGAAAGTGAGGCATAAGGAGATGGAATCAAGAAAGCTAACAAAAGAAGATATCGATAAGGTTAGGGGGAGAGAAGGATTTCCAATCGGTAAGGATGAAGATTTAATCGCGTTGTCTCAAGCACCGCAATATACAGCTTTTCCGAATCCTTTTATGACAGATTATATCGATGAGCTTGGCACTCCATATGATGAGAATACTGATGAATACCAGTGTGAACCGTTTGCTGCAGATGTCAGTGAAGGGAAAAGTGACGCAATTTATAATGCTCATACCTATCATACAAAAGTCCCTCACAAGGCGATAATGCGCTATATATTGCATTACACGAAACCGGGAGATGTTGTGTTAGACGGCTTTTGCGGTACTGGAATGACAGGTGTTGCTGCCAATATGTGTGCTCATCCTGAAAGCCAGTTTAAAGCACTGATTGATCATGAAATGCCCTATGTAAAATGGGGAAGGAGATATCCTGTTCTTAATGATTTATCACCGATAGCTACGCTGATATCACAGAACTATAACTCTGATATTGATATATCTGCGTTTCAAAAAGAGGCTGAAAGAATCCTTTCTGAAACAAGGAAGGAATGCGGTTGGATGTACAAAACATCTTTGGATTCGCCTGATGGACAAATGTCTTTTGGAGTTGAAGGGGAAATCAATTATACAGTTTGGTCAGATGTGTTTATTTGTCCTCACTGTGGCCGAGAAATAGTATTTTATAACGCAGCAGTGGACCCTGAAACCGGAAAGGTGGAAGATTCGTTCAAATGCAATGGCTGCGGAATGGAACTTAAGAAGAAAGATTGTGAAAATGCATTTGATACATATTATGATCGTGCGCTTGGCGAGACCAGACAAATAGTAAAGCAGAAACCGGTTCTTATTGCGTACAAGAGTGGAAGAAAACGATATAAGAAAACTCCGAACGAACAAGATCTGGAGTTAATAAAGAAAATTGAAAATATCGATATCCCTTACTGGTATCCTACAGATCGCATGTGCGAAGGTAAGGAGAGCCGCCGTAATGATAAGATTGGACTTACTCATGTACACGATTACTTTTATAAAAGAACCTTATATGTATTGAGCAAAATGTATGATTTGATTTGTAAATCAGAGCATTCATCGATGCTTAGGATATTTTTTACAAGTCAGATTATTAATATAAGTAAGATGAACAGATACAGGCCGCAGGTATCATTCCCGTATAATCCTTTGAGCGGAACGTTGTATGTATCATCGATGATCAGTGAGGCTAACCCGTTTGATGCTTATGAAGGCAAGATAAAAAAATTTGCAGAGGCACTTAAAGATAATGCAGGAAATAGCGCGTGTATTTCGACAGGGTCAACTACTGACTTGCTTATTGGAGATAATACATGTGATTACATTTTCACCGATCCGCCATTTGGGGCAAATCTTAATTACTCGGAGTTAAGCTTTTTGTGGGAATCTTGGATCGGAGCAATTACAAATAATAAGTATGAAGCAATAGTCAACCCAACAATGGGTAAAGCACTTGCGGAATATCAGAATTTAATGACGGAATGCTTTGCAGAATATTATAGAGTTCTTAAACCTAATAGATGGATTACGGTTGAATTTCACAATTCTAAAAATGCTGTGTGGAATGCGATTCAAGAGGCACTACAAAAAACTGGATTTATTGTTGCTGACGTACGAACCCTTGACAAGCAAGGGAGCAGTTTTAAACAAATTAATGCTGCAACTGCTGTTAAGCAAGATTTGGTAATATCCGCATATAAACCAAAGGAGAGCTTTAAGAAAAAATTGCTTGCCAGTGCAGGAACTGAAGAAACAGCGTGGGCTTTTGTACAGCAACATTTAATGAATCTTCCAGTTGTTGTGGATGCCGACAAGAATGGAAAGATAGATATTGTTCCAGAGAGACAAGCTTTCCTCTTATTTGACCGGATGGTAGCATATCACATTGTGCAAGGACTGCCGGTACCTCTTGATTCTGCGGACTTTTATCGAGGACTGAATGAAAGATATATTCAACGCGATGGAATGTATTTCTTGCCTGATCAAGTGAATGAGTATGACACAGCTCGTATAAAAATGGATGTGGAACCAATCCAGTTTGAATTATTTGTCACAAATGAAAAGTCCGCTATTGCATGGCTGTATCAGCAATTAGACACACCGCAAACATATGCAGAAATTCAGCCAAAGTTCATGCAAGAGGTAAAGACTGTCGATAAGTTTGAGACTATTCCTGAATTAGCAGAACTTCTAGAAGAAAACTTCATTCAGGATGAAAAAGGACGCTGGTATATTCCCGATGTTAGAAAAGAAGGCGATGTAGCTAAATTGAGAGAAAAGAACCTGTTGAAGGAGTTCGAGGGCTACATGGCTTCAAAGGGAAAATTGAAGCAGTTCCGTTCTGAGGCCATCCGTGTTGGTTTTGCAAAGCTCTGGAAGGAGAAGAATTATCAGGCCATCGTTGACCTTGCGGAGAGACTTCCGGAGCAGACGATTCAGGAGGATCCGAATCTTCTCATGTACTATGATATCAGCCTGAGCCGCGTTTAACAGGAGGTGACCTGATGGAAGTTCACTCAGAAATCAATCCCCTCCTGACGCTCAGCTATATCAGCCACGAGCATGAGAACAAATATTTCGACAGGAAGTCTGCGAAGATCAAGCCATCGGATCTGGCTCAGCATATATCGGCCTTTGCCAATGCAGACGGCGGAACTCTGGTTATCGGCATTAACGACAAGACACTCGCACTGGAGGGGATAAACGCATACTCAGAGGACAAGATCAATGAGTTCATCAATGCGCCGAAGCAGTGCTGCAAGCCGATGCCGGGATTCAAGGAAGAGTACCTGAACATTACGAATGAAAAGGGACAGCCGGATCGGCTGCTTCTCCTTCATATTTTTGAAAGCCCGGACCAGCTGATCCGGACGACCAGCGACCAGACGTATCTGCGGATTGGCGATAAATCCAGAGAGATGCGCGGGGATGATCTCCGCAACCTGGAATATTCAAAGAGTACCAGACATTATGAAGATGAAGTGCATCCGGATGCGACATTGGCGGATCTGGATGCGGATCTGATTGAACAGTATAAGGAAAAAATCAACGCCACAGGACTTCCTACGGAACAGGTCATGAGCTCACGAGGATTCATGAAGGAAGTCGATGGAAAGCAGAAGCTGACGAATGCAGCGGTGCTGCTGTTTGCGAAGAACATTTTCCAGTTCTATCCGAACTGCAGGGTTCGCTTCGTTCGCTATGACGGCAACTATGCAGGAGTAGGTACGTCCATCAATATCATCAAGGATTACAGCATTGAAGAGCCACTCCTCAAGATCATAGACAAGACCAAAGAGTTTATCGGGATGCAGCTCCGCGAATTCACGGCACTGAACGTCAAGACCGGAAGATTTGACACAGTGCCGGAGTATCCGGAATTTGCCTGGCAGGAGGGTATCGTGAATGCCGTCACGCATCGTGAGTACGCGATGAGCGGCAGCTATATTCTTGTCAGCATGTATGACGATCGCCTGGAAATCGAGAGCCCGGGGAAGCTCCCAAGCATTGTAACAGTGGAGAATATCCGGACAACAAGATTCTCCAGGAATCCGAGGATCTCCAGGGTTCTGACTGAGTTCGGCTGGGTGAAGGAACTGAATGAGGGTGTTAAACGTATTTACACGGATATGAGCCAGTTCTTCCTGGATCCGCCGGAGTACAGCGAGCCGAATTATTCGGTGAAGCTGATCCTCAAGAATAACATCGTCATGAGGACCATACGGCAGAGCCGGCATGTGGAAAAACAGCTGGGCGGCGACCTCTGGGAAGGCCTGGATGCGCTGGAGCGCCAGATCCTTACGTTCCTGTTTAATCATGGACCTGCCACCAGGACGGAGATTACGGATTATACGCAGAAATCCAGGAATACGGTCATGAATCGGTTAAATCAGCTTATGGATGCAGGACTGGTGGAAGCGACCGGTCCGAAGAATGATCCGTCGAGGAAGTATCAGATCGTATCCTGATGAGAGCTTGCACAGAGGTTTGGGCAAGTATTGTGCAAGCTCTGTGCAAGTAGGCTCCGGGGAGCTTGCACATACTGTTTGGTTAAGTACTGTGCAAGTAATTGTGCAAGTTCGAAGAAACTGAACCAGTCGAGAGCCAATTCGATGAAGGCGGCAGAGAAGGAATGTCGAGGTGATACAGTGCTTGAAGTAGGTAAGTTTGCGTTTGATTCCTCTAATGGCGCAAGCGTACAGATCTTAGAGAGGATAGAGGCCTGGGGGTATGTTTCCTACCGGGTTTTTAATCCTGCTTCCGGGCAAGTGTATAAGCTGGCGGAAGACCAGCTGAAAGAAAACGGCGGCACCAATGCCTATGATGAGAACTATCTCCGGTATGTGGTCTTGCTGTCAAAGATCAAGAATGAGACCGCCGGCGGACTCCTTTCTTCATTGGCCAGTGGGGTGATTCCGCTTCCTCACCAGCTGCACGTGCTGAACCGTGCCATGGAGAACAATAACATCCGCTACATCCTGGCAGATGAGGTCGGACTTGGAAAAACGATCGAAGCAGGTATGATCATCAAAGAGCTGAAAGCTCGCGGATTGATCCAGAGGACTCTTGTCGTCTGTCCTACAGGTCTTGTGACTCAGTGGGCTGCAGAGATGCAGGAAAAGTTCAATGAAAAGTTCAATATCATACTGCCGTCCGACTATGATACGATTCGCCGCCTGACGGACAGCGATGATGTCTATGGGCAGTATGATCAAGTCATTTCTCCGATGGATTCCATCAAACCGATAGAGAAGCATGCCGGGTGGAGTCAGGAGCGGGTCGACCAATATAACGAAGAACGGATCTATTCCATTATCAATAGTGGATGGGATCTGATCATCATTGATGAGGCTCATAGGGTAGCCGGTTCTTCTGGAGAAGTCGCAAGGTACAAGCTGGGATATCTTCTGTCCCAGGCAAGCCCGTACCTGCTGCTTTTGTCGGCGACTCCCCATAATGGGAAAACAGACCCATTCCTGCGTCTTGTCCGGCTCTTGGACCGGGATGCATTCCCTAATGCACAGTCCATCGTCAAAGAGCAGGTAGCACCATATCTGATCCGCACGGAGAAAAGGGAAGCCATTGATAATAATGGCAATCGTCTATTCAAGAACAGGATTACACATCTTGTTACGCTGACCTGGGATGAGCGACACTCCATGCAGAGGGAACTGTATGGGCAGGTAACGGAATACGTATCCAAAACCTATAACAAAGCCCTTCGCAATCGCAAGAAGAACATGTGCCTGATCTTCCTGCTGATCATCATGCAGCGTATGGTCACCAGCAGTACGGCGGCAGTGCTTCAGAGTCTGGAGCGAAGGCTTCAGGTATTGAAGGAGCAGGGAACACACATCGGCAATCTGACAGAGGAAGATCTGGCGGATCTGGATATTGAAGATGGCGTGGATGATGCTCTTGAGGCAATCTCTCTGGATATTGAGGATGAGATGCAGGAGCTGGAGATGATCATCTCTACAGCAAAGCAGGCAGAATTCCAGTATCCGGATGTGAAGGTAGAGAAGCTGACAGATACGATCGACAGCATTCTGGGAGAAGAACCGGAACAGAAGATCATCATCTTTACGGAATTTGTGGCAACACAGTCCTATCTGCAAAAGCTGCTGACCAGTAAGGGATATACAGTTTCCATCCTGAACGGCAGTATGAGCATTGACGAAAGGAATGATGCGCTTCGGGAGTTCAGGGAGAAGACCAGCATTTTTATTTCTACCGATGCCGGCGGAGAAGGTCTGAACCTGCAGTTTTCAAATATCATCATCAATTACGATCTTCCATGGAATCCGATGAAGATCGAGCAGCGATGCGGAAGAGCAGATCGTATCGGACAGAAGCGGGACGTACATATCTACAACTTCATCATTACTGATACGGTGGAGAACCGTGTCCGGGAAGTGCTTGAAGAGAAGCTATCAGTCATCCTGAAAGAGATGGGTGTAGATAAATATTCGGATGTGCTGGATTCGGAAGTGGCGGAGTGCGACTTCACCGACGCCTACATGAATACGATTGCAAAGCCCTATAAGCTGGAGGAAAGTCTGAAGCCAATCGAGAGCGAGATGAAGCAGCAGCTTAAGAACTCCAGGCAGTATAAGGACATCATCCGGGAAGATAAGGATCTGACGGAGCTGGTGGGGCAGGAATCCAATTTCGATGTGGACGCTACATTGCGGCAGATGCTTGCCTACTATGACGGGTGGCAAGGCCTGGAGTCCACGCTGATTGATCGCATCAGCGTGACAGATCCGGAGATTATAAGACACCTGAAGACGGATATCATTCAGGACCGTTTTTCGCCCATCCTGTCAGTGGGAATAAAGGATTTTCCGAATGAAGCTGGGTACTTCATGCTTTGGGAGCTGTCTATCTCAGATGAGGAAGCAGACCAGAGGATCATCCCGGTCTTCGTGAATGAGCATTTCGTCCTTCGTCCGATGGCTGGGAAGCGGATCATGGAGCAATTTCTGGATCCGAATTCTGGGTTGACGGTAAGAAGCACTAATAACCTTCCGGAAGAGGACTATCAGAAGCTGGAGAAAATGAGCATGGATTTTGCTTATGACTCTTTTGTTGAGTTGAAGGAGAAGCAGCTCAAGAAGAACCAGGAAAGCTATAACAAGTACATGTATGCTCTGAAGCTGAGGACAGAGGCTGCAGATCATATTGGAATTGAGAATATCAGGAAATCCCGGCTGGTGCGCTTGGCCAGGGAGCAAGAGATGATTGAGAAGAAGTACCAGAAGGGAAAACAGGTTTATCCTGATTTTCGCCTGTCGGTTCTTGTCAGATTGGAGGCATAGGAATGTTCGCCAGATATGTATATGAGCGTTCCTCTGCTGCTTATGAGAAGCATGTTCTGTTGATCGACACAGATTCTTTAGAAGCAAAGTCAGACTATCTGGCATATTTTAAGGATCAGGGGTTTCATGTGATCCGGTATGAAAATGATCTTTTGTATCGTGTGAATTATGAGCAGCAGGTAAAGGAAAGCACAGAAAAATTCGTCATGATTGCATCGCCGGGAGTGTACATTCCTTACGATGTGCTGAAAGCATTTCGCAAAACAGAAATCAGTGTGGGAAAGTTATTCCCCAAATTGAATTCGCAGGCTGTTCTTGAAGAAACTGGCCTGGACTATAATCTCCTGACGATGGCTTACAAGAGAAATTTTTCTGACCTGTCCGGGTATCAGGATACGAAGGAATTCCTAGAAAGGAAGCTTTGTGACAGAGGCATCTTGCAGGACTATCTCAGTATGTTGTGTGATGAGCTGGATAGGCATGTACATACGGCAAAGACATACAAGGAATGGTTCGCGGCTGCCAGAGACAAAGCAGATATCCATGTGCTGGCTGAGCAGTATAGGCTGCATGTAGATATTGACAGGTACAGTGCGCCGTTCGTCGATTATATCCTTGCAAACTATGGGAAACTCTCTGCGGAAATGAGCGCAGATGCGCCTATTCTGGTGAGTCGTGCGATGGAGTTCATGGCTGATCACAGCAAGAAGTTTGTCATCATTGTCATGGACGGCATGTCACTGTTTGACTGGAGAATCATTTCCAGATCCTTTGCTGGCATTCGCTATCGGGAAGAGTATTCGATGGCAATGATTCCGACCATCACATCTATTTCAAGGCAGTGTCTGCTCTCGGATAAATTTCCGGTAGAGCTGGAAAGTCCCTGGAGCCAGAGCAAGGAAAAGAAGGAGTTTGAGAACTGTGCGAGGAATCTGGGTTATACGGATGCCCAGATCGGATATGAGAGGGGATATGACGCAGATTTCGGATCTGCTGTGAGTTGCGCCGCCATTATCATAAATGATGTGGACGATATGGTTCATGGGCAGTTGCAGGGACGCCGGGGCATGTACAATGATATCAGTGTCCTGACTGAGCAGCATAAGCTCGCGGACACGGTCCGGCGGATGATAAAGCACGGATTTGATGTCTATATCAGCGCGGATCATGGAAATACACCATGCACTGGTATGGGAAAATGGGTAAAGACCGGAGTCGAGACGGAGACGAAGAGCCACAGGATGATTGTCTTGAAAGACTTTGCTGACAAGTCGGGGCTTTATGAGAAGTATGGCGAAGACAATCTGATTGAGTTTCCCGGATATTACCTGGATAAGCAGTTCAAGTACCTGATCTGTGGGATCGGAAAATCCTTCGATGTAAAAGGTGAAGAGGTGATGACGCACGGCGGAATCACACTGGATGAGGTGATTGTGCCATTTATTGAAATAAAGGCGGTGGACAACAATGGCTAAGATGGTAGGCCTGTCAAGAAATCTGAAGCTTCCGTGGCTGAACGAGACCGTTCGGCTGTACTCGGAAGGCTTGGATGAGAAAGAAATAAAAGAAAAACTGAATGAATACCTGAGCTTTGAAATCGGAAGCCCTACGGTTCTGCGTAAAACCAGAGAGATCCTGATGAACATCTGGGTATATGAAAATGACTACACATCAGATCTGAGAGAGGAAGGCCTGCGCCTCATAAAGAAGGACTCGGATTATGCGCTGCCGGTACACTGGTGCATGATGCTCGCAGCATATCCGGTATTTCAGGATATGTGCCGGCTGATCGGGAAGATCGGCGAATTTGAGGAGACAATGACGACGAAGCAGATCAAGCAGAAGCTTTTTGATGAATGGGGCGAGCGATCAACGCTGTATCATTCCAGCGATAAGCTGATTTCTACACTGAAGGCCTTAGGCGCGTTGGAAAGCCAGAAAGTTGGCGTCTATTCCATCAAGGAGCATCATTTCTCCGATGCAGAGATCATCAACTATATGCTGCTTACTATGATGAAGATCGATGACGCAGGATACTATTCGATCCGCGAACTGGAGAATTCTCTATATCTGTTTCCGTTTGATTTTAAGGTCAGTAAAGAGGCGCTCCTTGGAGATGAGAGATTTACGTCTGGAACATTCGGCGGAGAAGTGTCGTATTCGCTGAAAGAGTAAACTGCGGGAATGGAGGACGGCAATGATTTCTGATGAATTACAGAAAATTATTGATCAGATTAAGACGCAGGGAAAAATGAATTTCCTTGAAGGTGCTTCTGAAGATCAGATTGCTCAGTTTGAAAAAGAAAATGATGTCAAACTGCCGGAAAAATACAGAGAATGGCTGAGCTTCAGCGATGGCGGTGAATTCTTTTTGCCTGCAGGCGTTCAACTGTATGGAGTCGCCCATAAGCCGCTGATAGATGCCAGTGATGATGCCAGTCCGGATGATAGTTATATTGTTGTAGGGGCGCTGGCATCCGGAGATCCTGTACTGTGCCAAAAAGATGGCGAGAAGTTTGCAGTATACGATCATGAAACCGGTGAACTTGATGACGAACTCATCTATGAGGATTTCTATGCTTTCTTGAATGACCTTTATGATCTGCTCGGGATAGGAGAGTGATCCTATGTCGAAAACAAGCATGAGGGAAAGGAACAAAGCGATAAGAAAGGCCTGGGAGCGGGAGCAGCAATTAGTTCAGGAAGGGAAAGGAACCAGGGACTGGACGAAAGAGCAGCAGGCGGACATACTCGATCCGGATAAGGGCAAAGCCTACGATGATCAGGGCAGAGCATTTGAAGGGCAGCATATGAAAAGCGCTGCTGAATATCCTGAGTATCAGGGAGATCCCGATAATATACAGTTCCTGACAAAGGATGAACACCTCGCGGCACATAAGGGAAGCTGGCAGAATCCGACGAATTGGTACTATGACCCGGAGACGAAAGTCTTCACAGATTTTGGAGATGGAGGGCCTGTCCCGTGCTCGATTATAGAACTCAGCGATCCGGTTTTTGTGCCGGAATCGGTTGGGCAAAAAGATCCAGAGGAAAAAGAGGAGAATGCAAGGGACGAAAACTCCGATAATGGCACACATACAAGTCGGGAATCCACGGATAATGCTCCTCCGCGATCGGAAGAAAAGAGACCAAGCAGCTCTATAGAAGGGGAAGCGATACACCCTGAAAAGCATATCAATTATAAAGCTTCAAAAGGCAGTGTTTTTCTGAAGGGATTGAAAAAGGTAGGGAGCTTTATTGTTGAACATCCTGTTGAATCTCTGGAAATTGCAGGTGTCGTCATCGGAGGCGGGCTAAAAATTGTTTCCTCGATTAGAGGAAGTGGAAGTAGAGGAAACAGTACTCATCAAACATCTCCTGGAACGGGAGAAAGTTCTTCGGTTACAAGCAATACAGATATCGGAGCAGCAATTGCCGACATTGTGGAGAAGGCAAACAGAGCAACGCCTCATGAGAATGATGTGCCAGGCCACAGACAGCGTTATCATACAAAAGATGGTGTAGTTTGGAGAGATAAAGCACCGTATCACAGAGGCGGGAAAAGCGACAGTTAATGGCGAAGCGACTTGCCGGAAAATACCGGCAGACCGCTTTTGGTTAGTCTTTCATATAAAATTTTGTTTCGTACCCATCAGCACGGAGCTGGATGCCGGGCAGCCAGGGCGGGGTTCTGCCCATCTGTTCGCAGATAACCTTGTAATCGACATCCTGGCTGCACTCGATGATCAGCTCATCATGGATATGTCCGCAGATGAAGCAGTGGGAAAGGGTCCGCATGGCGTAGCAGAGGATGTCCCGGCTGATTGCCTGCGATATCTGGTGACAGGCACCAACGTGGTCAGTAATAAGATGGAATTTACCTTTGGAAATCCGGTGAAGGACGGACCTCTGACGCTTGGCATGCACAGGAGACACGGTTTCCATGATATCCTGCCGGCCGGCGGCTGCCTCCTCGTGGATAAAGATG
>Ga0256406_1003275_pt1 | contig 20444 bp, 17 predicted proteins | sample RumenRJG_03DNA_FD_185986 | JGI IMG/M metagenome (GOLD analysis project Ga0256406, IMG submission 185986) | Bovine rumen microbial communities from Lethbridge, Alberta, Canada - RJG_03 | ecosystem: Host-associated > Mammals > Digestive system > Stomach > Rumen | place: Canada: Alberta | collected... | reverse complement strand
TAGCGGGTGTACCATTTGTTATCCGCCGGAACGACGTACCAGGGGGAAATGTCTTTGGAGGTTCTGGAAATCATTTCCTCATAGAGCCGCTGGTACTGATCCCAGTATTGTCTTTCGTTGATATCGGAAAGGGAGAATTTCCAGTTTTTCTGCTGGTTGACGATCCGGTCCAAAAGCCGTTTCTGCTGTTCTTCTTTCGATATGTGGAGAAAGATTTTAATCATGCGGAAACCGTTCTGATGCAGATATTTCTCCCAGTTATTGATCTGTTCATACCGTTCTTCCCAGATATTGCTGCCAATGAGGTCTTTGGGCAGCTGTCCTTTGTCGATGAGATCGTGGATTCTCGTGACAATGACGTCTTCGTACTGGGACCGATTGAAAATGCCGATATCTCCCCGCCCCGGGAGAGCTTTGTTGATGCGCCACATGTAGTCATGGTCTTTTTCTTCGGTGGTGGGCTGTTTGAAGGACACCACTTTGACTCCGCCGGGGTCAAGATTGGAAAATACATGATTCACGGTGCCGTCTTTCCCTGCGGCATCCATAGCCTGGAGCACTATAATGAGGCCATAGGTATTCTGGGCATAGAGCTTTTCCTGCAGGTCTTTCATCTTTTCGATGGTTTCCGGGAAATACAAGGTCTTTACCTTATTCTTGTCGATTTTCACGTCACAGCCGGTGGGACATTTCTTCAGGTTGACCTTTTCTCCTTCTTTGGCCCGGTAACGGTCTATATCTATTTTTCCATCTATAATTTCTTCCATACCTTTTCCTCCTGGAAATAACGATTCCTCTCATGATTTATTATAAATCCTTACTTAAATGACGGCTCAGGATTTGGTATAGAAATTTTATATGAGATTTACTTTAATTTTTCAAAGGGAAAATCAAGGAATTGGGGAGGTGGCGGGCATCAGATTTGAATGCCCGCAGTTTTTAACTATATTTTTAAATGGCTTTTGAATCGGGGCTGTCGGGGATATCGGGATTCGTTTCGGGAATGTCGGGGTGGTGGCGCCTTTGAAATCATATAGGCGCCTTTTTAATTTGGCCTTTGGCTCTCACCTTCAACATGTACGATTACCATCGAAAGTGCAGTTCCCCCCTCACCGGCTGCGCCGTAGCTCCCTGGGATGATTCGCTTTTTACTTTTAGCCACATGATCGACTTGTACGATAGTACAGCCCCCCACCGCTTCGCGGAGCCCCCTGGGGATGAGTTTACCTTTCAGCTCACTTTCGACTTGTAAGATAGTACAGCCCCTCCGTCGCCTGCGGCGACTGCCCGAACTTCGGGGAGGCTGTTCGGGGGGCCTGACCGTTTCGACATTTACGGGCTTTTCTCACTCGCCTGAGTACATTCCCCATAAAAATTCGTGCTGCATCAGCGGCACACCTTCCCGATAACCCCGAAAATCCCGAGATTCCCGATAACCCCGATTCAAAAGTAAACTGTCCTATAGTTTCCTTTCCACGATAAGTCCGGTATCAGAGCTTAAAATCTTTTCTATACTCCCCTATAAATTCCCCATTTCTCCCCCAAAGTGAAAATTTTCATGAAAAGGCTGTTTTTTCCCATGATTTCTGGAGAAAGTCCTGTTTCACAAAGGAACGGGTTCCAATATTTCTACTATTCCTAGTATTTCCACACCATTTTTCTTCCCTTATCTTGTGAATTCACAAGGCCCTCAATCCATGATAGAATATAGTTATTCACAGAAATATACACTTATCCACAGGCTTATTCAAAAGGCCGGGATTCCAGATAGTATCGAATTTCACGCGGTGTTTTGGGAACGGATTCCGGGTGGAAAATTCACAGTAATTCACAAGTTATTCACTTTTCAGGAGTTTCTATGGATATTTTCGAATTATGGGATAAGGTGCTGGCGTCCATCGACAAAAGTGATCACCAGTACTACCAGATGTTTTTTAATGACGTCTATCCCTTCTCCATGTCCGACGCAGGGCTGGTGCTTTCGGTGACGAAGCCTTACCTGGTGCGCTGGATCAATAATATGTATCATGACAAACTGGTGGAAATTGTACGGTCTGTCACCGGGAAAACGATGAAGGTGGAGGTCTATCCCCAGGGAAGTGAGCCTTCAGGACCTATTCCCTCACAGGAAACCGTCCCGCCTGAGACGGAGTCCCCTGTCCCTTTGGAGGAAGCAGAGCCTTTTCCGGAAAGTTTCCATCCGGAACGGGAGGCAGAACCTTCTGCCCTGATGGAGGAGGAGATGATTCCTCCCGATTTCACGAATCTCAAACCGAAAACAGCGGATCAGGTGGACCTTCCGGATATTCATAATCTGGATCCGGTCCGTGAGCCCTCCCTTTTCGACGGCATACCGAAGAATCCGTCCTCTTCCCGCCCTGCCATGAGCCGGGTGAACAAGGAGTTCACGTTTGAGACTTTCGTACATGGCAACTGCAATGAATTAGCCTACCAGGCAGCCCGTGCCGTGGCAGAGACGGCAATCCAGCCGAATGCCCGGGACCAGAAACTGAATCCTCTCTTCATTTATGGCCCTTCCGGTCTGGGAAAGACCCATCTGCTCCATGCCATCTGCAATTACGTCTATGATCACCGGCCGGATATGAAAGTCCTTTTCGTGTCCAGTGAAGCTTTCACGAATGAGCTGATCAATGCCATCCAGAATCATACGATGCCGAAGTTCCGCGAAAAGTACAGGAATCTGGATTTTCTCCTCATTGATGACGTCCAGTTCTTCGCTTCCAGGGATTCCACGAAAATGGAAATATTCAATACCTTCAACGAACTGTACGACAAGAAGAAATCCATCATCCTTACCAGCGACCGCACGCCGTCGGATATCGAAAAACTGGAAGACCGTCTCCAGTCCCGCTTCTCCAGCGGTCTGGTGGCCCCCATTTCCCCGCCGGACTATGAAATCTGCTGCATCATTTTGAGGAAACGGGCAGAAAAGAATCACATTTCCCTCCCGGAAAATGTGGTGGACTACATTGCCAGCCATATCAATACGAACGTCCGTGAACTGGAAGGGGCTTTCACGAAGCTTTTCACCTATTCAAAAATCAAGAATGAACCGATCACCCTGGAATTCACCAGGGAAGCCCTGAAGGACCAGATTCCCCTGGAGAGCCAGCAGGAACTTTCGGTAGACTTCATCATCGATACGGTTTGCCGATACTACGGGGTGAAGAAAGAAGCCATGCTCGCCAAGGGCCGGCCGAAAAAGATCGTCATTCCCCGACAGATGGCCATGTTCATCAGCCGGAAGGAACTGGATATTTCCTTCCCCGCCCTCCGGGATGCTTTCCATGTGGGCGACCATTCCACCGTCCTCTATGCCTGTGAGCGGGTCCAGAAACGACTGGAAAGCGACCGTCAGACCAGGGAAGATGTAGCGGCCATCGAAAAACTTCTGAAAAACCGCTGACCCCGGCCCTGTGAACAAAGAAAGAAAATCCTGCCTGTTATTTTGTGGATAAGATGTGAAAAAATGGAAATACTGGAAAATCTGTGAAAACTGTGAACAGCCAGAACCATTATTCACTCCTTTCTGACAAAGGGATTTCTTCGATAAAATCTTGTATTCACAGACTTATTCACTTATTCACATCCGCCTACGACGGCGACTACTACATATAATTTCATCTTCGTATTTTATAAAGGAGCTGCCATGAGAGTCATCTTCAACAAAACAGACCTCTGCAATGCCCTGGACCGCGTTCAGCGGGCAGCACAGGCAAAAATCACATCCAATACCAATAATGGTTTCTTTATTTCCGCCATCCAGGGAAAAATCCTGATTCAGGCCAATGATTATACCATCGGCATCAAGACCTCCTGCCCGGCATCCATTGAGGAAGACGGAATCGCCGTCATTGCAGCCAGCCAGCTGCAGTCCACTCTCCGCATGATGCCTCCCGGAGACATTACCATGACCATGAAGAGCGGAGAAAGCATTGCTGTCTTTACAAGCGGTACCTATATTGCCCGTTTCCCCACGAGAGACCAGGCAGAATTCCCGGATGTCCAGGAAATGGACGATCAGAATCACTGCATTCTCCGGACAAAAGATTTTGTGGAAATGGCCAATCTCGTAGCCTATGCAGCAGCCAACGATAAACAGAAACCCCTCTTCTCCGGTATTCTTTTCGAAATCACCGAAAACATCTTCACCATGGCCGCCACGAATACCCATAGACTGGCCACGAAAGATATTTCTCTTGATCAGCCGGCCACAGCCCAGGGACGGATCATTGTTCCTGCCGGCACCCTTTCCGACGTGGTAAGACTCCTCCCCACAGATGACGAAAACGCACAGATCACCGTGATCTGGTCCCGGAACCATGTAGCTTTCCGCTTCGGTGAAACCTATTTCATCGCCAACCTGATCAATGGGGAATACCCGAATTTCCACGCCATCATCCCGAAACGGTCCGATGCCACGGCCGTACTCAACCTGAAAGAATTCATCGAAGCCGTCCGCTTCGTATCCCCTATTTCCAGGGATATGAACTACCAGACCATTAATTTCCACTTCAATCAGGATACCCTGGAAATCTTTGAAGAAGACCCGGATATCGGCCGCTCCGATACGTCCATCCCCGTCAAACTGACCGGGGACAATGTATCCCTCACTTTCAACTGCAACTACATTGAAGATATCCTGAAACATTCCTCCGGTGAAACCGTCATCCTTCACCTTCTGAAGAACGGACCCCTCCTGGTAGAACAGGAAGAAGACAAGAGCTATCGTTACATCGTTACCCCAATGAGAGGCAGAAACTGATGAAAATCATTAAAATTTACGGCGACTACATCCAGCTGGACCAGTTCCTGAAAAAAACAGATCATATTTCCTCCGGCGGCGAAACAGGCGCCTATCTGGAAGCCCATGAAATCACCCTGAACGGCGTCAAAGTCCATGAAAAACGGAAAAAAATCCGCCAGGGAGATACCCTCGTCATAGACGACGAGACCTTCCGCATTACCGGAGAATAACATGCGCTGCCAATCCCTCCGGCTCATTCAGATCCGGAGTTTTCAGGACAAAACCATAGAACCTGCCGAAGACCTCACCCTCATCACGGGCCCAAACGGCAGCGGGAAGACAAACCTCATGGAAGCCCTTTCCTATGGTTCCACAGGGAAATCCTTCCGCACCGGAAGCGACGGGGAAATGATCCGTCTTGGCGAAGATGAAGGCACCATCCTTCTCACCTATACGGTCCACCGGGTCAATCAGGAAATAAAAATCCGCCTCTCCCGGGAGAGCGGCAAAAAAATATTTCTCAATGAAACCCCCATCAGGCGGAAAGAACTGGTAGGGCTCTTCCGGACCGTCCTCTTTACCCCCGATGAACTCCAGCTCATCAAAGGATCGCCCCAGAACCGGAGACGCTTCCTGGATATGGAAATATCCCAGGTCTCTCCCCGGTACTACGAAGAAATCCTCCGCTATACCAGGGCCGTCCAGCAGCGGAACGCGGAACTGAAAAACGCCCAGATTTCCGGAAAGAAACCGGACCTTGACCTCTGGGATATGCAGATTGCCTCCGGGGCCTGCTACATCGTCAGGAAAAGACTGGAAACCATTTCCAAAATGAACGAAACCGTGCCGGCCATGGAAAGCATCCTCACCGGAAACAGGGAAAAACTGGAAATCCGCTACCTCCAACAGGGAAGCGGGGAGCCAAGATTTGACATGGAATGGTACCTCGAGCAGCTTTCAAGCCGCCGCGAAGAAGATGCAAGGTTCTGTCATACCTCCATCGGACCCCATCGGGACGACTGCCTTTTTCTCATGAATGGACTCGATATATCCGCCTACGGCTCTCAGGGCCAGCAGCGGACAGCCATCCTCTCCATGAAACTCTCTGAAATGGAATTCATCCGGAAAGAAACAGGAGAATATCCCGTTCTCCTCCTCGACGACATAGGAAGTGAACTTGATGAGTCAAGGAAAAAAGCGCTCCTCTCCTTCCTTATGAAAAATAAAGTCCAGACCATCGTCACCGGGACAGAAATCCTCTCCGATGGCGGGAAAGTGATTGATCTGGGAAATAACGAATAAAAGCCGATTGTGCAAACAATCGGCTTTTTATGTTAAAAAAACGGATTGGGGATTTCGGACTTCGGATTTCGGGAAGGTGTCGGCGCTGGTGCGCCGACAAGTATTATGGGGACTGTACTCAGGCGAGTTTGAAAAGCCCGTAAATGTCGAATGGGTCAGGCCCCCCGAAGTTCTGCTCTCGAACAAATTTTGAAGGACCGAAGGGATGCGCAAAATTTCGTGAGAGTCATGCCGCTCTCGGAAGGGTGGCCGCGGAGCGGCCGGGTTGGTTCATCTATCGTAAAAATCAAAAATGTCTGCAAACAACTGAAATACACAGGAAAGAGTGTTTTTTCTCAATTTCGACTTGAAATGATTGTACAACCTATCCGCCCTAACGGGCACCTTTCCATCCCAGGAAAGGTGGAGCCCTATATTATGCTGATGGACTTCCTCATATCTGTCATGGACCTGTAGTGCCGGGGAAGAATTAATCATCACATCTGCCCTGTCAGGCACTTTCCCTATCCAGAAAAGGCCGCCACTTTTACGAATCACGAACCACGAATCACGAAATCTCGAAAAAGTCTTGATTGGGGCATGCCGCGGTTTGCTGATTCACGAAAACTGTATGTAATTCAGATCAAAAGGGGGAGCGGGGTACGGGATGCGGGAAGGTATTGGTGCTGATGCGACGATGATTTTTTATGGGGAATGTACACAGGCGAGGATGAAAAGGCCGTTTACATCCAAATATTTCCAATAAAAAATGGGGCCCCAAGGGCCGCCACCTTCACGAACCACAAATCACGAACCACGAAGTTTCGAGAGTGATTCTATCGAAGCATGTTGCGGTAAGGCTAATTCACGAAAACCCTATGTGACTCAGATCATAAAACATACAAATTGACTCTAAGAATCACTCCCACCACTTCTGGGGCATTTTATCGAGGGACGCCCTGGCTTCTTCCACCGTGATGTCTTTGAGCGGCTTATGGATGAGGAGGGAGAGGAGTTTCCTCTTTTCTTCATGGTCATTGAATTTATGAAATATATTTTCCTTGGCCCGGTGGATGAGGATTTCCCTGGCTTCGTCGTAGGCGGAATATTCGCAGGGGAAAAGGGCCCGCACTTCCTGATAGGTGTAGTGGGGATTCTGTTTCAGGATGAGGATGACCTTATTTTTCCGTTTCCTGTTGATTTTCCTTTCGCAGGCGGTGCAGATTTTCCGCTCCGGCGGAGTGAGGCTGCCGCAGATGGGACAGGGATGGTAGCCGTTTTCTTCTTCCCCTTTCCGGATTTTCAGCACTTCTTCCATCATTTGGGCAAACGGGGGACGCACTTTTTCATTCTTTACATGATTTTTCACCCAGCGGTCTACCCAGGCTTTTTCGTTTTCCGTCAAAGGACGGCTGTACATGCGCTCATCTTTTATTCTATTGCTGTTCACTATATCCACCGTAGTGGTGGCTTTGTGTTCCCTTTTGTGGGGACCGGCGCGGAAGCGGATATCCGTGAAATATTTCCCCACTTCGTCCTCCCTGAGGTGGGCGAGAATTTCTCCTTTCATCATGAAAAGCTGCTGCATGAAGGCGGAATTGGAAACGGACACGATGAGGGTGGCCCCTTTCCAGCCGATCACCCAGGATTCGGAGGCCATGATTTCGCCGACGATGTCTTTCCACCGTTTCTGGAACAGGAAGAACTGGAAATCGGTATTGTTGAAAAGCTGCCGGTTCGTATCCGACATTTTAAAAACGTTGGACAGGGTATCCATCACTTTGTACCGTCTGCCTTCGGGGCTTTTGTCTTCTTCCATGGGAGCCTCCTTTCGTTTTCTTTTCTATTATTATACAATAGCTGAATAGAAATATAATTTGAAAAGTTAGCAGTTTTCAGTTTTCAGTGTTTGTGGCCTGCATCAGAATTGGAAAGCGGGGCTCATATAGAAACGAAAGCTGCAAAAAGGCGCTTTCTATATTGTTGCGCGCCTTCCTTCACTGAGAAAATTATATGCGGTTGTTCGAAAGGAAATAGACTTATGCCCATCTTATCCAATCATATCCAATTCCCGTCCATTGGTTACGGTACTTACAATATGCCCGATAGGGAGACGGCGCTTGCCGTGAAAAATGCCCTGCTGGCAGGGTATCGTCTCATCGACGGCGCTGCTTTTTATGGAAATGAAAAGGGCGTAGGTGAGGGCATCCGGGAAAGCGGGATTCCGCGGGAAGAAATCCTGGTTACTTCGAAAGTATGGAACCGGGACCGGGGCTATGAGAAGACGCTCTCTGCCTTTCAGAAGACTCTCTCTGACCTGGGCCTTGACTATCTGGAACTGTACCTCATCCATTGGCCGGCCAATACGAAGAAATACGGCGCATCCGCCATCCATGAAAATCAGGAAACCTGGCGGGCCCTGGAGGAACTTTATGAAAAAGGGCTCATCCGAGCCATCGGCGTATCCAATTTCCTGCCCCATCACATCGAGGAAATCGGGGAAACGGCAAAGATCCTCCCCATGGTGGATCAGCTGGAAATCCATCCCGGCTGGCTCCAGAAGGAAGCGGTGGACTACTGTCAGTCCCATGGTATCCTTGTAGAAGCCTGGGCGCCTTTGGGCCGCATGACCATGGTCGGTGATGAAACGCTCATTTCTATTTCCAGAGCTCACGGAAAAACCCCCGCCCAGGTATCGCTCCGCTGGGAAATCCAGCACGGCATCCTTCCCATCCCGAAAAGTAGCCATGTGGAACGGATGAAACAGAATCTTTCTGTCTTCGATTTTGAACTTTCCGAAGAAGAAATGAAAGCTCTGGACAATCTCCCTCCCATGGGCGGAAGGTGCTTTGATATCGACGAAATGGACCTGTGAATTTGGGGATAAAAGTGTGAGTAAATCGAGTCAATCTATGCGCCTTTGGGTAGAGAAACATACGGTATTCGTGGGTTAGCCTCACCACGGCATGTATGTGTAATCTCATTCGGGAGATTCGTGGTTCGTGGTTCGTGATTCGTGATTCGTGGTTCGTGAAGGTGGGCGCCTGAAATCATATAGGCGCCCTTTTTATATTGGAAACTTCAGGATAAAAAGGCTTTTGAATCGGGGTTCACGGGGCTATCGGGGGTTATTTCGGGAGACTCGGGAAGGTGTGCCGCTGATGCGGCACCAAATTTAATATGGGGAATATATTCAGACGATTATGAAAAGCCCTTATGAGCCAAAAATCCCCTGTTCCCCAGTCAGTGGGTGATGAGCAAAGCACACAGGGGATGATACTATAGAATCCGGACGAAAATAATTTTGAAGGTAAAATTATTCCTGCAAAGTGAATATCAGAAGATTATATATAATCGGCGGGCTTTCAGATTCTGATGCCCGCCACATACCCGACAGTCCCGAGAATCCCGAGTTTCCCGATATTCCCGAAACAAAAGTATCTATCATTTTATTTTTTTATTAAGCTGTAGATATACTAAGAAAGGAATTCTTTGCAAAGAAACGCATTTCATGGTACCATAATATATTATTGCAGGAAAGGAAGCCGCCATGAAGAGACCGCAGAAAGTGACCCCGGAGACCCGGCCCAGCCAGTATGCCCGGAAGATGTACGGGAAAGACAAAATCGAAAAAATCATGGACGAGGAAGACGTGACCTCCCTTCGGAAAGGTTCGAAGAAGAAGGCCCGCACTCTTCTGAACAAGCGGCTCCGGCAGGCCCTGAAGCGGGAAGATATCCCCGGCGGCGGCGCATACAGAAAAGTATTGGATATAGAAGAAGAATGATTCATCAAAGGAGATTCCTATGATCGATCAGAAAGACATCCTTGTACTGGATACGGAAACGACAGGCTTTGACAGAAAAGCCGAGATACTCCAGCTTTCCGTAATCGACGGGAGCGGAGAAATTCGGATGAACGAATATTTCCGCCCCCGTTTTATTTCCTCCTGGCCGGAAGCGGAAGCGGTGAATCACATCAGCCCGGAAATGGTGGCAGACAAGCCCTCTTTCTATGATAAAAAAGAGGAAATAGGACACCTCCTCCGTCATGCAGGCCTTCTCGTAGGCTACAATCTTCCTTATGACCTGAAAATGATCCGGCAGAACGGCGTTTTTATTCCCTATAAAATCAAGACCCTGGACCTCATGCGGCTCTTTGCGGAAATCTACGGGGAACCGAATCTCACCTACGGCGGCTACAAATGGCAGAAACTTGCGACCTGCGCAAAGTACTACGGCTATCCGGAAACAAACTGGCACGACAGTCTGGCTGATACGAAAGCGACGCTCTACTGCTTCCGGAAGATGCTGGAAAAAGGACATATCAGACTACCGTGAGAAATAAGCGGGGAAAGTTATCAGTTATCAGTTCATAGTTTTCAGTGAAGGTGTGCTGCTACGGTGGCACGAATTGCTTGAAGGTACCTGTGCTAATTGACTCTATCGGTAAGACGCGGGCCCCCTTCGAGAGGAGAGCCTTCCCGCATATCTTTATATTCATTTGATAGGAACTTCTTATTTCCTGTTATCCATTATCTATAAGTAAAGAAAGGCACACTATGGCTGCACCAAAGAAAAATTATTACGTCGTAAAAAAAGGCCGTCATACCGGTGTTTTTTATACCTGGGCGGACTGCAGTGATCAGGTGACCGGTTTTGGCGGCGCCGTTTATAAAGGTTTCGTGACGAGACAGGAAGCGGAAGCATGGTATGGAAAGCCGGTCGCTCCATCGCCTTTTGAGAAAGGTTCTTCTGCTCCCTCCTGTGGCCAACCTTTGACCCTGGCGGAGGCGGAGGTCAAATACCCGGCTCACCGGCAGGTGAAGGGGATTTCCATTTACCAGAATGGGGAGTACCTTCCCAAGGAGCTTATTATTTTTACCGATGGTTCCTGCCTGGTGAATCCAAATGGTCCCGGGGGATTTGCCGCTGTTTTCCTGGATACCATGGGAAAGGAGCTTCTCTACCTGTCCGGCGGGGAGCCGTCTTCCACGAATAACCGCATGGAGCTCCGGGCAGCTTATGAAGCCATGAAAGTCATCGATGACGGCACGGTGCACCATATCACTTTCCACACGGACAGCAAGTATCTCCAGAAATGTTTCACCAATCACTGGATCCGGAACTGGAAGAAAAATGGCTGGAAGACCCGGGAGGGTTCGGACGTGCTGAATCAGGACCTCTGGAAAGCGCTGGATACAATCATTTCCCGGCACCGGGTGAAATTCGACTGGACCAAAGGCCATGTGGGCACGAAGTACAATGAACTCTGCGACCAGATGGCGAAGGGGGAAGCGGGGAAATTTAAGAAATAGCCGTTAGCCGTTTTAAAGGCCGCGTTTTCATGGGAAGCGCGGCCTTTTTATTGATTTTAGAAAGAAATCCTGAAATTTATAGTACAAATTAAAAAAGCGCTTTAATGATTTCAAGGCGCCACCTTCACTGAGAACTGATAACCAATCATCCATTGTAAACAATTCCGAAAAAGCGGCTGTTCATACCTCTTTCAGTCCGCAAAATATGAAATATTTATTTCAGTAATAAAAATTTTTTCTATAGCCTTAAAAAAATTCAAAATTTATCTTGTTAATGTTTCAAATATAACCTATAATAAAAATGAGAGCAAATGTAAGAAAGTTTCTAAACTCATTTGACAATAATAATAAAGAAAGAGGGCATCATCATGACATCGGGGAAAGAGGATTATTTAAAAGCCATTTACTTGATCAGTGAAACTCATGATGTGGTCACGAACAAGGAGCTGTCCGAGATGCTCCATGTTTCGCCGCCGTCCGTGAGTGAAATGATCACCAAGCTGCAGAAGCAGGGCTATGTAGACTACACGGCTTATAAAGGCAGCAAGATGACGAGAAAAGGCAGAAGGGAAGCAGGAAGGCTTCTCCGCTACCATGCGCTGTGGGAAGTATTCCTGGTGGAAAACCTGAAATTCTCCTGGAGCGAAGCTCATGAAATGGCCGAAGGCCTGGAACACCAGACCAATGATAAACTGGCAGAAAAACTGGACGAATTCCTGCAGCATCCCCAGCACTGCCCCAATGGGGATCCGGTACCGAGGAAGGATGGAAGCCGTCTGGGCATCACCACCCGTCTCCTCTGTGACGTGGATATCGGGGAAACCACCCATATCCGCCGTATCATGGAAGATTACACCCTCATGGATTATATCCAGTCCAAGGGAATCACCATCGGCATGGAAGTGACGGTGAAGGAAAAGGAACCTTACGAAGGACCGCTCCTTCTCGAAACGCCGAAAGGAGATATTACCCTCTCCTACAAAGCGGCAAAGCAGATCTATGTGGATGACTGATGAGCCGCCAGTCATTAGCCGTTAATTATTAGAAATAAAAAGCCTTTCCATTCGTAAAGATGGAAAGGTTTTTTCGTGAATCCGGGCGCTTTTGCTAACAACTAATGGCTAACGGCTAACAGCTAACAGCTAACAGCTAACGTTTTTCCTCATCGATTTCAAAATGACCCTCAAGTACGGGAATCAGCTTCTCATACACATCCCTTTTGATTTCCGGAAATACGAGATGGAGGGAAGCGGTCCGGCCGTCTTTGAAAATCCGGCGGATATAGTATCCTTTTCCATCTTTTGACCAGGAGAGGGAGTACCGGTCCTCCTCCCAGGACATGCGGGCCATATGATTGGGATGGGAATTTTCAATATCTTCTCCCATGTAGTCACCCGGAGTCCATTTCATGGAATTATAAGCCCCGGAGAGGGTGAGCTCTGCTCCATCCTCATCGGAAAGGATGATGCCGTCCCCGTTGGCGGGGAGTTTCACATTTCCAAAAGAAGTCGGGATGAAGCCGTGGAAATGGAAACGGTCATTTCTGTACGCATAGAAACCCTTTTCCTTTGCCGTTTCCAGGGTAATAGACTTCGGGAAGGGTTTACCCTTCTCATAAAGCCCATTCGGCAGAGTCACGGATTCGGCAGACAGGGCTGCCGGGAAAAGAAAGAGAGAAAACAGAGTGGTGATCAGGATTTTCTTCATATTTCCTCCTTGTCTTCCAGCATCCACCGGAGGACATTCATTTTGCGGATTCCATCATAATCGGCATCGGCATTGATTTCATCAAGGGTCAGGAGATATCTCGGGTACTGATCTAAAGGCTGCCTGAGAGGAGCGAGTTCCCGTTCCAGTACTTCCGGAGAAAGGGTGCTTTCGGAAACCTGGTAATAGGCAAGGCTTCCATGTTTTTCTGCCACGAAATCGATTTCTCCTTTGGGAAGCTGACCTGCATAGACATGAAAGCCCCGCCGGATGAGTTCCAGATACACCATATTTTCAAGGATATGACCGGTATCCCGTCCCTGATCATGGATGAGGAGCTGACGGAAAGCCGGGTCCACGAGGTAATATTTCGCATTGATTCTTAAAAGATTTTTTCTTCTCACATCAAACCGGTCGGCCTGGTAGATGAGGAGACTTTCCTTAAGGGCTGTGAGGTATCGCTCTATGGTTTTATAGTCCGTCTTCCGGCCCATGCTGGTCAGGGAATCGGATATTTTCTTTGGAGAAATAAGACTCCCGATATTGGCGGAAAGGTATTTCATGATATTTCCCAGAATGGATGATTCACTCCGTCCCAGGCGGCTCAGGGTATCTTTCACTAGAATCGTATTGTATATGCCGGAAAGGTAATCAAGTATCGCTTCCTGATGGCCCGTCATGGTCAGGGTGTAAGGAAAAGCGCTGTTCTTCGTATAAAGTTCATATCTGGCAGGAAGGGTGAGGGGTTCCCCGGTCTTTAGTCCTTCACAGAATTCTTTGAAGGAAAGAGGCAGCATGGAAATCTCCACATACCGTCCCGACAGGAGGGTGGCCAGTTCCCCGGAAAGGAAAAAAGCATTGGACCCGGTGATATAGACATCTGCATTTTCTTTGATGAAAAGGCTGTCCACCACTTTTTCGAAATGGGGCACATGCTGGATTTCATCAAGGAAAATATAATTCATCCCACCCGGCTGCATCCGCTTTGTCACATACCGGTAAAGTGCATGATAATCCTCCAGCTCTTCAAAGGCCAGGTCTTCGAAGTTGACGGCAATGATCCGCTTCTCCGGGACTCCTTCCTCCAGAAGCTTCTTCCGGAAAAGGGCAAGCACCGTGGACTTCCCACACCGCCTGACTCCGGTGACCACCTTGATGATCTGCCTGTCCCTGTGACGCAGAAGAAATTCCATTTCCCGCTTTCGTTCGATCCACTTCATTTTCTTCACCTCTTATACAGATTATAATCCTGATTTTTCTTTAAGTAAATGAGAAATAGGAAATATTTCCTATTTCATATGAAATTTAGTACTTTATAGGATTTAATTCCTATAAAATTTTATATATTGAAGAAAAATGCCTCAAGTGGCGGAAATCTTCAATAAAAAGTTATCAGTTATCAGTTCACAGTTATCAGAAATATCTCCTGACCCTGCATATAAAATTTCGGGTACTGTTTTCTGATGCCCTCCATCTTCACTGAGAACTGATAACTAATAACTGATAACTATCTAAAGAAAGCTGCCTTTTGGAATGAAAGAAGGTTCACATCATTTCTTACTTATTGAAGAAAATTGTCCAAAAGGGCGGAAATCTTCAATAGAAATAAAGACGGCCTTCGGATGAAGACCATTCTGTTTCATGGGCTTTTGAATCGGGGCTGTCGGGAATCCCGGGGCTGTCGGGGCTGTCGGGACTGTCGGGAAGGTGCGGCGCAAATTCATGGGCGCCGCATTTTATATTTGAAAACAAGGTCGTCTAACGGTTATGGAAAAATCTACTGAAGAAAATTGCCCAAAAGGGCGGAAATCTTCAATAGAAATAAGGCGAACTTTGGATGGAGACCATTCTGTTTCATGGGCTTTTGAATCGGGGCTGTCGGGAATCCCGGGGTTCTCGGAACTGTCGGGAAGGTGCGGCGCAAATTCATGGGCGCCGCATTTTATATTTGAAAATAATGCAGGCTAACGGTTATGGAAAAATCTACTGAAGAAAATTGCCTTAAATGGCAGAAATCTTCAATATGTTTATATAAGATACATTTCATGTTGATCAGAAAGGAAAATATTGGTTCGTGAAGGTGGTCCATTTTTTTCGACTTGTACGGGTATTTCAAACTCGCCTGCGTATATTCCCAATAAAAAATCATCGGCGCATCAGCGCCGATACCTTCCCGCACCCCGCACCCCGCACCCCGCACCCCGCATCCCGTTTTCGTTACATGCAGATAGATTTTATTTCCATAAAAAACTTGAAAATCCCCTCCCCCTCCTGTAAAATTAAAAAAGGGATAACTCTGTTATCCGGCCCCCGGAATGGGGCTTTTTTGTTGCCTGCTTTTCCCCAGGGGCAGGTGAAAATCTTATAAACAGGGGTGTTTGTATGAAAAATTATGACGTCATTATCATCGGGGCCGGTCCGGCAGGAATCTTTACTGCCCTGGAACTGGCCGATACAGGTCTTTCCATCCTGATTCTCGAAAAAGGGCTGGATATCCGCGAACGAATCGCACTGAATAAAGACAGAAAGGCGCCGTCGAAGGACAAGCGGGCGAATATCGTTTCCGGCTGGGGCGGGGCCGGCGCTTTCTCCGACGGGAAACTGACCCTCACCACGGATTATGGCGGCAATCTCGATGATTATATGAATAAAGGGGAGCTGGCCCGCCTGATTTCCTATGTGGATGACGTATACTGCAGATTCGGCGGAGAAGGACGGCAGGTCTATGGCGATGAACATCTGGAAGAAATCCACGAACTGAAGCGGAAAGCTGCCGCCGCCGATCTGGCCTATATTCCGGCCCGCATCCGTCATCTGGGGACCGACGTGAACGGGGAAATCCTCACGAATATGAGAGATTCCTTCCCTTCCAATGTGACTGTGATTTCTAAGTGCCCCGTAGACCATATCCTCATCGAAAATGGACAGGTCAAAGGCGTGGAAGCCGGCGGAGAGACCTATCACTGTCAATACCTCATTGCCGCTCCGGCCGGGATGGCGCCGAATGGTTTACGGCCGAAGCAAAACGGATCGGCCTCCAGACGGCATCCAATGCCGTAGACATCGGAGTCCGCGTGGAATCGCCGGCAGAAGTCTATGAGCCCATTACCCGCATCGCCTACGAGTCGAAACTTGTTTATTTCTCCAAATCCTTTGACGACCGGGTCCGTACTTTCTGCATGAATCCTTACGGCTTTGTAGTCACCGAAAACAATAATGGCCTCATGACGGTGAACGGCCATTCCTACGCCCATAAAAAGAGTGGAAATACAAATTTTGCCATCCTTGTTTCCAAGCAGTTCACCGAACCCTTCCATGAACCCATCGAATACGGGAAATACATTGCCTCCCTCGCCAATATGCTGGGCGGAGGACCCATTGTGCAGCGGCTCGGGGACCTTCGGGACGGACGCCGTTCCACGGCAGAAAGAATCCGGAGGGGCCTCATTCAACCCACCATGCCCAGCGCCACGCCGGGAGATTTATCTTTGGTCTTGCCATATCGCTTCTTAAAGGATATTATGGAGATGTTCGAAGCGCTGGATGAAGTCGCTCCGGGAGCCAATTCACGCCACACCCTTCTCTACGGGGTGGAAGTGAAATTCTACTCCTCGAGAATTGAACTTTCGAACCAGCTGGAGACGAAGATACCAAACTTCTTCGCCATTGGTGATGGCGCCGGCATCACCAGGGGTCTTGCCCAGGCCTCAGCAGCCGGTGTAGTCGTGGGCCGTGAAATCTGTGCCCGCATTGGGAAACCGAAGGGAGAAATTTAAATGATACCAAGGTACACACGCCCGGTCATGGGAAAAATCTGGGAAGAAAGAAATGAATGGCAGACCATGCTCGATGTAGAAATCGCAGCCTGCGAAGCCAATGCAGAACTCGGCCGCATTCCGAAAGAAGCAGTCAAAGTCATCAAAGAAAAAGCAGACTTTGACGTAGACCGGATTCATGAAATCGATGCCGTTATCAATCACGACATCATCGCTTTCCTCACCAATGTAGGTGAACACGTAGGGGATGAAGCCAAGTACATTCATATGGGCCTTACCTCCACCGATGTGAAGGATACGGGACTCAACGTCCAGATCAAACAGGCCAGCGCAGTCCTTTTGGAGGACCTTCAGAAACTGGCAGATGTTTTGAAGAGAAGGGCCGTGGAATTCAAGTACACCCCCACCATTGGCAGAACCCATGGCGTCCATGCAGAACCCACCACCTTCGGCCTGAAACTTCTCCTCTGGTATTCCGAAACCCTGAGAAATATCGATCGCATGAAACGGGCTGCTGAAGAAATGGCAGTAGGCAAACTCTCCGGCGCCGTAGGCACCTATGCGGATATCGATCCCTATGTAGAAGAATACGTCTGCAAAAAAATGGGCCTTACCCCTGAAATCGTGGCTACCCAGGTCGTACAGCGCGATCACCATGCAGAATACATCGCAACTCTCGGCGTCATCGCAGGCACCCTCTCCCAGATGGCCCTCGAAGTCCGTCATCTCCAGAGAACCGAAGTCAGGGAAGCGGAAGAATATTTCAGCCCGAAACAGAAAGGCTCCTCCGCTATGCCTCATAAGAGAAACCCGGTCAAATCCGAAAGAATCTGCGGCATGGCCAGAGTCATCCAGGGCTACTCCCTCCCCGCTTTCGAAGACATTCCGCTCTGGCATGAAAGAGATATTTCCCACTCCTCCGTGGAAAGAGTCATTATCCCCGACGCCACCATTGCCCTGGACTACATCCTTGACCAGACCACGGCCCTCATCGATAAACTCCTCGTCTATCCGGAAAAAATGCTGGCTGACCTCAATCTCACCGGCGGCCTGATTTACAGCCCGAGAGTCCTCCTTGCCCTCGTAGCCAAAGGAGCTTATCGCGATACCGCTTACAGATGGGTACAGAGAAATGCCATGAAACGCTGGCTTCAGGGAGAAGACTTCTACGAAAACCTCTGCAAAGACGAAGACGTCAGAAAATACCTCACCCCTGAAGAAATCAAAGCCTGCTTCGACTACAAACCCATGCTCGTTCATGTGGATGAAATCTTCGCAAGATTCGGACTTTGAGCCGTTAGCAGTCAGCCGTTAGCAGTTAGTAGTTTAGAAATAAAAAGCCTTCCGGTCCATTTGAGCCGGGAGGCTTTTTTGATTGTAGGGATTAGGAATTAGGGAAGGTATCGGCGCTCTCCGCCGAAAATTTTTATGGGGAATGTACACAGGCTAGGAAAAATAACGGGGTGCGGGATACGGGGAGCGGGGTGCGGGAAGGTGGCGGCGCTGATGCGCCGCAAGTATATATGGGGATTTTACACAGACGAGTGCGAAAAGCCCGTACAAATCGAAACGTTCAAGGCTCCCCAGGCTTTGGGAGCTGTCTGCGAAGCAGACTGAGGGGTCGTACTACAGCTGCCAGGCATAAATGAAGCTAATGAAAAAAGGTACCTGTACTAATTGACTCTATCGGTAAATGCGGACCTCCCCGAAAAAGCCTCCCCGAAGTTCGGGGAGGTGGCGCCGAAGGCGACGGAGGGGCTGTACTATCGTACAAGTCGAAAGTGAGCTTAAAGGTAAACTTATCCCGGGAGATGGCGCAAAGCGCCGGAGGGGATGTCAAGTACATGCAAGTCGAAAATGAGCAAAAAAGGTACAAGCGCAGGGTTCGGCACATGGCACATATGAGGCTGATTGATAAAACGTACCCGGTATAATTGACTCTATCGGAAAACGCGTGGAGGGTGTACAAAAAATAGAAATCATTATTTTAAAAACTTTAGGGACAAAAGTTATCAGTTATTAGTTATCAGTTCGCAGTTGTGGTGGTCCATTACGAAGGAAAAGCGGCCTTTTTATATAAAAAATGAATCATTTCCAATGAAAACTGTGTATAAAAATGGCCCGCCATCTAAAGACGCGGGCCTCCTTCACTGAGAACTATGAACTGAGAACTGATCACTTTATAAATTTCAGTAATTGAGCATATTGTGTAATTATTGTACCCCCTATCGGGCTGCTTTTTAAGTCTTTTCGACAGGAAGCGTTTAATGTGTTCCGCAGGTTCAGCTATTCTTTTTTACCGGCAGGGAGGGATTTCTTGTCTCTGCGATCCACTTCGTAAAATCGTCGGGAGAGACTCCGAGCACTCTTTCTGCCCAGGGTTTCCATTTTTCCGATTTTTTTCTCTCATTGACGATGTCTTCCATTTTCTTTCCTGTATGCTCTTCGAGGAGCCAGGAAAGGCGGATCCAGTGATTGGGATAGCCTTCTTCGAGGAGGGAGAGAGCTCTTTCTGTTTCTACGCCATAGAAGCGGTGGAGTCGTTCTGCCCGGTGATGGAAATAGGCTTTTTCATAGGATTCGGCCGTGAAGTTCAGCTTTTTCCTGATGACGCCCCAGGGGAAATCTTTCCTCATTTCCAGGATATCTTCCATAGGACGGCCCGAGAGGCAGGAAAGAAGGGCTGCTTCATCCACTTCACCAAACCGGTGACCATCGAGGGCCGCTTTGACTCTTTCTTCAGAAATATCATATTTGTAATGGATACTCCGGACCTGATCTTCCGGAGAGGGGACGGAACGTTTCATCATTTTTCTCCTTTTCTTAATTTATTCTTATTATAGCATGAGATAGAAAATAATGAAGGCTCCATGGGAGTCTTCAGAATCCCATTAGGCCTGTGATTTCAACCCGAATGAGAAAGGCAATATTTTATTTCCGTAACGGTATACCGGGATCCGGGGGGCCTGACTGCTGATCGAATTCCTTATATTTCCCGGTTATGCTTCGTCAATCAGCCTCCTATGTGCCGGCTGCGATCGTACCCCTGCTCTCTCTCCGGACTCGGGGGCAGGTGGGTTTCCGGCATTTACGAGCTTTGCTCACTCGTCTGAGCACATTCCCTATATCAATTTAGTGCCGCATCAGCGGCACACCTTCACGAATCACGGACCACGGACCACGGATCACGAATCACGATCGATTCAAAAGTCACTCGCTTGAAAGACATCTCTGCAATTTTTAACTCTAATGAATTTCTAATGAGACAAAACGGAATTTTTTCTACTATATGTATAGAGAGCAAAATGAAGCCCGGCCCGGGGAGGCGGAATGGAGTTCTCGAATATTTCCAATTTTCATAGAAAGGATATGATATCATGAAAACTCTCGTACTTAAGTTTAAAACTGCAGGTGGTTCTACTTCTACCCTGAGTGTGGCAAACGCCAAAGAAACTCTGACTATGGCTTCTGTCCAGGAAGCTGCGGCAAAGCTCCTGCCCGTGCTTGTTTCTGCGGGCGGTGCCGAACTGGTTTCTCTGGATGATGCGTACCTGGTGACCACTGAAAAGACTCTGCTGAACTGATTGTGAATGTA